>Ga0190274_10001640_pt1 | contig 13108 bp, 11 predicted proteins | sample Popmic531T_FD_133002 | JGI IMG/M metagenome (GOLD analysis project Ga0190274, IMG submission 133002) | Populus adjacent soil microbial communities from riparian zone of Yellowstone River, Montana, USA - 531 T | ecosystem: Environmental > Terrestrial > Soil > Riparian zone | place: USA: Montana...
GCGATGTTAGCGTTGTCATATTCCTGATTCGCCAGTTTCATTCGCGCCAGGTACAGCAGCCGATTGTTGACGGCTGTTTGCGCCAAAGCCAGGTTTCGCTGGCGAAAGGCCGCAATCGCAAGAACGGCCATGACAATCAAGATGCCGGCGGCGACTGCGGTGGTCCGGATGACGCCGCGCCGGAACGCTGCACTCTGTCTTCTGACTTCAGCGCCAGGGAGATTCGCCTTGACCCACTCGTCGTTGAAAACTCGATCATAGATCCGGTTCCTGACGCGAAGCTTGCCGTTTTGCGCACAAGTAATCCCGGACAATCGCAGAATGCTCACCAGGGGTTGAGAATCGTCATCGGCGACTCTCTTTCTGCCCCTGACACGAGAATACAAATTCAACAGGGCGGTTACGTCCGCATCGCTGCGCAACATTCTCTCTCGAACAAAGATTAGGTTGTCGTCATATGTCTGTGCTCGTTTGGAAAAGAACATTCGTTCGATCGATTCATCAATGTCGCGAATGCTGCTCGCGGGGTTCTCCGAAACCGCTTTGCAAAGGCGTTGGGTCAGATATGGATGTCCGTTCGTCCAATAGAAAACCCGCTTTAACAGCGCGTAATTCTCTGCCGCGATGTGACCCAGGCCCTCCGCGAGCGGCAGCGCCTCTTCCTTAGTAAAGTCATTCAGCTCAATTCGCCTGCCTACGTTGAAAGGCGTAGTTCGAGTATCGCGAATCAGATCGGAAGGACTCGCCACACCGAGCAGGCAAAACGTTAAGCGATTGATTTCGGCATCTTCGTTGCGAAGGTTGTAGCATTCTCGAATTCCGGCAAAGAACTCGTCGGTCGAAAAGTTGAGACTCGCGACCGCATCGATTTCATCGATAAAGATCGCCAGACGGCCAGGGTGCAAGGGCAACACCACTTTTCGGATAGCGCTTATCCATCGCTGCATCGGTCCCAGAGACACATTGGCCTGCCAGAAGTCCAGCAGTTCATCCTCCAAATTAAGCCGATCACCTATTTGGACTATCAACCCGCTGTACCACTGCTCCGGTGAGAGGTTGGTTCCGATTCCGGTTAAGTCTAAAGCCGCAACTCCGATTCCCGCTTCGCGCAAACGCGCGGCAGTGCGCAACATCATTGAGGATTTGCCCATCTGGCGAGCGGTCAACACGTGGCAAAACTCATTCTCCAGGAGACCGGTGTACAGCTCGTCATCGGCATCGCGGCGCAGGTAAGACTGGGCGTCTGGCCGCATCGTTCCGCCAACCACGAAGAAACTGGATGTGCTCGAGATCGGTAGGGCGCTCATGCCAGGTGTTTTTTGAGGTAACGCGAGTAGAGATCGCACCGCGGACGCGTCTCGTCGGCAGTCTCTCCTGAGAGGACGCCGGCGCTACGCAAACGATAAAAGGCGCTGTTGGATAAAGCGGAACCTGACAGGACAAATCCCCGCAGTTCTTGAAGCAAATCTTTATCCTGCTCTAGTGAGATTAGCAGCCGGTTAAGATGATCTCCGAATGGACCATCGGCTTGATCGGCATTCTGCTCCAAAGCTGCCAGGCTGGTTTTGCGTTGATAGATCTCATACAAACCTTTTTGGGTCAGATAGGGATGGCCGCCGACCAGTTGCTGAAAGCGACCAATCTGCTCATCATTGACTAATGGGTCACCATAACGGCCATTCAGCTCTACGAGCTGCTCGTAGTCAAAATCCTCGAGCGTCAAGCGCGTGCCGACATTGAAAGGCGATTGGTTCAGATCGGAGATAAAAAGATGAGCCTCCGTCGCGTAGGCAATGGCGATGGTCAGGCGTGACCACGGTCCGTTTGGGTCGAGTGCTCGCAGATTATGCCAGGAACGAAATAGACCGAAGATCTCACTGGCGTAATTATGATTGAAGAGCCGATCGACTTCATCGAGCGCCAGGACGAAACAGGACTCATCATGTGCCAGTACCTCACGCCGCAGAAATCGCTCAAAGTTGCTGCTTGGGCTCAGGAGGTCGTTCCAATTTTGATTCGATCGCGAAGGTAAGTCGATTTGATATGCAATCAATTCTGCCATCGCCAGCAGCAATTTGCCGGCAGTTTCGAATGCCGCCGGACCGAAATGCTGGAAATCAATTAACAGAATCTTGGCGTCGAGCATCCGAGCCGCCTCCAGCCCTCTGGCCAGCAGGGATGTCTTGCCAACCTGTCGCGCGCCTTTAACCAGCACAATGCTGTCGCGCCTCTCAATCGCGTGGCAGAATTCGTCGTCGCCGGGTCTCGTAATGTAAAGGGTTGAGTAAAGTGGTAAGGCTCCTCCAGGGGGCTCGATGAGTTCTCCGCCATCCGAGGCGACGTGTGTGAGGGACCCTACGCGAATGACCTTGACTTCAGGTACAAAGCGGTAGCCTCGTTTGGAAACCGTTTCAATGTAAGTGCCATCACTTAAGACAGCGCGCAACGCATTAATGGTGACTGTTAGGTTGCTGTCTTCGACAATCGAATCCGGCCACAGGTTGCGAATCAGCTCTTCTTTTTCGAGCATCCGTCCCTGATGTTGAAGAAAAACTATGAGAAGGCTGAACAGTTTTGGCCGCAGTTTGATCTCTTCGGTACCCCGCCATAATTTGCATTCAGTTGCATTCAGACGGTAAGAGCCGAATTCATATTCCTCGTCTCTGCGAGCCTTCATGTGGACGGTCCTTTTGAGGGTAGTGTAGATGGTTTAGGAAAAACTTAACGAAATTTTTGCCGGAATACTATTTGATATTAAAGACGGAAGGCAAACCTTCGGGTAAACTCCCCGCTGTTCGAAAACAGCAGGCTGGCAAGGAGGCACCTTGAACTCTCGATTGAGCCTTCTCGGTTTAGCAATCAAATGGTATTGGACCACCAGCCGATCAATAGGGAAAACTAACGTTCTATTTGAAAAGGAGAAAAGATAATGCCCGATATTGAAATCCTCGGTTATTACCCAAGAAACCTGCAGGAGTTTCTGGTTTTTTGCGTCGAAGGCGGGCCCAAGCCAGGCGAGACGGGGGTTTTTGAATGGTTATACGCCCGTCTAATTGATGAGGCGCATTTCTATAACAGTGCCGCAAATGATCCGGTCCAAATCTTTGCCGCTACGCTGAAACGGGACGTCTCGGAACCTGATCCGGTTCCCTGGATGTCAGAAATCGTAGGACTGGAAGAGCGCTTGTTTTTGGACGGCTTGGTTGGCGAAGCGGAGGCGTTCCCGCCACTGAACAAACCACTTGCTACGGTCACCCATAACCAGACCATGGACGACCTCTTTGAACAGGGTAGTCAACGCGTCAAAAAGGTTTTCGCCGCACTGGCGGCCGACGGTAGGTCTGGCTTTACGTTTACAGCCGAGCAATTCCGAGCGGCCCTGGGTGGCGACCTGAAAGCGGATCGGCAGAACATCCTTTCCGAGATCGAAGACAATTTCAAAGAACCCCTCTTTGAGAAACCGAATCCCGAAAAGATCCTGGCGTCTCTCGGTCGTGGCTAAAAACGACACTCGAGCTGGCAAAGATCTTGCGGTTTACCATATTCGATCAGAACCCAGGGTGGATCCCTATTCAATACGGCATCGTCGGGAGAAGTGCGACGGCGAGGATCGCGACATACGAAGCCTTGTACTCTTGAGATTCTCAAGTCTGGTTTCGCACGATGCCGAAGGCGACTAAAACGGGAGGGAGTTCGTTATGACAACAATCAGGCATGGTAGTGTACTTCCACTGGAGCAAACGGACTCTCAACCCATAGATAGCAACCCGCCGGCGTCGTCTGATTCCGCTTATGTCTCATGGTCATTTGGATACATGTTTCCGGAGTTGCAAAACGATGCCGAAAAGCTCTTGGAAACGTCTGACGACACTGTGAAGAGCCTAAGAAGACTTGGTGAAGATGGAATGGAGGATCCTGTCGGGGTAAACGACTATGATGATCTCAAAGCCCCGGGCGTTCCAGTGCCCACAATCTACACCTTCTTCGGGCAGTTTGTAGATCACGACATTACGTTCGAGCGGGGTTCGATGAAAATCGATCTAATGAGTCCTACCCCAATCGACCCGCGGAAGCTGGGCACTGAGATCGTTAATTCCAGGACGCCCAATCTGGATCTGGACAATGTTTATGGTCCTGACCTTGAAGGTAAGTTAGCTCCTCGTGATCCGAACAACCCCGATAAGATGCTGATTTCTCCGGTCAACGATTCGCCGCCATCACGCGGATTGGCGCCCGGTAAGGACATCTACAACGACCTCCCCAGAGCTGCCAACGGAACCGCGCAAATCGGCGATCCCAGGGATGCTGAGAATGTCGTCCTGGCGCAACTGCATGTTGCTTTTCTCAGGGCACACAATGCCCTGGTAGATTGTGGACTGCGTTTTGGGGAGGCGAGAAAGCTCCTCAGACAGCATTATCAATGGATCGTGCTGGACGATTTCCTGGAACGCATTGCCGATCCTAATGTGGTAAAGAAGGTTCGGTATCACGGGCCCAGATACTTCAACCCCTCAGCCAAATCGTTTTTCATGCCACTCGAGTTTACGGTGGCGGCCTTTAGATTTGGACACAGCAAGGTGCGCCGCGCGTATCCTGGTTTCAATCGGTTTCAGCAGTCAGGGAATTTGGGTACGATCTTTTCAAACGCTCGTGTCCGTCTCTCTTCAGACTGGATCATCGATTGGACTGCTTTTCTGAATAGCGACAATCGACTTCATTTCCCCAGGCCAATCGATCCAGCGCTCTCTTATCCGTTACTCCACTTAAACGAAGCGCAAATAGGGCCAGGCGATCCTGAGGGGAATCTCGCCGTCAGAAACCTGCTGCGCGGTTACATTCTCAGACTACCGACCGGGCAAGCAGTTGCTGAGGCCATGGCCTCGCAAGGAGTACTTCCACTGACCAGGGACCAAATGTTGTCAGTGGGTCAAAATATAGCTAATCAGAATGACATCCTGACTGAGACACCCTCCCTTCTGGAACGCACCCCATTATGGTTTTACATCCTGGCGGAGGCTGCCTATTACAGTCGCGGATATCATCTCGGACCGGTTGGCAGCACAATTGTCGCCGAAGTTCTTATCGAAGTGCTGCGTCAAAGCAGCGACTCAATTCTCTGTGATCCTCATTGGCGGCCTACTCTCGGACGCACTCCTGGAAAGTTTGAGCTCGAGGATCTATTGAGGCTGGCTGGCGTCTTCTAGCCGTAACCCCTAACCGCACGTGACCGTCTGGAGTAGATGGCTAACTGCCTGATTGGTACACGTGTGTCCAAAATGAGGCGAAATACGCTTCGGCTTGTTAATAAACCCAAGGAGTTCTTATGAGTACCCAATACACTGCAGTTTCTCTAACGTGTTCACAGATTCACCATACTCCCGTTCGCTACCGGCGGCGGCAACTGAGCCATGCAGCACCGCCGTTGCAGCGTGAGAAAAGCGACTCCGAGGGCCGGCTAAACGCCGCCGCCTTCGAACGATTCCTTTATTGGCTTGGCCCTGATCCGGAAACTGCCGGTCGGAAATACGAGTCGATTCGGCATCGTTTGATAATGATGTTCCGGGCTAGGCGGTGTGTTTTCGCCGAGGATCTCGCCGATGCGACATTTGAGCGGGTGGCCCGAAAGCTGACCGCTCTCACGGCCGAGTTCACGGGTGATCCGGCCCGATATTTCTACGGGGTAGCAAAGAAAATCTATCTGGAGTACCAGCGTGAAATCACAGTCGATCGCTGGAGATCCGGGCCCTCACTATCAACAAATAGCGACAATCAAGATTTGGAAAATATGCTCCAACAATTAGATGAAGCGCTAAGCACGATTCCGCAGTCTGATCGGGAACTAATTCTGAGATATTACACTGGCAGCGGGCAGAACAAGATCAATCACCGACGCGCCATGGCCGAGCAATTTGGCTTGGGGCCCAATGCGTTGCGACTGCGAGTGTTTCGAATTAGAAGGGAAATAAAGAACTACATGTTACGGTCCACCGAAGATGATTTCATCATGGGCCAAAGCATTTCCCGTAACATTTTGAGCGTGATGACACCAAACTCATAAGCAAGAACAGGTGCGGCTGCCACGACTGCAATATAACTAGAGAGACTTCCAAACGTCACCACCGTTGTGCAGTCATGGCCGTCCTAAGCGATGTTATGAGCAATGAGTGGCGCGGCACTTACATATCCTATATTACCGTGAGCCATTGGTCTGGTTCTGGCAGAATCCAGCCCTTGACTTTCGAGTTCCGGTTGCCTCTATGCTAGCCCCTCACCCGAGCCTCCATCAATAGCCTACTTTTCGAGCGGGAGTGGGAGTTTTGACCGCATGGTCGTCGAGAGACTTAAGTGATGTGTAAGAGGTAAATGGTAGCGGGGGAGACTCGAACTCCCGACCTTGGGGTTATGAATCCCATCGCGGTCAGGGACTCTAACATCAGGCCGGAGCCGACCGAAGAATTAGGCGGCAGGTGGTACTAATGTAAGGTCATGAAAGTTCCTCAGTAACCTGGAGGTTGATCTGCTTCGGGTGGGATTTGTTGCCACTTCGACTAGCGTGCTATTTTGACTGCCGTGCCGGGGTGGCGGAATGGCAGACGCTACGGACTTAAAATCCGTTGTCCGAAAGGGCGTGCGGGTTCGACTCCCGCCCTCGGCACCAAATCGAATCAATACTTTAAGGGCAGTTGATCCAAATCGGATTGACTGCCCTTTTAGTAAATTGTGTGACTATAGTGTGACAACGGCAAGATCATTATGCCGGTATGCGTCGAAACGGGAAGCGGAATCATTTCTCGCTTCTCTTTCTTTTTTGCAGACCCGTGAAATTTTCGTTGACGACTTATTGACTACTTCGATTCTGTTTTCGCTGGTACCGGCAGCCTTGAATAGCTTACGGTCAGTAAAGGTTGAAAGTGTATTCAAGTTGAATGTACATCGAAACCGGGCGGCCATCTTTCGTGGCAGGGTCAAACTTGATCTCACGTGCTGCGGCGATTGCGCGTTCTGTCAACCCAAACGGAAGCCCAGAGACGGCGCGGAGGTTGGACACTTGCCCGCTCGAAGTAAACACAGCGCGCAGTACAACCGTTCCGACTATCTGGTTCTTTCGCGCTTCTTCGGTGTACTGCGGTTCCGGTTTTGAGAGAATCCGAGCTTTTGAACTTACTTCGCGCCCACTATAAATCCTGCTGGGGTCGTCACCATCACCATGCGGTTCCGTTGTTGACTCATTGCCGAAAGAGAGGCGTCCGGGCGATGGTAACGGCGCTACGGTGGCCTGCGGACGTTCTTGTTTCGTTGTGGCAGGCGACGTTGCTGCTGCTACTTCCGGCGCGACTGGTGTTTGAGAGATCACCGAGCGCGGTGATGGTGATGGTGTTGCGCTTGCTTGCTGTACCGGCTGATCGTTCGTAAAAAGGAAGTATGCCCCCACAAGTAGCAAGAGAATGAACAAGGCGGACAACGATACCCCAGCGATCAACCACGGTAAGCGGTTATTGTTTGCGGGCGTCACTACATGAGCGGAAGCCGATTTAACTGCTTGGATCACGGGTGGCCCAGGCGACGGGCGCACAATCGTCGGCTCACCGAGATATTGCCCACAGTTAAGGCAGTATGCGTTGACATCAGGAATAGCAGTTTTGCAAGAGGGGCAGGTTATCAAGGGTATTTAATATGGTCTGCAACGACGGTTAGAATTCTGCATCGATCTTCGCGGTCACTACTTTGTTTGTCAGTATTGCACGCGCGTTGTTGAATACAACGTAGTACGTGCCGGAATGGAGATTTAGATCAATGGTTCCGGTGGTCACATATCCGTCCGATGTGTAATAGGTTTTGGCGATGTGTCCGTTCGAGAAGTTTGTAAACCCGTCCTGATCCAAAACTAGAACCTCGATATCATTGCTTCCACCTTGCGCGGTGAAGTGGCCCATAACATGAGTAATGCCGGGCTTCAAGGGGATCGTGTAGTAGACGAATTGCTTCGCGCCCACCGGAAATGTTTTATCAACGATGCTCACTCGCTCGGGTTGTCTGATCGGATTGGTAACCGTTCGGCGGGTCGGCTGGCTCGCTTCTTGGTCTGGCTTCAATTGTTCGTTGTACAAATAGGCGAGAACGGCGACGCCAACAATTAGAGCACCGCCCAACATAACCACGACTACGCCTATTGTAAGCGCGGTCATACCGCTGCGAGATGATTTATGAGAGGCGCTCGCAACAGTATGCCCACATTGCAAGCAGAAAACAGAGCCATCTGGGATTTCCTTCCCGCAGGTTGCGCAGTACATGGCAAGTCCCTTCTTTTGAAATGATGGTAACGGTTGCCGGTAATCTTCACCGCAAGTCGCGAGGGCGGTAAAGGTGTTGCCGATCTGCCCAATTCTCTATGACGGTACAATAAACCGCATTTTAGCTATGAAACTTTGTCTTTGCTCAAAGTCTTCTTTAGTCTGAGGTCCTCTCAGGCGTTGCTCATAGTCGCGTATCTCGTTTCGCAAGGCTTCATGGAATCTCTCTCGATCAATCACCAGACCCCTTTTCAAATCGTTCGGATCGACTTGCTCAACCATTTCAGGCCGACCAAACCTCACCCTCGAATCCTGTTTCGTTTGAGCTTGATGGAGTATGCCACAACGAAAATGCGAATAGAATATCTTAGCCTTCTCGCGTGTGAAATGAGGTTTGAAGTGAGAGCTTGACATAAAGAAATGCCAAAACGCCGTTGCATGATCAATATCTGTTTCGTTAACGCCTTTTTGGAATTGATAAAGCGTCTCAATCAGAAGGCAGTCAATGGCCAAGATAGCGAATCCGCTGAACCGCCTGATCTGCTTGTCGTGATGCTTTTCAATCGCTTGGACAGGTGCTAAGAAGCGTCCGCGTAGTCGGTCATGGAGTATATCTACAGCATTGGCCCAGTCTGGGCTCTCTCGTTTGTCGAGCTTCAAACTCTTCCAGTCGCTCGCCCTATATTTCGGAGAAATCCAAGGATTCTTATCGGCGGGGTCAGTAGTATAACCCATCTGCGGATCGCTTCTCCCTTCGGAATCGGAGAGGGAAGTATAACAACGGTAATGTTCGATCTCAGAGTCCAAACCCAAATGATCACATGGCGCATCTGTTAGGTCTTGGTCGACTCCCTAATAGTGCTCTGTAGTTTGGCTTCGGATCTTGTGGCCCAGGGAGAGTTGAATCTGATCGAGTGGGGAAACCCACAGGACATCTCACAGCAGACGCTCAAATCGAGACAATAAGATCCTTTTAAACTTACTTCGATTTGGCTAGGCACCCACCGCGAATAACAACTGTTCAATACGATCCGCTGCTTGTCGCTGCATATCAGGCAGAACGTGACAATAAGTATCCAACGTGAGAACTATTGTCGAGTGGCCTAAACGTTCAGACACTACTTTTGGATTCTCTCCATTCGAGAGCAACAGTGTCGCTTGACTGTGCCTCAAGTCGTACAACCGGAAGGCCGGAAGACTCGCGACGGTCAGCGCAGGCTTGAAGGCTTGCTTTGTCAGCGATGGAATACTCAATGGATCGCCCAAAAGGGTTGTGAAAACCAACCCATGATCTTGCCACTCAGAACCGGCTCGGAGTCTTTCCTCAGCTTGGCGGCGCTTATGTTCCATCAACACTCTCGCCGTGGATTCTGGCAGTGGCATGGTTCGCCGGGATTGCTTGGTCTTAGGCTCATCGAAGTGCCAACCCACGCCCTTCTTTTGACTCCAAACAATAGCCCGGCGCACGGTTGCGGTTCGCTTTATCAAATCAATATCTGACCACTTCAGGGCAAGATACTCTTGCGGTCTCATTCCAGTCGTTAGCGCAAACGTGAACAGCGGACCGAATCTCGTGTCTTTAACGGCCGCAAGAAATCGCCCCGCTTCGTCCGGCGTCATTGCCTTCATTTCTTTACGGATCATGCGCGGCAGATCAACAGTAGCGGCGGGATTCCTATGCAACATTTCGCGTTTAACGGCATGTTTGAGTGCTGAAGATAGGACGGCATGGGTATAACGGATCACACGCGGTGAGAGTCCGCGATCTTCCATTGAGCGGTAGAGCCGTTGAATGTGAAGCGGTCGCAGATCGGACAGTTTAAGCGCGCCAAGCGGTTTGCTAATGTATCGCTCAATGAGAGCCGAATAGTCATCAAACGTTCGAGTTCGGACGCGCGATTTAAGCACCGTGTCAAGCCACGTATCCAGGTACTTTCCCAAAAACTCGGACGCCGGTTCTATATTGATACCTAAGTCTTTTTCACGCAGCTTCGCAGTTAGAAACTTTCCGGCATCCTTCTTAGCGCCGTGAATTGTCTTATTCAAAAAGCGCCGCTTGCCGTTCGAGTCGCGCCCCAGGAACACCCGCACTAACCAAACGTTATCGCCGCGCTTAATAATTTGACCTGCCATATTCCTTCTTTCAGCTTTCGTCCCGCGTGTAAATCTCGAAGCGAAAGAGATAGTAGCATATGTGCGACTATCAAACAAGCGAATGATTGCACTTTTGCTACTATTTTTTGTATGATCAGCGTTATGGTAAAGCTGACAATTAGGGAAGCGGCGGCCAAATCAGGGATTACAACTGCCTACGGCTTACAAAAAGCTATGAGCATTCCGCCAGGCACAGCCGCCAGACTTTGGAGAGGTGATATGACCATGATAAGTCTGAACACAATTGATAGCTTGTGTGAGGCTTTGAATTGCAAACCCGCAGACTTAATCGTGAGAGTGCTTAACAAAAAAACATAACGCGGTTCTTTCCGCGTCAGACCGGACTTGCAGAGTAAAACGCAAATGTCCGTTTGGCAATTTTTTGCCGTCTATGGGTCAAATAACTATTGAACCTGTAGTTGATGCCGTTTTCTTATAACCTTTACCAGCCGATAATTTGCTGAAGTGATGCCGTGTGATGCCTGCTTCTAGCTCGGAAAGCATCCTACCCTCAAGCTCACCGATATGTTGAAGCAGATGGACAAAATCATTCCCGATTGCTGTTAGGTCGCTGTCGGCTTGCTTACGCGTCGCTGACGCTCCCTTATCCGAAAACCCGACCACGCCTGAGTGTGCGGCCTCTAAATCCCGACGCCGATTGACCATCCGCATGTGTTCATCTAAACATCGATCATAGGTGTGACAAAGCTGATACCTATGGGCCAGCGATCCCAGTAGCGAGGTTCGGTGGGGCTTTCGCTTTGCATTACGGCAAGCGCCGCAATCTTTCGAGAGAAGCGATCCTAGCGCAGCGCCGCGATAATCTCTTTCCTTAAACGAAGTACAGTACAAAAGCTGTTTGATAAAAGCTTCGGATAGGCGAGCCGTATACAAAACATTTTCCGAATAGAGTCGTATGCGTCTAACCTCAACCTCATTAGGATCAGTAGCATCCTTGGACTTACTGAAAGCCGATGAGTCATTCACGATTTGACCGTAAGCAAGTGACAGAATTGATCCATCGAAGGTATAAGGATTCGAGTAGGTTTCGGGTAACAACTTATCTTCCGACGAGAAAAATCGAAGGTTTCCCTTACGCAGCAACCACTTTCGCAACTCAGTAGCAAGAGGATAAAGATTTGTTGCCAAAGGGGTGTTATCATCACGCCAGACCACGGCCTCCCGACGAAATACCCAATCCATGTGGTAGTCAGTGTTCTTACTCTTGTGTGAGACGTTTGTAACCGCTGTGTGGCTCACCATCGTCGGGATCTTACCATGCAGGGTCAGGTTACTTGACTGATTTACCTTGCCTTGGTGAAAACTCAGAAAATCAAAAAGTTATGCGTCCGATCCCATTACCGGATAGACGGCCTCCCCTTTTTAGGGAGACGGGTACCCTTCGATCTTGAGCCAAAAGGTTAACCAAAAGGTGGTTGTCACACAACCGTCACACAATAACGCCCTAAGGTGGTGCGCCGTCAAAGCGTATTGCCCTTTAACCAATTGAATGTGTTGAGGTAATACGCGTAATTAATCCCGGCGCGTCTCGGGTTACTACGGATTTGGAATCCGTTAACCCGTACCCAGGTTCGCAGATCGAAGGCTCGCGACGCTCGAAGTCCCAGGCTTAGGGACATTAGGGCCAATCCTTAAGGCCAGGCACGAATGACCCCCGTTTATTAGATTGCTAGACTCTTGAAACAACTCTGCACATCCCAGGCTTGAGGACGTATGGCTTTTGATTGGTGACGACGCACACGCCCTGTGACGCGACGACGCACACGCCCTGTGACCCAAGGGCCGTGAGATCGTTCCAAGCTTGGCGACGTAAAACTTTTGATCGACATCGACGCACACGCGCCGTGAGGTATTGACTGACTTCCAAACCTGTTACATAGGTCGTTAGCCCGTCAAGGCTGTCAGCTTTCAACTACCTCACACAGCCTTCTATCCTAGGTACATTGGTACGAAGCTCTCTAACCATTGACCAAACATCCCTCGATTAGAGGCTAACTGGCCCTATATCAACCTGTGAGGTAGTTCTCGTACACTTTTCTGGGTACCCGTCAAAACACAGACCTCGTGTGGTAACGTGTCGATAGTAGGAGCGCATCAGCGCACACCAGGGGAATAGGTAAGACGCTAGATTATTCGACGCCAAAGGGTAGGGGTTTAAGGGGGGAAGGATCTATTGAAATTAAGAAGGGTAAGATCTCATACTTTAGCAGTCCAGCCTCTCCACGTGACCTATGAAGCATCATTGGCTTACTGGTTACCCTAGGACGCATTATTGGACCATTGGTTACGCTAGAACCCTTCAAACTAGTTTAGCCAGCTTACGCAGGCACTCAATCGTTCCCAGGGTCCAATGCCTTTGTCTTTGGCAGCAACGATTCTGTTTCCGAATAGCGATTATCGGAAGCGAATTTCTTGGGTACTCGTTCGGCCCACATCTTCCTAGAACGCTCTAGACCTAATCACGCAACAATTCAGTTAGTAACAAACGGTCCTACCCTAAAAGGATAGGCCCGTTTATCACTAACTTGAAAAAAAACTAAAGGGGTAAATAAGAAATGAGTTTTTCAGACCTACGATCAGCCGAGATCGACCAAGTTGAGGACAGCGCGTTAGCCGAATTTAAGGCAAAACGAAGTAGGGAC
>Ga0190274_10001641_pt1 | contig 13107 bp, 9 predicted proteins | sample Popmic531T_FD_133002 | JGI IMG/M metagenome (GOLD analysis project Ga0190274, IMG submission 133002) | Populus adjacent soil microbial communities from riparian zone of Yellowstone River, Montana, USA - 531 T | ecosystem: Environmental > Terrestrial > Soil > Riparian zone | place: USA: Montana...
GAGCTTCTGGAACTTCTGCGGCTCGCGCAGGAACTCGATGATCTCGTGCAGTTCTTCCTTGGCTTCGTCCGCGCCCGCCACATCCTTGAACGTGACCTTCTTCTGCGTGCTCGACGAGAGCTTCGCGCGGCTCTTGCCGAACGAGAGGGCCTTGTTCCCCCCGCTCTGCATCTGCCGCATCATGAAGACCCAGAAACCGATGATGAGCAGAATGGGCGCCCAGGACATCAGAATGGTCGCCCAGGCTCCGGCCGTCTCATTGCGGGCAGAAACCTTGATGCCTTTTTCGACCAATTCTTTAGCCAGGTCGGTGTAGGCCGCCGTCGGCCAGACGGTGTGGAAAGTCTTGGAGTTGCTGCCGTCCACGGCAACCGTATAGTGGCCGGTGATCTGGTTGCCGACGAAGGTGACGTCCTCGATTGAACCCGGATTCTTTTGAATGCGGGCAACGAACTCCGAGAACGGCAGATCCGAGCCGCTATTGCTCAGAATCGTCGTGAACTGCCAGATCAGTACGAGGACGACGACGAGCGCCACCCAGAACAACAGACTCTTCAGGGTCGAATTCACTGGTTGTCCTTCCTCATCAGTTCCAAGATTACCATGCCCCCCTGGGGCACCGTGACGCGGCAATCGTGGGCCATCGCCACACCCGCCACCCAGACGATGCGGCCGTCCGCGCCGACCACGATCGGGACCTTATCTCGCTCTCGGCGCGGCACTTTGCGGTCGACCATCACATCCTGCACTTTACGGCTTCCTGGGGCTCCAAGCGGCCGGATCCGGTCGCCGGGCCTGCGGGTCCTGACGGTCAGGGGAAAGACCAGCGCGGCTTGCTGCAGCACCACGCGGGTGGACGGGCTGCCAGGACTCAGAAGAGACCGGGTCTTGAACCCCAAGACCGGGTCTCCTAAACCCTGTTCTGCTAAACCTAAGGACGCTCGAATCACCGTGCCAGTTTCAGAGACGTCCACCGAGCCGGGCACCGGCAATGGGTACGTCACGTTCCCAACCGGATGTTCTCGGCGTGTCACCCCGGGAATCACCCAGACCGAGTCGTGGTCGGCGTGTGCCGTAAGAGCCCGGAGGGCAACCGAGCGGCCCGATCGGCCCTTCTGGTCGAGCAGCGTCCGGATGGCCTCGACGTCGTGAAAGGATGGCACACCGCCGGCCATCTCGATCGCGTCCCGCACAAGGCGACGAACCAGAGCGGGATGCTGTCCGCGCAGCCGCTCCACACTCAATTGGACACCACCATTGGCTGTTCGGACAGCGCCAGCGCCGAGCGCCTGCGCCGCTCGCGTCAGGTAGTCGTCGTCGGCCGCCGCGAGATCGGCGAATCGCGCGAGGGCGTCGACGCCACCGGGCCAGTCTGTTTCCAGCGTAGGCATCAGCCGGTGGCGGAGCCGGTTGCGTGTCACAGCAAGATCCTCGTTCGATGCGTCCTCTCTGAACGCCTGCGTGCGGGCGGCCAAATAGCGCCGAAGCTCACCTCGTCGACATCCGAGGAGCGGCCGAATATACAAGCCTCGCCTGAGCCGAACGCCGCCAAGACCCCGAGCGCTGGACCCGCGAAGCAGTCTCAGAAGGACTGTTTCGGCCTGGTCGTCCGCCGTATGACCCGTTGCCACCCTCGTCGCGCCAAGCCGTCGGGCGCCGGCGGCAAGCGCCCCGTATCGCAGGTCGCGGGCGGCAGCTTCGAGCGATCGACGAGTAGCAGCCATGGCGGCACGGACGTCGACACGGCTGACGTCGATTGGCAGTCCGAGGCTGTCCGCTAGTGCCCGGACGGAACGCTCGTCGGCGTCGGCCTCATCTGCCCTGAGACCGTGGTGCACGTGGACGAGACCGATGACGCTCCAGTCGGCGCCCGCAGACAACTCGACGAGCAACCGCACCAGTGCGACCGAATCGGCTCCGCCTGAGACAGCGACGGCGACGCGATCGCCCGGGCCGATCAAACTGCTGTCTTGAATTGCACGACGCACGCGGCGGACGAGCGGATGCATGGAATGCCAGCGCCGCCGGGGCGGCAACGGTGCGCACCGGTGCCAGGTGGAGTCTGCATGGCCCGGCCTCCCAACTCGTGATGGCGGTGGCCGCGGCCCGCGAGGCGCTCTCACCTGACATTTCTCGGGGCGAAGATGGTGCCGGTGCAGGGACTTGAACCCCGGACCCTGCGGATATGAGCCGCATGCTCTAACCAACTGAGCTACACCGGCCGAACCTTTCGATGATACACGAGGACATCGGGGTATCGGGGTATCGGCTATTCGGGAAACAGCTCAGAACGTCAGGCCGATGTTAAAGGTGATGCGTCGCACACCGGCGGCCGACGTGGGCTTGAGGAAGTTCGTGGAGGTTTGCACGCCGCTGTATCCACTCCACTGGGCCACGTTGAAAAGATTCTGGATGCCGACATTCAGGTTGACGCGATACCGCGCCACGGCCTGGCCGCCGCTCGTGTTGACGGTGTAGGCGCCGCCAATCGAGTTGATCGAGACGCCAGTCCCGCTCTGCACCTGGCGACTGCCAAGATTGAGGGTGTATCCGAAGTTGGCCGATGACGACCACGCGCCGGGAACCCGTGCCGAATTGCGGCCGACGCCCTCCGGCCGATCGTTGAAAATCAGATCGCCGTTGTCGTCGAAGCCGGTGCGAATGGTCAGCGGCCGCGCCGAACTGGCACTGAAACTGATATTCGAGGACACGCCTCTCACGGCTGAACTGCCAAAGCTAATCGATCCGCGATGACGAATGTCTTCGCCGGACGGCCCCCACTCTTGTGCGAGATCGGTCGCCGGCACCGCAAAGGCACCATCTGTGTTGTTGCGGGCCGAGGTGAGCGTGTAGTTGCCGCTCACGCGCAACCCTCGGCGCCACTGCCAGAGCGGACCGACGGTCGGGTTCGAACCGAGTCCTGCGAGGTTGACGCTGAGCGTGGTGTTCAGTGACTGCACCCGGGATTTGCCATCCGGCACGACCATGATCTCGTTGGCAAACTTCGGATCGGGACGAACGCCGTTGACCGGCGCGTTCAGATTCTGACCCACATACGTGCCAATGGCTCGCGTGAACGCGTAGACGGCGCTCGCCTGCATTCGCGTATTCAGGGTGCTGGACCACCCAAGGCTCGCGCGCGCGGTTTTGGCCAGCCGCAGATCATCAGCCAGCAGATACCGGTTGACGGGCGTCGTCGTGCCGAGCGCCCCGGGATCCGGATACGAGGGATCTGCGAGATTGACATCGAACAGGTGCGTGCCGTCGGACTGCAGCACCTGCTGATAGATGCCGGTGCCAAGCCAGTCGTAGAACATGCCCAGGCTGGCGCGATAGGTGGACTTGCCCGAACCAGGCGCCCAGGTGATGCCATAGCGCGGCATCACGTTGTTGTGGTCGTGGACGATGTTCTGCAGCTCGTACCGGACACCAGGCGTCATCGTCAGCGTCTTGCTGACGCGAATGTCGTCCTGGAAGTAGATGCCGCCCTGCACATTGTTGTAGCGGATGCTGGGATCGCCCACTCGCCTCGTGAAGCTACGTGGCAGGCCCGCGTCGTACGCCGCGACGCTTTCGAAGTAATACGTGCCGAGGTAGTTGGACTCCCGGTTCGTGTTGTAGCGGGTGCCGTTCAGTTCGAGGCCCATGCGGAATGAATGGCGGCCACGAACGTAGTCCAGGTCCGAGTTCACGCTGAAGACCGTGGTCTTCGTCGCTCCGCGCTGCTGCGCGCCTCCGCGAGTGACATCGTCGGGAATGACGATCGCGAGGCCCTCGAAATCGCTTGTGCTCCGATCCTCGTAGGTGTCGTAGAAGAACCGGTTATAGAACATCATGCGGCGACCGATCGGGCCGGTATGGGCCCCCTGCACGTACCACTCGTCGAAGCCGCTCGAATAGGTACGCTCCCGGGCGTTGAAGCCACCCGCGCCCTGGTTGTAGTTGTCGCTCTCGAAGCGGCTCACCGCGCCCCGCACGGTCTGGTTCTTGGTAGCGGCCCAGTCGAAACCAACGCCAACCGACTTGTTTGTGTTCCGCTGTCTCACGGCGAGTACTTTCGCGTCGCTCCCGCTGACGGCACTTGCGGCCTGGACCGGGGTGGAATAATTGTTGGCACCGTTGATGTTGAGGTTGAACGACACCCGGTCCTTGATCAGCCCGCCGGAAACTCCGCCGTTGCCACCGCGATTCATGCTGGGTGGTGTCGCGGCAACAAGCGGGTTCTTACCGTCGAGCCTGCTCGAGTACAGGTTCGTGCCGAACCGCCCTTGAATCGGTCCGCTGCCGGGCTGCGTCACGATGTCGATGCGGATGCCGCCTGCACTGTGCGACTCGGCAGCAAACTGGTCGCGCGAGATGCGAATCGATCGAATCTGGGACTTGTTGGGGAGCTGGCCGCCCTCGAAGCTGTCGACGGCAATCGTGATGCCGGGACCGGCCAGATCCTCGAGCTGCTGGCGCATGATTGCCGGATCGTCTGACAGCTCGGCGATCTGTGACGGCAGAAGCAACGACCCGAACGTGGAGGCGCGATCCGAGCCGGCCTCCTGCTGATCACGGCCGACTGTCATGCTCTCGGTGAAGCGTGCCAGCGTGAGCACCATCGTGAACCGATTGTCGCCGGTCCGCACCCGTGTTTCCTTCGGCGTCGCTTTCTCGAATCCTGAGAACTCTGCAACGACGGTGTAACGGCCGGGCACCAGGTTGTCGAAAATGGCAATGCCTGTATCGGTCGTCCGCAGCGGCTCGATCTTCGCGCGCGTCGCGTCCTCAGCACCGGCTAGCGTCACGAGGGCAGTGGGCAGGAATCCCCCCGTACTGTCGTTCACGGTGACAATAAGGCGGCCGCGCTGGGCCTGGTTCTGGGCCGCTGCAGGGGGCGCGGCGACGGCGAGCGACATGGCGATAACTGTGACGAGCCAGGCAAGGCGAGCCATCTAACGCTCCTGTGTCGGCGCGCGAACGGCCAAATGCGCGATGCACCTGCCCGCGCGTACGGGGGTGGGGGCTTGGAACAGCGCCCGTTTTCAAGTCCGAAGGCTTTCGTCGTCGATGCTTAGACGTAATAAGCCCGAGGAACGTTTGGCGTTGCAGATTGTTTTTGGCGGCCCCGCTTTTCTCTTGGGACACCGCGCCGCACGGAAAGTTTCAGCACCTGAGCTCGCGCGTCCGCCGGCTTGCTCCTTAGGTCCCTCCTGAATACTTCTTACCGATCGGACCGTTCCGATACCCACAGGACGCCGCAAGGGCTGTAAAAGGTCGGTTGGCCTGCGAATGCACACGCTGGCACACGGCTTGAAAGGGTCTGAGTCCAATGGCTGACAACACAACGATTGTCACGTGGCTCATGATCATTGGCATCTGCAGTCTGGTGCAGACGCTGCTAACTCTGGCGCTCATGGGCATCGTCTGGCAGCGATGGCGCAAGGCTACTGAGGCCTTCGAGACCTTCCGGCGGGATCATCTCGGCCCAGTGCTCGTCAAAATCGACCATGCCGCTGATGAACTCGAGGAAATCATCCGGCGCCTGCGCCATGCGGACGATCAGGTTCGCGATGTTGTCTCCGGCGCCAGCCACGCAGTGACCGAACTCGGCCGGCATGTTCGGCATCGCGCATGGCCGATCTTCGGGGCGATCAGCGCGGTTCGCGCCGTCGCCTCCGCCTTCGCACCGCGCAAACCAAAACTACGAGAGGAAGCGGATGACCGCAACGACGAAGCCCGATTCGTCTATGAGGGAGGACCCAAATATGCACGCTAACTATTCCAACGACCAGGCGCTTAACTCGACGAGCAGGTTCATGGTCGGTTTAGCCTGCGGCACCGTCATCGGCGCGGCCGTTGGCGTGCTGCTGGCAACCAAGAGCGGCGCCGAGTTACGCGGGCAAATCGCGGACTCAGCCAAACGCTTTGGCCGACGCATGAACGAGACGTACAGCTCCGTCAACGACGCGGTGGCGTCGGCCGTAAACACGGGGCAGGAGGCTGCGCGGACGGCCCGTGACAAGTTCACGTCCGCCCGGTCCTCGTTTGCCACGGCTGATGAGGGGCGGATGAGCGACATGGATCGCCACGACGTCTAACGGAACGCACGAAGAGCGAATCAACAGGGAGAGGAATGAGAGGCCGGGAGAACGCATCGGAGAGTGCGTAAAGAAATACGTGCTCTTCAAGTTCCCCTCATTCTTCTCGTTCTTCTCCCTGTAAATCGCTCCCTCTTCACAGTTACTCGACCTTCACAATTACTCGACGTGAAATCTCACCGTGCGTTCGAGCTGCTTCCCAGCGTCACGGCTGGCTGTCACGGTCAACAAGTACTCGCCAGCTGTAAGGCGGGCAACGGGCAGCGACACCCGGTAGTCCGCTGAGCGCGCGCCGTTGAAGTCGGCAGGCGCGATCAGGCGAGTTTCGGTCGAAACGACGCGATCATGGGTGTCCCGCACCTCCGCCCGAACGGCCACAGGCGCCAGAGGCTTTGACCCGCCCTGATAGATCCGCATGAACGCGGTCGGTGTATCCTGCCGGCCGAATCTCCGATTCGACGTCGGCACAATAGGGACGATGTCGTTCAGCGATACTCCCGTGGGCATTCGCGCCTCCGGGGCCTTCTCGATGAGCAAACCGGACAGCGCCAGCGCCTCCTTCGCGAAATTCGGCACGTCCAGCGCGAAGTAGATGCTGCCCGTGCGGCCCGCACTATCGGCTGCAAACCGCAGCTCGTAGCGGCCGGGCTTTAACGAAAGTCGCGACGTGAGCTCGTACTTCGCGGGATCGTCGATGCCGGGAACGCGCGTGACGGCAATGGTCTGGTGATGCGAGACCTTCGAGCGCCAGCCGCTGTCGTAGGCGACGCTCAGAAGTTCGACGTTGTGGGTCTGGGGCGCGCCGACTTCTACCCCCATGGGATCGGTGACAACGATCGTGGCTGCGACCTCGGCTTCACGTCCGGCCGACGCAAACACCGCAACGTTCACGCCCAGCCGCAGATCAGTGGCGAACGTGCCGGCCGCCAGGGCGGCATCGACAGGCTTCGGCAGAGACTTGGTTGAGGGCCTGGTCGAAGCCTTCGCCGGGCCGTAATACCCGCTGCGCGTGACGACCTGCACGTCGGGCCGATTCACTTTGACGCTGACGCCTCGATACAGCCCGTCGCTTCGCGTGTGCGTGGAGCGGTAGCCGATGAGGTAATAGGTCTCGTTCTCCTCGAAGATTGCTGGCACGATTCGCTCAGGCGCGTTCGTGTTCTGGACTTGTCGCCCTCCGGTGGCCGATGACAATGAGGCTCTGGTTGAAAGGTCAGCCTGCGTCGTCACGCCCCTGGGATCGATTTCATAGACGGTTGCGTTGGCCGCTTGGAGGGTCTCGAACATCTTCTTCAGAAGCGGCAGGGCGGTCATCGCGTCAGGGTTGGAAAGCTCCGGCTGCGGAATCCTGATTCCGGGACTGATGAAGGCCACCATTTTCCGCCCGGCAGGCGCCATTCTCAGCACTTCGGCCACGCGTGTCAGCGAATCGATCTGACAACCGGACCCATCATTGACGTTTCGGATGCCCGGGGTTCGTAGCGTGCAACCGAGTGGAGGGCCTGCCCCGTTGCCGCCATTCCCGCTGTCGTTTCTCGGAATGTAAGCGTCGACAGCGAGATGCAGGCGCCGCTTGTCGGCCGTGAAGTTCTCCACGCGGCCGAGAAACGTGTACACGACGGCGCCGAGGTCCGCAGGCCCGAGTTGGTCGACAATGGCATGGCCCGTCCGACGTGTCAGCGCGAGCGCATTCTCCGAATACGACCGCGACCCATTGGCATCGTCGAGGACCATTACCACCAGTCGCCTGCCAGCGACATCGTTGTCGACAACATCCGGACCGATGTCGCGTGTCCACGACGCAAGCGTTCGATCGGGCGGTGGAATCGTGACCTCTCCGAAGCTCACGATGTCCTGAGCCTCGCGCCGTTCGGTGACTACGAAGTCGGCTGCCGTCAGCCCGCGAACGGGCTTGCGATCCTTGTCGAGCACCACGACGTCGAGCGTGACAATGTCGGTGCCCGCGCGGAACTCGGGACGAGGGGCCTGTTGCGCGGCGTGGAGGACGACGGCGCCGCAGAGAAGTACGGCACCCGTGAGGCGCAACGTGGAAGAGGAGACCGGGTCTTTAGGGATCGAGACCCGGTCTCCTTTGTCACAGACTCTGACGTCGGGCCCTAGCATGAACCCTCCTTGACGGGCGGCTCTCTGACTATCGGGGTGGGTATCAGCGAAGTCAAGAGAGGAGCGAAGAGATTCGCAGCCTCAAAATGGGGTGTCGCATTGGACTACGATCTCGGCGGCCGCGCCTTGAGAACCTCCCGTATCCTCGCCAGTCTCGTCATCGTTGCTGCAGTCGCCTTCGTCTATCGGGCCGCACTGTCGGCGTACTTCTTCGACGACGATTTTCAGTGGCTCGCGGGCACGCTGACGTTCACGCCAGCGCGGCTGATCGATGTCAGCCACATGGGTCACTTCTACAGGCCGATCGTGGATCTGTTCTTCACGATCGGGGCGCGGTTCTTTGGGGGGTCGCCCACCCTCCTCCATCTGGCGATCCTCATCCTCCACGCCGCCAACGGCCTCCTCCTGATGGCGCTGGCACGCACCATCATGGGCAGCCCGACATTCGGTTTTCTGACAGCGTTGTTCTTCGTGGTGCAACCGGCGGATGTCGGCGCGGTGGCGTGGGTGGGCGCGCTCGCCGAACCAACAGGTGCGTTCTTCGGCTGTCTTGCAATCCTTTGGTTCCTCGCCTTCCGAGAAAACGGCAGCCGAGCCTTGCAGATCCTCTCGGCGGCATCCTTCGGTCTGGCATTGCTCACGCACGAAAGCTCGGTGGTCTTCGTCGTGCTGCTGGCTTTGGCGGACTGGGCCTTTGTCGATCCTTCGGACCGAGGCGCACCGCGCCGACAGTTACGGCTGGAGTCGTATTGGCTCCATGGCTTGCTACTCGTCGCGTACCTCGCCGTCGATCTCCAAATCAACAGCCGCAATTACGTCGTTACCGAGGGTCACTACACCATCGGCCCGCACGTCATTACCAACACGCTCGAGTACATCGTGGCGCTCTACGTCGGACGCCACGACATAGCGAACTATCTGATAGTGATCGGCGTAATTGGCTGGACGTTGCTCGGCAAGAACCGCCGCGCGACATTCGCCAGCCTCTGGCTGCTCCTGGCGCTCGCGCCGTTCGTCTTTTTCACGTGGTCCAATACGTCGCGGTACGAGTACTTGCCCGCGATGGGTTTCTCAATGCTTCTCGCGGAGGGTGTCATTGGCCTCGGCCGAGTGATTGGTCGCAGGCTCTCCAGCAGCGCAGCTGCGGTCGCTGTGGTGGTGCTCGCGGCCGCCATCACCATCCGCTTCGCGCTCTTCGCCGCCGGCAATGTCGAAGACTATGCCGCAGAAGCCGAGGACTACCGCCGGTACATCAGCGCGTTTCGATCGATGCATGGTGAGGTGGCAAGCCGCACGCAGAACCTGGTCGGCCCGCCGACGACCAGGCCACACAACCACGCGTTCCTGAATGCGCTCGTGCAGTGGGAGTATCGGGACCCGACAATCCAACTCGCCCCTGAGGCTCCGCTTCAGTGATCGTCTGCGCTCAACCAGGGTTTGAGGCCGAGAGGTCGGCCGTACTGGCCGTGACATACTGACCGCCGTTCCAGTCCGAACGGCGGATCAGCATGGCGCGAGAGCTCAGCGCAGAAGGTCAGCGAGTCATGGCGCGCGTCCGGCGCCGCTTTCTTCCCTTTGCGTTTCTTTGTTACCTCGTCGCCTACATCGACCGCGTCAACGTCGGTTTTGTGGCCACCGCTCTTCAACGCGAGCTGAACATCAGCGCCACAGGTTACGGCCTCGCCGCCGGTCTGTTCTTTCTCGGATACTGCCTCTTCGAGATTCCCAGCAACCTCATCCTCGACCGCGTGGGCGCACGACGCTGGATCGCGCGCATCATGATCGGATGGGGCGTCGTGTCGATGGGGACCATGTTTGTCCGCGACGGGCCGACGTTCATGATCGCGCGCGTGCTGCTCGGCATCGCGGAAGCCGGATTCTTCCCCGGGATGGTGCTCTTCTTCACTTACTGGTTCCCGGCGTCGGAACGAGCCCGCACCGGCGCGCTGTTCATGATGGCGTCCCCCATCGCGGTCATCATCGGCGCGCCGTTGTCCCAGGCCTTGCTGCGGCTCGACGGAGTGCTCGGACTGCACGGCTGGCAGTGGCTGTTCCTCGTCGAGGGGATGCCGGCGGTCATTCTGGGCGTACTGGCTTTGTTTGTGCTCACTGACAAACCGGACGATGCAGAGTGGCTGGCGCCTGCCGATCGGGAATGGCTGCGAAAGACGATGGCTGACGATCGGGCCGCGCGCCACGCCGCGGGGCAGACGTCGCTGAAGCACGGCTTCATGAGCCCCCAGCTGTGGCTGCTCTGCAGCGTCTTCTTCCTGAACTCGATCGTGAACTACGGCATGTTTCTCTGGCTGCCAAAGCTGCTCGAGGACGTGACCGGCGCGCGCGGATGGTATCTGAGCGTCATTACGACCATCCCCTTTCTCGTCGCCCTTTTCGGAATGGTCTTTGTCGGCCGTGCGTCAGACCGGAGTGGTGAGCGCACGCGCTACGTCGCCGGATGCGCGCTGGCGACGGCAGCCGGCCTGGTCATCGCCGTGTCTTTCCAGCGCCAGACGGCATTGCTGGTGGTTGGATTCACCGTGGCGCAGATGGCGCTGCGAGCGCTGGCTGGGGTCTTCTGGGCCATTCCGCCACAACTGTTGGGCGGGGCAGCGGCGGCGGCGGGTATTGCCGTAATCAACGCCATCGGCAACCTGGGCGGATTTTTCGGGCCGACGTTGATTGGCGCGCTGTACGATCGGACGGGCAGCTACAGCAGCGGGTTGATCGCGCTGACCGCTGTGCTCGTACTCGAAGCCGCACTCGTTCTGCGGCTCCGCCTGCCGCCCACCGCAACCTCGTCCATCGCCCGACCCCAGTGACATGACGACACCGGACGCCCAGCCGCGCACCGCTATCCCAGTCCCTCGCCGAACCCGCATGGGTCTCAGCGCCGATTCGTTTCAGTCGATTCGATTCGCGTCGCCTCACCGGCTCCTGGAGGTCGACCGGCTGATGACGATCGCGGCGTCGGTCGGCGCCGCGGGCGCGCACGGAGGCATGACGGAGATGACCTCCGACTGGGCGAAGCGCACGCGCCGCATGAAGGAAGATCTCGACATGTACGTCGAGATTCAGACTTTCCTGCCGCGCGAGGATCCGGCCGTCTTCGAACATGCCGTGATGCTCGCGAAGCAAGCAGGCGCCTCGAGTCTGCGTGTGGTCTGCCTGCTCGGGCGACGCTACGAGATGTTCGATACGGCAACGGCCTGGAGGTCGGCGGTTGCCGGGTTTCACAAACAGATTGAGACGGCGCTGCCGATTGTCGAACGTCACAGGATGCGGCTCGGCATCGAGAACCACAAGGACTGGCGAGTCGACGAACAGGTGTCGCTGCTCGGTCGGTACAGCAGCGAGTATCTGGGAGTCACGCTCGATACAGGGAACAACCTCTCGCTGCTCGACGATCCAATAGAGACGGTCGAGAAGCTCGCCCCATTCACCTTCAACGTTCACTTCAAAGACATGGCGATGGAGGAGACGAAAGATGGCTTTCTGCTCTCAGAGGTGCCACTCGGCGACGGCCTGCTCGACATGAAGCGAATCACGGCTACGATTCGCCAGGCCCGTCCAGATGCCTTCTTTTCCCTCGAAATGATCACGCGCGATCCGCTGGAGGTCCCGTGCCTCACGGACAAGTACTGGGCCACGTTCGGTGATGTGAACGGAGTGGCACTCGCCCGCACATTGTCGCGAATCCGTGCGCACAGACCAGTTGCACCGCTACCGCGGATCACAGGGCTTTCCGCCGAGAGCCGCTACGCGCTCGAACTGGAACTCGTCCGCCGATCGATCGATTACGCACACGAACACCTCGGCCTCTGAACCGGGGTGCAGGCGCTGGGCCCCGATCGCACGATGAAACACCCTGGCCATAGACGCTTCCGAACGCGCAACGTTCGGAACTAGCCGGCTCGGGGCGCGTCGCCTACAATCACCGCGGCCGCCAGAAGCGGCAGCAGAATCTCGTGATGTCCGGTGATGGAGTAGCCCTTTCCCACGCCGGCAACGGGTCGCTTCACGACGTTTGTTTCCGGACGATAGAGCTTCACGAAATCGAGATTTACCGTCGTCAAGCCCTCGAGGGAGAGCCCGCGATTGCGCGTCAGGGACACGGCCTTGAGGAAGACTTCCGGCAGCAGGACGGCCGAGCCACAGTTGAGATAGACGCCGCCGGCGAGTTCGGAGACGAAAGAGGCGAAATAGCGGAAGTCGCGGAGGCTGCCCGCTCCGATTGCCGCGCCTGAAGCCGCGGGGTGCATGTGAATGACGTCGGTGCCGATCGCAACGTGGACGGTCACCGGAATGTCGAGACGCGCGCCGGCACACAGCAGGCTGAGAGGCGCACACTGCGGTTTGCGCTCCGCCAGATATGCCACGACGGACTGCCCGAGACCGAGGCCGCGGCCGACCCCGGCGACGATCGCCTCGTTCAGTTCGCGGCCGGTTTCCTCGGCCATGCCGAACTGACCGGGACCGAGGGCCGCATCAACATCTTCCGATGTCCCACCCGACAGCGCGATTTCGAAATCGTGGATGAGTCCCGCGCCATTGAGGGCAATCGCCGAGACGAATCCACGCTCCATGAGATCGATAATGACCGGTGAGAGGCCGGTCTTGATGACGTGCGCACCGAGGCCCCAGACAATGCCTCGTCGTGCCGCGCGTGCGTCGCGTAGCGCCTGCGCCACCGCTCGCAGATCCGCCGACGCCAGAAGATTTGGCAGCGACGCCAACCAGCCGTCGAAGCCGGTCTCGGGATTCCAGGCATGCCCGAAATCCTGGTCACGCACTTTGCTTTCGCGCGATCGCAGCGGGTAGGTCCGGACATCCGAGGGGTCGAACTCGTCGTACCGGAATTTCACGGCGCTCATAGTATCAACATCGCATCGCCGTAACTGTA
>Ga0190274_10001642_pt1 | contig 13103 bp, 11 predicted proteins | sample Popmic531T_FD_133002 | JGI IMG/M metagenome (GOLD analysis project Ga0190274, IMG submission 133002) | Populus adjacent soil microbial communities from riparian zone of Yellowstone River, Montana, USA - 531 T | ecosystem: Environmental > Terrestrial > Soil > Riparian zone | place: USA: Montana...
CATTGCCGTCGCGGCCATCGTCGGCGAAATGTGCACCGCCTGTCATGTTCGGCTTCGCCCGGCCGTCACGCAGCGCGTGCGTCGCAACGTCGAGATCATCACCTGCGACAATTGCCAGCGCATCCTGTACTTTCCTGAGACACCCGCTGCCACCGAGGCCACGGCAGAATCGCCACAACAGTCGCGCTAGACGGTCCCACTCATGTCCCCGGACCCCAATCAGTACGTAGCCAACATCGACGGCGGCGCCCGCGGCAATCCTGGACCCGCGGGCTGGGGGGTGATCGTGCGCACGAAGGACGGCGAGCTCGCCGCCGAACTCTTTGGTGCGATGCCGCACGCCACCAACAACGTGGCGGAGTACCAAGGCTTGATCGAGGCGCTGACATGGTGCGCGGGTCAGGGCGCACGCCAGGTCGAGATTCGCTCGGACTCGTTGTTGCTCGTCCAGCAGATGCGCGGCGTCTACAAAGTGAAGAACGAAGGCCTCAGGCCGCTCCATGGACAGGCGCGACTGCTCGCACACAAGATAGGACGCGTCGACTTCCAGCACGTGCCGCGCGAAGAGAACAAGGACGCCGATCGGCTCGCCAATCTTGCGATGGATGAAGCCGCCGAAAAAGTACGGAGTACGAAGGAGGAACTACGAAGGACGGAATGACTGGCCGTTCAGCTTCCCAATCCTCACTTCGTCGTACTTCACTTCGTCGTACTTCGTACCTCGTACTTGATTCGTACTTAAGAGGCTCCACCAACACTCAAGGACCCTATGTCAGAGCGCAAGTATCGTCAGGCGGGATATCAGGACAGCGGCCAGAGCGAGCGCAAGCCCGCGCTCGCCCGTAAGCCCATCGAGCCGTACGACCCCCGGATCCCGCGTGACCCTCGAGCGCCGAACATGCCGGGTTTCCGTCAGGTGTTCCGCTGCGGCCGATGCGGACATCTGGAAGCGGCGGCGATCGCGGCCGATGCCAAGTGTGGCAACTGCGGAGTCGAGCTGCATGCCTGCGTGCACTGCGCCGCCTTCGATGCCGGCGCGCGGTTCGAGTGTACGGAGGCGATCGCCGCGCGCGTCAGCCCGAAGGATGCCCGCAACGGGTGCGCCTTCTTCGCGCCACGACTGACCGTCGAACGCGAAACGGGATCCACGCGGGCAGCCGGCGGATCCTCGAGCGCAAAGAAGGCCTTCGACGACCTGTTCAAAATCTGATCAGTTCTGACTCCTGTCGCGTCCGAGCGATAACGCAACGAGCCGGGAGATCAGGATCGCAATATACATCTGCCCGGTGATCGCCTCGGCAACCGCCAGCGACCGCGCCACCGGAGCAACTGGAATGACGTCACCGTAGCCCATGGTCGTCAGCGTGACGAGGCTGTAGTAGGTCCACTGCATGGCCCCGGCGTTTCCCGAGAACGCCAGCGGATCCCGCGAGGCGATCCACTCGTAGGCCGAGGCCCAAGCGAGGCCAAGCAGCAAGTACGCCGCGATGGCTCCCTGAATCTGCCGCCTGGTCACCGTGCCCGCGCGTAGTACCGACGACAGGACCATCAAAGCAAGAAGCGCGAGCACGACGACAGTCATTGCAGGCCGAAAGGCCGCAACCGGCCCACCCGGATTGGACCAGCCCACCCACCAGACAATGGGAGCCACGATACAGAGCAGCATCAGCCAGCGGCTCCAGCTCCAGACGGCGCCTGCGCCGGCAAGTAACACAGCCGTGACCAGCACTCCGGCAATTGGATCGTGCGCCGGCCGATTTGGCGCCACGGCCGGCCAGACAAGTTCAGAGGCGATGAGCACAACCAGCAGGACCGACAGACTGACGTCGTCCCGCCAGAACCGAACGAACCTGGATCCTATCGGCGCGGAATCAGACGATATGGGTGCCACATTGCGCGTCGCGGCATCTTAGCACCTCGGTTACAGATGGAAGACTCAGAACCCCGGCCGGAAATTGAACACGAAGTCCCACCCATGGTTGCCACGATCCAACGGGCGCGCAAGGTTGAACTCTCCAATGGCAAACCCGAAGAGGTTCACCCGAGCGCCAATGCCCACGCTGCGCACCCAGTCGCGGGTGCCACCCACAAAGCTGGGCGTCGTATTGCGGGTCCAAGCCGTGCCGGCGTCGAAGAATCCAAACAGTTCCGCCGGGACCGGCCCGTAATCGAGCCGGCCGTTGAAGAGCCCGAGCAGCGGCACGCGCGCCTCGAGATTGGCCACGAGCGCCCGGCTGCCAATCAACTGGTCCGCGTCGGGGCACGAGCCGTTGGCCGTGATAGTGCACTCGTTGAGAGTGAAGCTGTTGAAATCGTAGCCGCGGACGAGCCCGTTGTACCCGAGATAGATTGGCATGAGGCGCTGATCCTCGGCACTCATGCCGTATCGACCCATGTGCATGAGCCTTCCGGCCAACGTCACGGGGCGCAACGGCATCACGTACCGACGGTAGTCGAGCGTGGTGTTGACCATCGTCAAACCGCCAAAGGTGGGAGCGACCTCGAACCGGAATCGCTCGCCCTGCACGGGACTCACGGCGCCAAACGTCGACGCATCGCGCACGAGTGCTGCGAAAGTCTCGCCAAGATTGAGCGATGGGCTGCCGCTAAGGTCAGTGGTTTCGTCTCCGAGGAACGCACCGGTTGACGGATTGTAGAAGTTGGTCGTGAGTTCGTTCTCGAAGCTGATGTGACGCGCCGACGCGCCAAATTCGACGCGTGCCGTGCGGCTGAAGGGATACGCGACGAGTCCGCCGAACTGGTTATGCGTCTCGCGCCGGAGGTTGGCTTGTTCAAAATAGGCGACCTGCCCGCCGGCCGAGGCGAAGCCGCTGGTGACGGTGCCGCTCACAAGCGGCACGCGCTCGCCGAACAGGGTCCAGTTCCAGCGTGACGTGCGGTTGGTATACGCAACCTGCACGGCCGTGTTCTTCGGTCCGCCAGCCACGTCCACTCCCATCGACAGCAGATGGTTGCCGAGAATGTCGCTGAAGAGGAATGCGATGCCTCCGCTGACGTACGTGCCGAAGGCGCCAGTGCTGGACGAGACGCCGATGGCTTGCGACATGTCCATCAAGTGCAGCTTGGCCGAGGCCTCCTCGACCGGGTACTCAGTCGCCGGTGGCAGGTGTGTCCCGGGCTGCTCGAGTTGCTCGGCGACCTGCGAGCGCCCAGTGCTACCTGGGAGGCGCGCGAGATCCCCGGCATTTGCCGGCAGCGGCGGTTCGCTCGGGGGGGACTGGTGGACCTGGATGGAGTAGCCAAACGTACCAAACACGGAATAGGCGATCGTGTGGGCCGATTGCGACACGGACAAAGCTGGGCTCAGTGGCGTGATGCCGGCAATGCCCGTGGGGGCCGTCGCGACAAGCTCCGTCCGTCCGGCGCGAATCGTGTGCCGGTAGACGTCGGGACGACCTGTGGCATCCGAGATGAAGTACAGCTCGTCGGCCGAGCCCCACTGGGGATTGACGTTATTGCCTGACAAGCCGGTTCGAACCTGGCTGATGGCTCGCGTCTCGGTGTTGATCCGCGCGAGTGAGTAGTCCGCGAATGACAGCCGACTGAGGTCGGTGCCAAAACGGTCGGTGACAAAGACGATGTCGCGTGAGTTCGGTGCCCAGGCGGGCTGCAAATCCGCAAACAAATCCGTAGTGAGCGCGCGAACCTCACCGGTCTTCACGTCGACCAGATAGAGGTCGGTGACCCCGCCCACCTGCGCGCTGACAGCGATCGTCTGACCGTCCGGCGACCAATTCGGTTGGAAGATCGTCCCGGCCGTCGCCAGGGCGATTTCGCGAACGCGCCGGCCGTTCTCTGCCGAGAAGAATGCGAGTTCCGCATGGCCGTCGTGCGCGGCGGCAATGACGAGTTGCTTGCCATCGGGCGACCAGGCTCCGGAGGAATCGACGAAATGCAGCGAGTCGAAGTGCGGATCGGCGGTCGTTTTTGTGAGGCGGCGATCCACTTCGCCTGTCCGCGCGTCGGCGACAAACAATTCAATCGAGAGCCGATCCTGCTCCGAGAGGTACGCGAGCCTCGATCCGTCGGGGCTGAGTGCCGGACCGATCCGAAGGGACCCTCGCTCCTCACCCTGCAGGACGACCGCGGGCTCAACGCGTCGGTTCGCCGTATCGGCCAAGCCCGGCCGGTACAGCGCCCCGATGGCCTCATGCCAAGCCGTCGAAAATGCTTCGCGCTTCATCCCGGTCTTGAGTTCGATCACTCGAATCGGATCGCCCGTGGTCATCTGGATCCCGGCGAGCGATCCGAAGGAGTCGTCGCCGCCCGGTCGGCCGCCGCCCGCGACGGCGTGGAGAATTTCGCCGACGACCCGATCGCCCCATCGCCCGCCGATGAAACTCCAGAGTGCATGCCCGAAGCGATAAGGGAAGTACTTGGGGTCGTCGAGTTTTTGCAGGGTGGGCAGGTCTTCTCGAACGAGCGCGTCACGCAGCCACATGGCCGTTTGGGGGTCACGATTGCCGAGGGACAAATACTCGGCCATGCCTTCCATGAACCAGAGTGGCAAGCCCTCAGCCCGATTCCCCAGAATGGAGTACTGGAACGCGTGCACCAGTTCGTGCCCCAGGACGTGATCGCTCTCGCCGAGGCTGGCCGCCATTGGGAGAATCACCCGCCGGGCAAGGCCCTCGGTCACGCCGCCTGTCGACTCCGAAATGAGTCCTTCAAGGGCGTTGGTCTGCTCGAATTCCGCATGAGAGGCGTAGAGAATGACGGGTTGGCGGCCGACAAGCCCCGCGCCGAGGACTGACGAAAGCCGGCCGTACCAGCGCTCTGCCATGCGCGCGACCTCCCGGGCCGCGTCGCGTTCTCGCGAATAAAAGTAGATGTCGAAATGGGGCGTCTCGAGGACCTGGAAGTCGAAATCGCCGTATTGAACCTTGTTCTGGCCGAAATATTGGGCGCCGGCCGGCGAGGGCACCGCGACAACCACCGCCGCGACAAGTGTTATTTGGCGGAGGGTACGTAGAACGCTCATGGTCGCCGCCATTGCAAGACGAAGGCCCACGCCGGCGGGGCGACCGTATGGCCGATCCGCCAGAACTCTGCTCAGGAATCAGGACGGTGACACCGAGTGGGTAGTGCGATGCCGCCGCTATCGGGCGGGGGTTTACCGGCGGTCAACCAATCGACCGAACCGGGACTACTGCGCCTGCCTTGCGCGCGCGAATCGCCCCCACCATTCGACCCGCTGACATCCCGTCACGCCGATACGAATAGAAGACGGAGGGGTGGTCGAACGTACACAACGCGGTAACGTGGACGTTGCATGGATCGAGACCAGCCGCGACCAACTGATCGCTGTTGGCCTGCCAGAGGTTGAGCTTCCAGCGACGAGCGCCATCGGCCGCAAACCACCCTGACACCTCTAATCCGCCGGCCACAAACCGTGTGCGTACCTCCGCGTCCACTTGATAACAGCAAGGACCAATACTCGGTCCGACCGCGGCAATGAGATCCTCTGCCGGGACGCCGACCCGAGCAAAGGCCGCGACAGCCGCGCCCGCCGCATTCGCCGCGGTCCCGCGCCAGCCGGCATGCACTGCAGCCACGGCTCGACCTTGGCGATCGGCAAGAAGAATCGGGACGCAGTCGGCAACGCGGACCGAGGCGACGCGATCGGGATCCGACGTGATAACGACATCTGCTGTTGGGTTGGCGAGGGGCTGCTCGCCCGGTCGGATCATCAGAACATCGCGGCCGTGCACCTGGGAGACCGCAATTACCGCAGAATCGGGCACAGATAGGACTGCCGCCAATCGCGCGTAGTCGGCGGCCATCTGATCCCGAAACTGGAGGTTCCGCGTCGTAAAGGCGTGCGTGGCGTGAAGATCGAGCGCCCGGCAGCGCATGACCAGCCCCGCGGAGCTGTCCTCCCAGTAAAAGTCGGGGGAAACGCTGGGCGCCCCCTTCCCTCTCCGCTCATTGGCCATCGACAACTCCAGTGATCGGTCGGCGCCGATTTGTGCCGGCCTGACAAAGGTCAACTCGCTCCAAGTCTCTCATGCGGAAATACTTCGCGGACATCAAGACCAATGGCGGCACGTTTGCTTGGCTTCTCGCCGGAGGCACACGACACATGACGGTCAGATTCTTTCCGAACGACAAGGGCAACCCTCCGGGCAAGTTGGCAGATGCCGAGCTCCACTTCTCCGGCGGCCCGCTCGACGGCCTGAAGCTCATCGGCTTCGGCGTCTGGGAGCGCAAGAGTGGCGGCCGTAACGTCACGTTCCCAGCGCGGCAGTACTCGGTGAATGGCGAGCGGCGCAGTTTCGCGCTGTTGCGGCCAATGGTAGACGCCACGAGCCAGGACCGGCTGCGCGATCTGATTCTCGAGGCCTACAAGGAGCACGAGCAGGCGCTGGCCGAGGCGGTCTAGATATCGGACTATCGGGAAATCGGGAAATCGGGAGATCGGCAGACCTGCATCGGAACCGGGACTCAGGACTGCAGGACAGGCCAATCTCTCGTTTCCTCCTCGCGTTCGCTCTTGGCCAGCTCGCTGCGGAAAAAGCTTTCCTTCATGCCGCCGTCGATGATCTGCCAGGGGAGAAACGCATCAAGGCGGCGATCGCGATAGAGGTAGGCCGCGGCGTCAAGGCCGGCCTCGGCCACTGCCGCGCGCCAATTGCCGCCGTTGCGCTCGGCAATTTCGATGGCGTCGGCCACGCGGCGATCGCCGAGCGAGAGCAGGCCCTGGTAGAACGACTGTCGTTCGGACTTGATGTTGAAGTAGACGTTGTCGATGCCTGCGACGAGTTCGCGCAGGCGCGCCGCCTTGCGATCGATGACATCGGCGGTCGTCATCGGCAGCCACTGATACGTCGTGCCGGGTTTGGGGACGAGCGGATTCACTGACGCGACGATCCGGCCGATACGCCCGCGGTGTCCGGCATGCTCTCCGAGGCTGCGGCGTATGGCCACCGTGAGATCCCGGATGGCGACGAGGTCCTCGTCGGTCTCCGAGGGCAACCCAACCATGTAGTACAGCTTCAGGTTCTCGATGCCCTCCCTGAAGATGAGATCGGCGCGGTCCAGAATCTGATCGTTCGTGACGGTCTTGTTGATCACGCGGCGAAGCCGGTCCGAGCCTGTTTCGGGCGCGATCGTGATCGACCGCTCACCGCTCTGGTGCAGCAGGCGGACGATCGTGGGCGTGAGGTCATCGAGACGGAGGGAGGCAGGGCTAATGCTGTAGCCGAGGTCGATGAGGCCCGTGAGGATGCGTTCGATCTCGGGATGGTCGCAAAGCGCAATCGAGACGAGGCCGGCCCGTGTGGCATGCGGACGCGCGGCGGCCGCAATCGCGAGGATGCGGGTGGCGTCGAACGGCCGCACGGGCAGGTAGTTGTAACCAGCCCAGCAGAATCGGCATAGGTTCGCGCAACCGCGTACGACCTCGATGAGCAGCCGCGAACCGAATTCCGTGTCGGGCGTAAAGATGCGCGTAGCGGGCGGCTCGAGTCGATCGGCCGCCTTGACGGCGGCCTTGCGCACCACGGCCGGCGCACGCGTCCCCGCCCGAGGCGTGATTGCCGCCACCTTGCCTGGCCCGTCGTACGTGACCTCGTACAGGCTCGGCACGTAACAGCCAGGCTGGGTCGCCAGCCGCGCGAGGAGCGCGGAGCGATCGCGGCTGCCGCAGTCGGCGAAGGCCTCGATGATGGACGGGACGAGCAGTTCGCCCTCCCCCGCTGCAATCAAGTCGGCAAACGGCGCCAGCGGCTCGGGGTTGACGAAGGTGACGGCGCCGCCAACGACTACGAGCGGATCGAGAGCGTGGCGGCGCTCCGCGCGGGGCTCGAGCCCCGCCAGCCGAAGCATGGAGACGACATTCGTGTAGTCCCACTCGAACGAGACGGAGAAGGCAAACACGTCGAACTGGCTGACCGGCGTCTCCGACTCGATCGTAACGAACGGCTCTCGCCGGCCCGTCGTCGCGGCCCGTTCCTGCCGGCCAGGCAGAAAGACGCGCTCGCAGACGACCCGCTCGTCGGCATTGAACAAGGTGTAGACGGTTTGGAGACCGAGGTTCGACATTCCCACGAAGTAAGTATTGGGAAACGCGAGAGCGACACGGAGCCGTCCACCGTGGGACTTACGGATCGTGCCGACTTCTCGCGCGAGCGTGGCGCGGGACTCGGTGTGCGAATCGCGGGAGCGACGCTCCCGGCCGACTCCGGGGACTCGTGGAAAGGGCATGATGAGAGTCTCGCGGTGCGGGTGCCGGTGTTGCGACGCCGGCGGCGCAGGCGAACAGACTGGTGCTGGCAATTGTACCTGCGAACGCGGCGTCGTGCCTGATACGCCGGCCGGCCCTGAGTATCATGGGAGGCGGCCTGCCACGAGGCAGGCGCCTCGTCACCGATGCGCATTCACGTTCTGGACGGCCGACCCGAGATCGCCCTGGCCGCATCCGCGCATGCGGCAAGGCTGCTGCGACAGGCAATTGCGGCCCGCGGCGCGGCCCGCCTTGTGGCGGCGACAGGCACGTCACAGCTCGAACTGCTCGCGGCTCTTGGTCGCGAACGTGGCATCGACTGGGCCGAGGTCGAACTCTTCCATCTCGACGAGTACCTCGGTCTGCCCATCGACCACCCAGCCAGCTTCAGCCGGTATGTCCGCGATCGGATCGTCGAGCCGTTGGGCATTCGCCGGTTCCATTTGCTCCAGGGTGGCGGTGGAGCGACGGTGATCCGAGATGCAGCTGCTGCGCTGGTGGCGGCGCCGATCGACCTCACCTTCGCTGGCATTGGCGAAAACGGGCATCTCGCCTTTAACGATCCGCCAGCCGATTTTGAGACCGAAGCGCCCTATCTCGTCGTCACTCTCGACAAGGCGTCCCGGGCCCAGCAGGTCGGCGAGGGCTGGTTCCCGGACATCGCGGATGTCCCGGCCGCGGCCATCACGATGTCGATTCGGCAGATCCTGAAGTCGCGCGAGATCATCTGCCTCGCGCCGGACGAGCGAAAAGCCGCCGCCGTGCGCGACTGCTTCTCAGCGGGTGTTACCGAGAGCGCGCCGGCATCAGCACTGCAGCGGCACGCGCTCGCGACCCTCTATCTGGATCACGCCTCGTCCGCCTTGCTCGAGACATCGGTAATGGATCGATTCCGAGCGTAGCCTGATCGTCGGGGCTGTCGTCGCCTGGTCCTGTTGGCGTCGCCTCGTTGTGCTGTCGTTCTTGGTCGTACTGTCGTAGGGCAGACCTTCAGGTCTGCCGGATCCGGCAGGCCTAAAAGGCGTGTCCTACGACAGTAGCAGGCTCACCCTTCTTGCCTTCGGAGGAACGCCGGCACATCGAGAGGCGATCCGTCGTCATCGCCGGTTGAATCGGCCGCGCTGACGGCCTGCCGGGTCGGGAATGGCAGATCGAGCGAAGGCCGGCGAGTGACGACCACCCGGCCACCATTCGCAACCTGACGATCGGACGGCTGCGTGCGGGCTCCTGCGTATTGACTCATATCCACCGGAGTCACGCGGGTCGATTGCGCGAAGGGAACGCTCGCCGTGCGAGAGCGATCGAAGCCCGTCGCGATGACGGTAATCTTGACGGTCCCTTCCATCTTCGGGTCCACGACGGCACCAAAGATGATGTTGGCCTCTTCGTGGGCTGCGTTGAACACGATGTCGGATGCCTCGCTCACCTCGGCAAGCGTCAGGTCTGGCCCGCCGGTGACGTTGATGATGACGCCCCGCGCCCCGTCGACGCTGGCGTCCTCGAGGAGCGGACTCGAGATCGCCGCCGTAGCCGCGACCCGCGCGCGGCCCTCCCCGGACGCAATGCCCGTGCCCATGATCGCCATGCCCATGCGGGACATGATGGTCTTGACATCCGCGAAATCGAGGTTGATGAGGCCGGGCACGAGAATCAGATCCGAGATCCCCTGAATGGCCTGCCGCAGCACGTCATCAGCGGTCTCGAAGGCCGCCGACATGCTGGTGGTCTTGTCGACCGTCGCCAGCAGGCGCTCGTTCGGAATCGTGATCATCGAATCCACCGCGCTGGCGAGTTCGAGCATGCCGGCCTCGGCTTGCAGCTGGCGCTTGCGGCCCTCGAACCTGAATGGTTTGGTAACCACGGCGACGGTGAGGGCGCCGAGTTGATTGGCCAGGCTGGCAATCACGGGGGCCGCGCCCGTCCCGGTGCCGCCGCCAAGCCCTGTCGTGACAAAGACGAGATCGGCGCCGGTGAGCGTCTCGAGAATCCGTTCGGTGTCTTCGAGCGCCGCCTCACGGCCGACCTTCGGGTCTGCTCCCGCTCCGAGACCCTTGGTCAGCTCCGATCCGATCTGCAATTTCACCGTCGCAGCGTTCGCGATAAGCGCCTGCCGGTCGGTGTTTACGACGATGAATTCGACATCGCCAAAGCCCGCGGTCACCATGCGATTGACGGCGTTACCGCCGCCGCCGCCGACACCAATGACCTTTATGCGTGCGCCAGTCTTCGCCTGTTCGTCCAGGGTGATGCGCAGCTTGTTGGCGGAGAGAGCGGCTCGTTCGACTTCCATAGTGCACTTCCTTTCACGCAGCGCTCACGCGCGCTGCCATCGTATCGGGAAGTCTCGTCCGGCCTCAACGGAAGATTTTCGGCCGAACGGACTCCGGGCGGTCAGAAGAATTCCTTGAACAGCGTCCGCAGCCGTCCCGTAATGCGCCCGATGGCGCCCGCGCCGGTGCGCGCCGGCTCTGCCTGCATATTGCGATGCGTCCGCGCGACGACGCCGACCGGCGTCGCAAACGCCGGACTATTGACATGATCGGCGAGTCCACCGACACCATCCGGCGCACCCCGCCGCACGGGCAGGTCGAAGATCTGCTCGGCAATTTCGGGCAGCCCTTCGAGCAGTGCGCCCCCACCAGTCAGCACGATGCCCGAATTGAGCGACTTCTCATAGCCGGCGCGGCGAATCTCGTCCCAGAGCAGATGACAGATCTCTTCGGCGCGTGGCTGGAGGATCTCCGACAGCACTCGCCGCGGCATCGTGCGCGCGCGGCGGCCCGCGATGCTCGCCACTTCCATCGTCTCGTCCTCGGGAACAAGGGCCGTCAGCGCGCACCCGGATCGGCGCTTGAGCTTTTCGGCGTCGGGAATGGGCATGCGCAGGCCCACCGCAATGTCGTTGGTGAAGTGGTCGCCGCCCACGGCGAGCACGCCCGTGTGCCACAGACTACCGCGCTCGAAGACGGCAAAGTCGGTCGTGCCGCCCCCGATATCCACGAGACAGACTCCGAGCTCCTTCTCATCGTCGGTGAGGACGGCGTCGCTCGCGGCCAGTTGCTCGAGGACAGTCTCGACCACCTCGACACCGGCGCGGTTGACGCAGGCGATCATGTTCTGCATCGACGACGAGCTGCCGGTGACGACGTGTACGTTGACCTCGAGACGGCTGCCAGTCATGCCGATGGGCGCGGCGATACTGTCCTGATCGTCAATGACGAAGTCCTGTGGCAGCACGTGAAGGATCTCGCGGCCGCTCGGTAGGGCGACGGCCCGCGCCGCATCAATCGCGCGCTTGACGTCGTCTCGGGTGATCTCGCGGTTCCGACCCGCCACAGCCACCACACCGCGGCTGTTGAAGGCCTTCACGTGTGCGCCGGACAGCGCCAGGTGCACGTTTTCGATTTCGACGCCCGCGGTGAGTTCAGCTTCATCGAGCGCGCGCTTGATCGCCTCGGCAGCCGAATCTACGTTGTTGACCACGCCGCGGCGGATGCCTTTGGATTCGGCCATGCCGATGCCGATGATGTCGAGGCTGCCATCGTCCATGACCTCGCCGACGATGACTGTCACCGTCGCCGTTCCGACATCGAGTCCCACCACGTATCGTTCCGTTCGCGCCATGGGCTTCCTCTTTCGTTTCACGTCCTGCGTGCTTACTGCGTGGGATCCTGGGTCCGGCCACCGGAATCCGGTCCGCGGACGTAGATCCGGCTGTCGAACCGAAGGTCCACGTAGTCCACATCCCGAAACCGCTCGTCGAATGTCGGCTTGAGTTCGAGGTAGTGCTGCAGTCGCTCCAGAAACCGCGCCTCGCCCAGGTGCAGCCATGCGGCGTCGCCTTCGAGCAACACGACCGCGTCGTGGGGATTCGAGACATCCACCTGAGAGACGGCGTGCAACAGCCGGGGCTGCGCGGCCAAGGCCGTCATCAGGGCACTGGTGAGTGCCACCGACTCGGGCGAGGCCTGTGCGGTGCCGCTCGGATCGACCAGACTGTCCACGATTGGCAGATCAAGGTCCTGATAGGCCGCCGTGTAATCGTCGATGACGACACCCGATCGATCGACGAGGACAAGCCGCGAACCCGCGCGGCCGACGGCCATCGGGAGGCGTTCGGTGATCTGGATCTCAATCGTGGACGGGAGAACACGCGTGATGGCCGCATTCGCCACCCAGGGCGATGTCATGATCTGGCTCCGCGCGCTATTGAGGCTGAGACGGAGGATGTTCTCGCCGCGCAGGGCGCCCGCAAGGCTGATGACGTCGTCACCCGACAGTCGTTCCGTCCCGCGCACGACGATGCGTTGCACGCGCAGCCACGACGTCGTCAGGAGCCAGGCCGCACCGGCGGCGCCGAGAACCAGGACGATGAACAAGGGCAGTGCGCGACGCGTCAGCCGTGCGACGAAGCGGCCGAGACGCCGGCGCTGCGGTGCGATATCGGCTCGACGGAAGCGTCGATCGGCAGGCGCCGCAATGCCGGGTGTGGCCGGCAGTCCCTTCCGTGAGGATGAAGATCGGCTCATCGTGCCAACTCCCGCGCCGTCAGTTCGGCCAAAATACGGTCGCCTGCGGCAGATATGGAGCCGGCGCCGAGTGTGATGACGAGGTCGCCCGGACGCGCGAGGGCCGCCACGGCCGCCGGCAACCGCTCCAAATCGGCCACCACCTGCAGTGTCTTGATTGAAGGTCGCATCGCGGCCGCCAGCCGATCCACCGTCACATCGGGGATCGGCGTCTCACCGGCAGCGTAAATGTCGGTCAGGATGACGATGTCGGCCTGTCCAAACGCGGGTCCAAATGCGTCGAGCAGATCGTGCGTGCGCGTATATCGATGCGGCTGGAATGCCACGAC
>Ga0190274_10001643_pt1 | contig 13102 bp, 8 predicted proteins | sample Popmic531T_FD_133002 | JGI IMG/M metagenome (GOLD analysis project Ga0190274, IMG submission 133002) | Populus adjacent soil microbial communities from riparian zone of Yellowstone River, Montana, USA - 531 T | ecosystem: Environmental > Terrestrial > Soil > Riparian zone | place: USA: Montana...
CAGGTAGTTTGGCCAACGTTGAAACGTGAGTCTTTGTCTAAAGTGCAAGAAGTTCCCTCCCTCGTCTACGTGAAACACCTCTGGTATTCCTCAGCGGAGCATTTCCTCTAAAGCGCCGGGCCGCGCTGCGGGCTCTCCAACATTGTGTGGGTTTCGATAAAAGGCGCGGACACAATTCTGCCCGCCATCGGATGAGGTCGATGGCGGGCAGCATGGAGGAACGCGAATTGAGTTGAGGGAACGCGATAGCGGGGGTGAATCCCTCCCCGGTGAACGAGGACAATACTCCCACGCAAGCCACAAGTCCTTAAGAAAACATTAAGAAACCAGTCCACCAGTAGGTGGTCACGATGAAGACTGTTGCGCGGGCTAACATCCAGGCAGGCATCCAGGCAGGCATCCAGGCAGGTCTCCCTAAAGTTCGATTAATAACTCTGAGGCTGAAAATGCATGGCCCCAGGTCCAAAGACGGACAGTTAATCCCCGGCGTAATTCTCGAGTCCTGCAGCCACGTTTGCCACCCCAGGGGGGCTGCCACGCGACCCCGGTCCCTGAGGGCGTGGGAGGCAACGTCCCAAAATGCCTGACGCCCGGTACTAGTTGAGGTGGGGAAGCAAGTTTATTCCGCACCTTCGGCTCATCGTCTTCGAGAGTTCTGATCCTCGCCCTCACCGACGTGGCTATTGAATGCCGGTCCTTCGACCCAATGCAGGCCGCCCTGCGAATATCGCCGACTCGAATCACCATCCGAACTTTAGGGGGCACCACACTCGCTCGTGCTGGCCGGTTACATGCTGCTGCGCGTAAGTTCGGCTCACTTTTGTTGGGCTAAGGCGACGGAAATAATGGTGAGGCACGGGCCGCAGTAAAAGCTTTACACGCGGGCTGATCTTGAATAGTCTAGCGCGCCTGAATTCTGACGGTTGTACTGATGGCACAGGGAGCCAGCTTCCTGCGCCTGAGGCGATGCCCAGAAAAATCGCTGAAGAGCCGGCAGACTCACGATGGCCTGCGCGGTTATAGAAATCGCTGAGCGCGACCAGGAGCCCTGGCTTCCACATTCAAGATAGTTATTGGAACCGATCTGGACGTCGCGATTCGAGGTGACACGGCTGCCGACACTTCTACATCTTCTGCATCGGCGAGCGTCAACCACGACCTTCACCAACACGCAGCAATGAACGTCACCCAGGACTTCATCAAACAAAGGAGCAAATTATGGCGACCAAGAAAGCAAAGAAATCAAAAAAGAGGACTAAGAAGAAACCGACTCTGGATGACGGCGGCGAGACGCCGATCACGATCGGAGGCGGCGGTGGAACTCCTAAAATTGCCTTTCCTCTCACGATAACGATCAACCCAAAGGACTGGACTGAAAATCCCCCGGGGACATTCACATTAAACGGTGGCTTCGTTAAGAGACTCGAGTTAACTGCCGGCGACGGTCTTGATATTGATGTCCCTCTTGCCGGGGGCGTCACCATCCATGTGAAGTGTCATAGGCCGCCGAAGTCACCGCCGCGTTAAAGTCGGCTTTCTTGTTCGCGACGCGTTCAAGTCATTGCTGGGTCGAATCGAGTTGCAGGCGCCGCAGTGATTCCTTAACGTCGGGACGCTCGATATAAGTTTTGTAGTTTTCGCTGCCCCACTTCCTTTCAAAGTCAGCGAGAATCCCAGAACCCTGACGCGCCATTTCCTGAGCACGAGTTTTATCACCCGCTTTTCCGTTGGCCCAGGCTTCGATCGTCAGCGCTCGCCACTCGGATTCGTGTTGCCCCGCCGCGGCAACACGCTGCCGAGCCTCCTGAGCGTTGGATAGAGCTGTGCCTGCGTCACCCGCTAGAATGGCGCACTCAGCCAGGGCCAATAACGCATTTGAAAGTAGCAGCGGAGATGGCCGTTTACGCGCAGCGCTTGCCGCGTTTTCACATCTTTTACATCCTTTGCCGGCCTGACCTGACAGTGATTGCGTCAGTCCGAGAAGATACTCAGCTTCGATAACGGTTGAATTGGATTCTGGGCCATTGATGTCCACGACCCTTTGAGTCTCGGCCATTGCCTCGGGGAGTTTACGTTCGCTGAGCGCCAGCCGAGCCTGTGTCAGATGCACCAGCAACTGTAAATCCTTGTATGGTTCGCGACCTTGTGGTTCGGCTACCGCTTGCGATTCGGCGAGGGCTGCGCGTGCTTCCGAATATCGACCCAATTGCCAGAGGGCCTCAGCGCGGTTGGCGGAGATGTAACCCAGGTTCAACTTTGCGTTAAGCGATTTGAGCACTTCGTAGGTTTTATTGTAATGGTCCAGGGCCTGAGGAAACTCCTGTCTATCGAGAAACACGTTGCCCAGACCTTCCTGGGCCAGGGCCATCGATTGCGAATCATCAGCCTGTTGAGCCAATAGGAGCAGTTGTTCAAATCTCTGCTGCGCTGCGTCGTAGTTTCCCACCCTCGCCTCTGCACGCGCGAGAATGACGTAGCCCTGAAATACTTCCTTGCGGTAGCCTCCCTGTTCATAGAATGGCAGCGCACGCTGAAAGAATTCCTGGGCGGTATTGGTATCGCCTTGCTTCGAGTGCAGGCTGGCCAACGACAGGAGCGCGCGTGCTTCGCTGCGTTTGCCTTTATAGAGTTGCGCCAGCCGGAGCGCTTCGTTGAAGTTTTTTTCGGCTTCGGGAAAGTTGCCTTTGATGAAATACGCGTTACCGATGTCAATTAGGCCCTGCATGGTGAGGTTATCGAGGCCGTTGGCTTTAGCCAGATCCAGAGCCTGAGATGAATATAGTTGGGCCTTCTCTGCGTCGCCCGCCATTATCTCGGTGTTGCTCATGTTCAAGAGGACTTTGATGCGCTTGTCTTTGTTATCCAGTGCGCCGGATTTTTCGAGCGCCTGGAGCAACTGCGCACGCGCCTCTGTAACCTTACCCTGCAGTCCGAGCATCACCGCTCGCTGCAACAGAACTTCGGTCAAGCCTTCGATATCAGTGCTGAGGTCGTACAAGCTGTAAGCGCTGTCCAACGCGCTACTCGCTTTGCCATACTCACCACGACGACTAAGCACGATGCCCAGCCGCAGAAGTGCCGCGGCATAACGTGAATCGATCTTAGTGGCTTCCTGGTAAGCTTCAATGGCCTTATCGGATTTCTCAAACTTTTCGTAAGCGCGTCCCAGGTCAACAAGTGCATAGGCCTTTTCTGTTGCCGGCACACTCGACGCCAGGGTCCGGTAATCATCGACCGCTTTCCCAAAGTCACGCTTAACCGAATTTGTTATGGCTTGAAGTCGCAGACCATCGATTTGGGACAAAACGGAGCGGTCGGGAACCAGGTCAGTGGCGCGGATTAGCTCGTCCTTCGCTCTGTCTGAAGAATCAAGTTCAGTCCAGGTTTCAGCCAGGCGCGCGTGCGCCAGTGCGAAGCGATCATCCTCGACTAAGGCGGACTGTAGTAGTTTGCTGGCTTTGAAGAAAGCGCCTTCGCGCATCGCCTCGACGCCGCGATCGTAGAGGCGCTGCGCTTCGCTCGTAGGCTGATGCGCTGTTGCGCGAGTCACCCGCCAGACTACGAAAGCCATCAGGCTTAACAGGACCAACCCGGCAGCAACATATCCAACTGGAAGTCGAGGGCGACTAAAGATCTCCGATAAGGTTGCGAGCGCGCTGGTGGGGCGAGCCTGGGCGGCGGTCGGAGTCGCTACCCGCGTAACGGTGTGACCAGAGTCGTGTCCATGCGAGCTGGTGAGCAGAGTGCGCAGATCAGAAATGAGCTCATGGGCGGTTTGGTATCTATCTTCAGGTTTCTTTGCCAGTGCTTTCAGTGTAACTCGATCGAGGTCCGCAGAAACGTTGGCGTTAAATTGCGAAGGCGGCGAAGGGTCGTCGCGAATCACTCTGGCATAAATCTCAATCGAATTTCCTCCCAGGAAGGCTGGCATTCCCGCGATGCACTCATAAAGCACCCCACCCAACGAAAACAGATCGCTGCGCACGTCCACTGCTCCGCCTAACGCCTGCTCTGGCGACAGGTAGAGAGGAGTTCCCACTATCACGCCCTCGCGCGTCTGCGCGTTAAGCAGCGTTTGTCGTTCGGTGTCGGACTGATCCATCGAGGCGAATTCGACGTGCTTGGCAAGACCAAAATCGAGGACCTTGACGTCGCCACGGTGATTGATTGCGATGTTTGACGGCTTGATGTCGCGATGAATGATTCCATGGCTATGGGCCTCCGCAAGAGCCTCGGCAACCTCAATGATAATCTTCAGAGACCGCGGAATGGTGAGCGATTCCCTGAGCATCAGATCATCGAGCATCTCACCTCTGATGTATTCCATCACGATGTAAGGCTGACCGTCAGGCGTCTCGCCATAGTCGTGGATGGTGGCTATTTGTGGATGAGACAGGGCGGAGATCGCGCGCGCCTCGAGCAGGAACCTGGTCCGAAAGCCATGGTGTCCGGATTCGCTTGCTTCGTTGAGTGTTTTGATCGCAACCTGGCGACCGAGCACGGTGTCTTCCGCGAGGTAGACGACGCCCATGCCGCCTTTGCCGAGTTCCTTAATAATTCGGTAGTGGGAGAAGACGTGACCAATCATAGGCGAAGTGACCTCAAATCTGAGGACCCAACCGGATGACGCCTGGCAAGATATGTCGCGGAAAGATTATTAAAGCTGATGATCACCATTGTCTGCTCTAAGGCCGTTGATTTCAAGACTGGCTTCGACTTTTCAGGGACTTTTCAAGAAATCAGTTTCGCACAAAAAAAGATACATGAACTCGAGCGGCCCGACTTTGCCAAAAAAAGCGCTCACGGAGAACTTTAAAGTGCGGCATTGGATAGTATTGCTTGTGATATTTCGTGCTTAAGATTGGGAGCCATAGATCCACGAAATCACACGAACGAAGAACACGAAATAGGAGTTTCACTCCAGACGAGCGCGAGCCCCGGCACCACAAACTCGCCTAAATACCTGGGCGGACACCGTCCAACCTGGCTTTGGTTTCGATGAAGGGCGCGGATACAATGCTGCCCGCCATCGGATGAGGTCGATGGCGGGCAGTTGAGGAGCGCGAATTGAGTTGAAACGCGATAGCGGGGGTGAATCCCTCCCCGGTGTAAGAAGGACACTACTCCCACGCAAGCCGGTTGTCCTTAAGAAAATATTAAGAAACAAGCAGAGCGGTCTGAGTAGGGAGACGTCTCAACCCGCGGCATCAAGGAACAAGCTGAGCAATATGAGGAAGGCATTGGCTCAAAACCGCAGGAAGGCTCAAACCCGCGGCGAGAAGTACTGGTTTTCCGACTTCGAGTTAAATACCACCGAAGGGGTATTACGGCAGAAGGGCAAGATTGTTCCGCTGGCCCCGAAGGCGCTTAAAGCTCTCGATCTCCTGGTGCGAAACGCCGGAAGCGTAGTTTCGCGGAGCGACATGCTTGAGAGCCTCTGGCCCGACGCCTTTGTGGAAGAGTCGAACGTCACCGTGACCATCTCAAAGTTGCGACGTGCGCTCGGTGATAGTGATACCGGGATGAAGTTCATTGAAACTGTGTCGAAGCGTGGCTACCGTTTTGTGCGCCCGGTCGTAACTTCCAGCAACGAAGCCTCGAGTAGAGACAGTTTCCGATCCATGCGGATTGTCCGGCTCACCTATGCCGGGCGTGTCCTGGACGTAGCAATTTCACCCGATGGTTGTCTACTGGCTTACGTCCCTATCAATGCGGGCAATCACAGCCTTTGCATTTGGAACCTCTCCTCAGGCGAAAAGTGGGAAGTGTTGCCACCGGATCCGGCATTGCGCTGGGGCTTGAAGTTCACTCACGATGGTCAGTATCTCTTTTACACAACCACCCAGCCAAACAGCACAATCAGCGTTTTGCATTGCATCGCGGTGCATGAGGGTGAATCTCGGCCAACCCGGCAGGTGATTGTTAATGTCGACTCCCCTGTTGCCCTTGCGCCAGACGGCGAACAGATCGCCTTTGTACGCAGTTTTCCGGGTCAGCACCGAGACGCCCTGATTCTTGCCAGCGTCGATGGTGGGAATGAAAGGGAACTGGCCTCTCGCCAGCACCCGGATAAGTTTTCTTTCTCGAGCCCTTCGTGGTCGCCGGATGGCAAGTTGATTGCTGTCGGCGCCAGTCGCAGCAACAAACTTGAATTCAGTTTATTGGCGATACCCATAAGCGGCGCCGAGCCAATCGAGTTGTGTCCGTGGGACTGGAAAGACCTGCGCGCCGTAGCGTGGAACGCGGAAGGCAACAGCCTTTACTTTTCAGCGACGGAACGAAACTCCAATTCAATTCAGATTTGGCGACTGCCCTATCCTGATTGTGAAGCACAGCGCATAACTAACGATACGAATAGTTACGAAGAACTAAGCCTGGGCCTGCAGCCACCGACCCTGGTTACCATGCAGACCGATGCGTTGGCGAATATTTGGCTCCTGGCCCCGGCTGGCGTGCCGCGGCGCATAACTTCCGGACGCACCGAGGGCTTTGACGGGCTGACGGTAACAGGCAAGGGACGAATCTTTTACGCCTCCACCGAGAACCAGCAGCCGGACCTGTGGAGCATGAACGCGGACGGGTCTGACTCGCGGCAGTTAACACATGACGGTTGTCTTTTTCCATCTGTTTCACGCGATGGTCGCTTTGTTGCTTTCGTCTCAGCTGCAGGCGGCACACATCACATTTGGCGCATGGACGCCGATGGTACCAATAGGAAGCAGCTGACTAACGGCGACGGAGAGAGCTATCCGTGCATCTCTCCCGACGGCAGCTCAATCGTGTATACGCCGCAGGGCCTCGCTCGCAACACGCTCTGGAGGATCCCGATAGAGGGCGGCCAACCGCTCCAGTTGACCCGCGACAGCCTGGCAATCAAGGCCGTCGTTTCTCCGGACGGCCGGCGAATCGCCTGCACCTATCGTAAAGATGAAGCCGATAAGTGGAAGATAGCCGTGTTGGCGGCGGATGGTGGCGAGCCTCTCATGGTTTTTGGACTGCCCTATCCTTATCATCAAGTGATTCGCTGGTCGCCCGACGGTAAAGCCCTCGATTATCTCGACAGATGCGGCGGTGTCTTTAACGTCTGGCGACAGCCGCTGGATGGATCAACCCCGACTCAGATAACCAATTTCACGGAAGATGCGATTTTCTATTTCGATTGGGACGACGCAGGACAACTGATTGCTGCACGAGGCACGAAAACCAGGGATATTGTGCTCATCAGAAACTTCGAATAGTCGTTCGTAGATCGATGGTCCACCCGCAACAAAGAAGTCCCTGGCTCCAGCCGGAACCGAATGTTTATAGATGCACAAGGCTTTGCACAAAAAGTCCAATCTACCTGGTGACGCGGAAGCGATCTCATTAACACCGTGGCTTTAGCCCGGTGAAGACCAGGCCACCAGCGACCGCCAACCGTTTCAAACGGTTTCCCTCAGTTACCCAAACCGTTAAAAACGGTTAAGAAATCTGAGTTCCTGGGCTTGTCCACCGGGCTGAAGCCACGGTGTTAATGAGATCGCTCCGCGTGATCACGATTCCGTGGTTGCCCGTTGCTCGTTTGTTTCCATAGAGTTCAAAATTCTCGCCCGTCACCAGAACTGGCCCACTGATCAAAAAGGACAACCTTAGGCCGGGGATTTCAATCCAACCACGCAAGAAGTCTCCGCCGCATCGTTCTACCAACCAGTTAGGTTCTACTTCCAACGTCTCCCCAGGCTTCAAGGGGTGGTCCGGCAAGGACCAGGTGATTGTAGGATTTACCAACCGTTCAGGGGGCTGTCTCCCCGAAATTGGTCTCCCCGACCAGGATCTAAGATCAAGCTTTGGGGTGTTTCGAATTGGATTCAAACGCTATTGGATACGTGTGCATTGTCGTGCGAGGTCACGAGGTGAAGCGGCAACGCCTGCGCCGGCGCATTGGGCGGGCGCGTTTGCGCGCGAGAGTCTGGAGCGCAGGCATCCTGCCTGCCCGGCTTCGTCACCAGGCACACTTAAGGTCAGCCAGGTTATCTGTGGTCCAGTCGTAATCCAATTCCTTTTGCACGCAAGGCCACAAACAGAAGGAGACAAGACGATGAAGAAACAAGCATTTGTTCTAACGCTCGGGGTGGTTCTGTTATCGGTAGTGGTGGCTATGGGGTTGCTAATAAACGTTCAGGCTCACAAATCGTTATCGGGGGGTGGCGCAGACGTTGGAAATGGGACGGCGGTCGTATTTGGGGAGGCTGGACCAGTGCAAGGCGAACAAACTCAGGCAGGTGACTACAAACTCTCCGGTCCCTACACTCACAAGAACCTGGCGATCTTCCTGGTGCACGGGAAGAACACAATCAAGACGAAGACGTTTCTCACCTTGCAGGAAGCTCTCATCCAACGGAAGGTTGTGGTTTACGAGACGAAGAGCGTAAACGAACTCTCCATTCAGAATTTCTCGAACGAGGATGTTTATGTCCAATCCGGCGACATCGTCAAAGGCGGCGCGCAGGATCGCATGATTGGAGTCGACTTCATCGTGCCCCCGCGGTCAGGGAAGATGCCGATTTCCGCGTTTTGTGTCGAGCACGGCAGGTGGAGTGGTCGCGGCAGCGAACGGGCCAGCCAATTTAGTAGTTCGACTGACACAGTCGCTACGAAGGAGATTAAGCTGGCAGCCAAGCGTTCAAATTCGCAGGGCGCGGTTTGGGAAAACGTCAAGGTGGCCCAGGACAAGCTCAGCGAAAATGTCAAAACGAAAGTCAATTCCAGCATCTCGGAATCGAGCCTTCAGCTGGCCATGGAAAACGGTAAGGTCCAGGAAACTGCTGACAGCTACATCAAAGCGTTGTCCGGAATCGTGAACCGCACCGATGACGTTATTGGCTACGTTTTTGCGATCAATGGAAAAGTTAATAGCGCCGACGTATATGGCTCAAACGTACTGTTCAAAAAACTCTGGCCCAAGCTTTTGAAGGCAAATGCGATCGAGGCAATTGCTGAGTTGCAGCAAAAGGAATTCAAACCAACATCGGCTGATCATGTGCGGGGATTCCTCTCCGAAGCTGAAAAAGGAAAGGGCTCAGACAAGGACGTCAACGCGCGCGTAAACCTTTTGACTCGCGAGGACAGCGAAAACATTGTGTTTGAAACTCGCGATCGTGCAGACAAGGGCGCGGTGGTTCATAAAAACTACATCAGGAAAAACTAAGGCCCCGGGGAATAGGGGAACGGGGAATAGTGGAACGGGTAAGGGGTAAAAAAAAGAGCGGATCTTAAGGCGCTGTTTTGGTGCGCGGTGGGGCAAGGACGATCCACGAAGGCACACGAAAGTTCACGAAGGAAGATTTCGTGCTCGTTAGTGTGACTTAGTGGATCGTTCTTCTTCTCAAGCCTCGCCAAAAGCTGCCAGGTACGGACTGTCGTCCTCGAATGCTAGAATGCAGGGAATGGAGACGAGGACTAATCTGATCGGTTTGAGTCAGGAAGAGCTGGTTGAGTTTATCCGTCAATCCGGCGAACCCGCATATCGCGGGCGACAGGTTTTTGGGGCGTTGCATCATCGCCGCCTGCAGAGTTTCGATGAAATCAGCGAACTGCCAAAGGCGTTGCGCGAGCGTTTGAACCAGGAGACAACAGCCTCAACGCTGACGATCGAGTCGCGTTACCTCTCCGAAGACGGAACGCGCCGGTTTCTGATGAAGACCCACGATAACCTTCCGGTGGAGACAGTTTTCATTCCTGAAGAACGGCGCGACACGATCTGCTTCTCATCGCAGTCCGGTTGTCCATTGCAGTGCACTTTTTGTCTAACCGCCCAACTGGGTCTGCTGCGTTCATTAACTTCAGGCGAGATCATCGAGCAGATAATTATCGCACTCAACGATGCATATGGCGTGGGCGTAAATCCGCCGCGGGGAACTAACCTGGTCGGCATGGGTGCCGGTGAACCGTTTCTCAATTTTGATTCCCTGATGAAGGCGCTTGCGATCATGGCTGATCCGCAGGGCTTGTTTATCGTGCCGCATCGGGTCACGGTTTCCACGGCCGGCGTGGTTCCGCGCATTAAGGAACTGGCAACAATGACGCAGCGTCCGAATTTGGCGATTTCACTCGCGGCGCCGACGGATGCACTTCGTGACGAGCTGATGCCGATCAACAAGAAGTGGCCGCTCGAGGAGTTGCTGGGAGCATGCAAGGAATTTGAAGAGACAATCAAGTCAGGCGAGCGATTTACTTTTGAATATGTAATGCTTGATGGGATCAACGACTCGGATGAACATTCGCGGCAACTTGCGAATCTTCTCAATCGTCATGACCTGCATGCGCGGGTGAATCTGATTCCGCACAATCCGGCGGACCCCTTGCCCTATCAGCCATCTTCGACGACCCGAGTGGAGAGTTTCAGATCGATTCTCGAATCGAAGGGCGTGCGCACGTTTGTGCGGCGACCTCGTGGGCGAGACATCTTTGCTGCGTGCGGCCAACTTGCCGCCCGGCGGGAAACCAATACAATTCAAATAGGCAGTCAATCAATAGTAGCGTAGGGAAAAAACAGCATGAAGTTTCTACGAGTTGCAAATAGCAACGTCCCCATTGGTTCGTCTCTGTGCAACCTCAGTGTCCTTTGCGCCTCTGTGGCATGCGTTTCACATAATGAATTCACCACCGAGACCGGAGAGTCACACAGATTTCACCGAGGCGGCAGGGTACTCCGATATCCGACGATGCGGTTCTTACTAATCGCTGCCATCCTGATCATTCCGTCCAGCTTCTATTCGGCAGCGGTCGCGCAATCAGGTCCACCAAACATTAGTGTTAACGGCTCGCTCTCGGCGAATAAGGTCAAACGTGGCCGCACAGTTCAGGCTACCGTGGTCATGACTATTCCTTCCGGCTATCACGTAAATTCGAGCCGGCCGTTGGAGAAGTTTCTGATTGCGACACAGCTCAAAGTTGAGGCGCCAAAAGGCGTGCGCGTCGGGGCGGTGAGTTACCCGCGGGCGATCGTGCGCAAATTCCAGTTTTCCAAAAACCGGGTTTCTGTTTACGAGGGAAGGCCGACGATGCGCTTTAGTGTTTCGGTTCCGAACGATCTCGCCACCGGCTCGAAGGAGATCAAAGTGCGATTGAGGTATCAGAGTTGTAACGATGAGGCTTGCTTCCCACCGCTGAACAAAGACGTGAGTTTGTGGTTGAACGTGGAGTAAGGCGGCGGAGCCGCCCGGGGAAAAAGGGGGAAACGGGGAAAGGGGGAACAGGGGAATAGGGTAAGGGGGAACGGGTAAAGGGGAAAGGCGCTCTTATTCCCCTTTACCCGTTCCCCCTTACCCTATTCCCCTGTTCCCCCTTCGCTTCCCCGTTTCTCCCAATCACGGACATCAACCGGCCCACCTTCCCGTAAACATTCTTCTCGCGTCGATAAGAGAAAAAAAGATCCGTGCGGCACATTGTGCAGAAAGGTGCGACATGGATCCGGTTCGAATCGACGCCGGCTGAAATCAACTGAGTGCGATTCGCACGGAATAGATCGACGCAGGCGTGATGCTCCCGCGTTTGAGTAAATATGTCCTGATCGGGAAAACGAGTTTGGAACGGATCGATAACGTCTGCCCCAACTTCGTAACAACAAGATCCAGCGGCTGGACCAATCGCAACGCGAACGTGCTCCGCTCGGGCTCCATATTCGTTGGCCATGCGGCTCAGCGCTTTGACGACAACTTCAGACAGGGTTCCGCGCCATCCGGCGTGCACTGACGCAAACGATCCGGTCATGGAATCCCCGATCAGGATCGGAACGCAGTCTGCGGTTTTTACCCCGGCTAGAACCCCCTTGGAATTACTGACAATCGCATCGCAGTAGACAGTGTCGCCGTGGGCGTCTTCGGCCGGCTTAGCATCGATCTTGTCCTTTATCAACCTTACGTCGGAGCCGTGCACTTGCCAGCAACCCGCCAGGGCCCAATCGCCCGGAAAAAGCTTGAGAAAGCGGCGCCGATTCTCCAGAATGTTTTCTGCAGAGTCTTCATTAAAGCCGGCCAGGTTAAGAGCATTTTCGGGCATTTGGCTGGCGCCACCGCCGCGAGTTGAAAATCCGTTGGCGAAACCGTCTTGTTCCAGCGAGGCGCAGACGAGTGCGCGAACTCCATCGGTCTCGCGCCAGTAAAAGCCGGCTTGTTCCAGCTTTAAATCACTTATGATTGTTTCCATTGGAATAGACATTATCGAAGTAGCGCGAATTCGCGAAGTGTTGCTGCGTACCCCACGCTTTGCCGAACGCGTCTTCACGGTTGCAGAGCGCGTCTATTGTGACGGGCGCGGCGCCGTGGCTGCGCAGCATTATGCCGCGCGCTTCGCCGCAAAAGAAGCGGCGCTCAAAGCGTTTCAGACGGGATGGCGTGGTGGAATTAGCTGGCAGGACGTCGAGATCGCCGCACATGATTCAGGCGCGCCGTATTTGATTCTCCACGACCTGGTGAAGGAGCTCTTTGAAAAGTCAGGAGCGACCGCTGCTCACCTATCAATGTCGCACACCAGCGAGCACGCGATCGCGCAAGTTATACTTGAGAGAGCGATGAGTCCTGAGTCCTGAGTCCAAAGTCCAAAGTCGTGCCCTGCTGATGAGTTTAGGTTGGTGACGGTTGATCGGGCTCCGCCGTGACAGTTTGCTTGGGCTGTGCCCTCCGATGTGCGGAAGGTCTATGACCTTCCGATGTGCTGTTAAAACTGTTCGGGGCTATGCCCCGCTCCTTCGCCATTTGATACGGTCGATATCCATCCTTAGCGGCTCATCATCCGCCGCACAGCGCTTCCAAATTCTTGCGCTCGACCAGCGGTAGTCAGTTGCTTTCTCTACGAGCCCTGCTCTCACGGGATTGTTGTGAATGTAGTTCACCTTCTGCATAAAGATAGCCTCACTAAAAATCGACAGGACATTCTTCTCTTTTTGCCAGACTGAATATGAATGTTTTCGCTTCCATTCCTCATGTTGCAGTTTCGAGAGAGATGACTGGAAGTTTTTCTCCTTCAAGTAGTCTATTACCCGACGGCCCGTAATCCCCTTGACGTATCGTAGGACATCTGCCGAGTCATTTGGGCAGCTGGTGATTAGGTGTATGTGATCCAA
>Ga0190274_10001644_pt1 | contig 13100 bp, 12 predicted proteins | sample Popmic531T_FD_133002 | JGI IMG/M metagenome (GOLD analysis project Ga0190274, IMG submission 133002) | Populus adjacent soil microbial communities from riparian zone of Yellowstone River, Montana, USA - 531 T | ecosystem: Environmental > Terrestrial > Soil > Riparian zone | place: USA: Montana...
AGTCAAACCCGCTCTGGGCTGCCCAGGACTTGATTTCCGCTGTGGGGTGGTTGGTCAGCAAGAGGACTTTAAAGGCAGAGCCCCAGTAGTCTTTTGCTGTTTTTAAAAAATCGAAAACTTCCCTTGTAAGATAAATCCCTCCGAATTTACCTGCATAGATTGCCACCACTTTGTTTTGCAGCTCCAGTTCCTCCAAAAGTGCGGTGTCTTTTTTTCTGAATTTTGAAAAATAATCCAGGTCAACACAGGCCGGCTTCACAAAAAAATGGTGTGGAACCATACCGTATTTTTCCCGGGCATACGTTTTCATTGCCTCTGTTGCTGCCAGCACAGCCCGGGCATGATGAGAAAGTTTTTTTTCGAAATGGAAGAGCAGGCGATATGCGATACTTTTCTTTTTCCAGGTACCATTTTCTACCATGGCTTCCGCATGAGGCTCGTAACTGTCGATGACAAGCGGGGTGCGTGTGAGCTTCGATAGCATATAACCGAGTGAACCTGCAGGCGTACACCAGGCATGGATGCACGAAACGCGTTGGGTGATAATCCTGAAATAAAGCTTTAGCAAATAACCTCCCCATAACATAAGGCCGGCAAGTCCGAACTTGCGGTAACCGAAGGGCATCCAGGTAATTCCTTCTGCTGCAAGCGCCGCAGTAACCTGTTTGGTTTCCTCCGGCGTAAGGCGCGAGGCGGCTTGTTCCAGGGTTACAAACAAAATACCGTAACCGGGCGGCAGCACCGCCTTGATCAACCGGACATAGGGCAGCGTGTACACCTGGATCAGTGCATCTTTGTAGCTCCATCCGGTAAGGATCAGGATATTTTTAGTCTTGCTCAATCAGCGTTTGAATTGGGTAAGGAACCGGTGTCCCGGCAGGCTTTTTAAAAACAGCAGGGCATACCGCACCTTCAAACCATTGGCTGCGATGGCACGGGCCAGGTGCTGCGCTGTCTGGATCCGGTGGTTGCCAAGGTAACAATGAATGGCGGAAAAATATTCGAATTGTGCTTTCAGTATTTTAATTTCCGCCTCCGATAGCGGTACATGCTTCCTGACCCATTCAAACGCAAGCTGTGCTTTTTCCACGATAGCGGTATGATTGCTTTTCATGGATCTCATGTCATGGTCATTCAGGCTGATCGTTACCTTGTCCACCAGGTATACTTTGTTATGCCGCAGGTTTTGCAGGAAGAACATCCAGTCTTCCAGCATGGAATACCTGCGGTCTGCTTCAAAAAGATGAAACGACGACATCGCTTTCCGGAAACAGATGTTGCAGGCAAAAGGATTTCCCCCAAGAAACAAACGGTAATCGTAATACCCTTCGCTCAACGGCATGATGTCGGAACTTCGCTGCCGCCCCTGGCTGGTGAAATCAAATTTTGTCGCTATGAAATCCGGTTGGTTCAAAGCCTGGATATGCGAATGCAAAACTTGCAGGTGGTCGGCATGCATGAAATCGTCAGAGTCAAACATCACCACGTAAATCCCGGTGGCATGCCCGATACCTGTATTGCGCGCACTCCCTCTTTCTGAATTTTTCTGATAGATATAACGGAAATTCTTATGATCGGCGGAGAAGGCTTCCACCACTTCTTTCATATTGTCCGTACTCCCGTCGTCAACGACGATGACTTCGTAATCTGTAAAACCCTGTTCCAGGATAGTCCGGAGCGTGGGCTTAAGCAACCCGGCACGGTTGTATGCCGGTATGACGATGCTGAAAAATGGCATTGGTTAAACCAGTCGTTTGATTTTTCTGAATGTGCGGATGATATAAGCAGGCAGATTTTTGGACTTGAAATGAATGGAGTCGATAGACCTGCTGTTATACAATTGCGGGTCGATTTCCCGGATCACTTTCGCGATTTCCTCGCACAAAGGAAGCTGCAGCAGCTCATAATAAATATGTAGCTGGTACTCGAGGAAATAAATCATCACCCTGTTTTTCTCTTCGTCGTTGAAGGTCTGTGATGTTTCGTACTTCCCGGTGCCTTCATGGTACAGCCCAAGTTTCCTGAGTTGATTCAGGCGATGTTCGGAAAGCCCGATCGTACGGGCACATTTGCTGAAAACAACCACCCAGTCTTTTGCAAACCCGGCCAGCTGACTCATCGATTTGCTATTCTCATGAAGCCGGTATTTCGACAACACATCCGGTATCTGAAGGATCGGGTAATTCATGGCAATCTTTATCAGGAGATCATAGTCCATTCCAAAATGGAGGTTCTCTTCAAGATAGCCTTGTTCTAAAAGAATGTTCCTGCGGAAAAACGAGGAAGGCTGCGGGAAAGGAATGTATGCGAGGTAACGGAGCGAAAGATCTTCCTTCTCAGCTCCTTTTACAATACCTTTTTTCCCTTCGTTAAAGAGTATAGTCTTCCCGTGAATCAACCCCGCGCCCTCGTTCGCCTTAAAAGTCTTTGCTACTTTAAACAAAGCGCCCGGAAGCAAAATATCGTCGCTGCACAGCCAGGATACGATTTCTCCTGTGGCCCTGCTCAGGCCCTTGTTGATGGCCTGGCTTTGCCCGTTATCCGGTTCGCTGACCCAATAGGTCAGGCAATTTTCGTATTTCTTAATGATGCTGACCGATTGATCTTTACTGCCGCCGTCGATAATGATAAATTCCAGGTTGGGATAATCTTGTGTAAGTACCGACAGGATCGTGTCTTCAATAAATACACCCTGGTTGTAGGACGGCGTTACAATGCTGATTTTAGGCAACTGCGGTCGCGCCTTTTTGATGAAACAGGCTTTTAGTGTATCACCCATGCCAGCCATGGAAAGCACGGAGTTCGATCTTTTTTTCAGGAACCGGAGCAGCGAGAGGTGTTCCATGAACTCGCTGATTTTCTGATCTTCATGAATGTCAATGGGCGTTGTTTTCTCCTGCGATTTTACAAGCCGTGCAAATTTAAGCTTCATGGCTACCGAAAGGCGTTCAATACTGATGCCGCTGCTCTCAATCGATATGGATTCCAGGTTATTCCGGGTGCACAGGTATCGTAAGGTCTCCGTAGTAAAATAACTCAGGTGTTCAGGATAGGTTACCACGCTCCAGTCGCCGCCTGCAATTTTCAGTGACAACGCATTAAAGTTGGGAGTGGTAATATAAAGCAATCCTCCTTCGCGAAGCAGCTCGTAAAATAAATTTACTTCCACAGAAGGGTCCGTTAGATGCTCAATCACTTCGATACAGGTGATTACATCAAACTCGATATCTCCGAAATCTCCGGGCGTAACGGGAACCTGGCAGGTCCGGATCCCTTTAGTGGAACAGTTGGCTACATAACGACTGTCAAATTCGGCGCCGTAGACATTCCACCCGCGTTTTTTTGCTTCGTCAAGAAGAAAACCATTACCGCATCCGAAATCGAGGATGTTGTTGGTTTTGCGGTAAGGCTCAAACTGGTCCAGGAGTTCGTTGTAACGCTTGACAAGAATAGCGGGCATTTCCTCGCTCGTGGGGTATTGCCCGTAATAGTCCCGCAGCCGTTCTTTCGACGGGATCTCGCTGCAGAAAGTCATCCCGCAATGACTGCATTTCACCAGGTGAACATGCTCGAAATTTAGTACAGGAACCAGGCCGGGCAGCTTACAAACGAAGCAGTGTTCATGTTGGGTTGGATTGCTATTCACCGTGTCGGGCCAGTTATAAAGTTAATAAAGTTCAGCGGTGCGGCTGTTACCGGATCGGAGTATACCAGGAAGAAAGACAAGGTGCGCAGGAGCATAAACAAAGGTAATCACTTAGATTCATTCATTAGTTCGCCATAAAGCTTTTCGTATTCCCTCGCACAGAATTTCAAATCAAATTTTTCGCGCACTAACTTTTCCGAAAGCAGGCCTTTCTTACGGGTGTCGTCGAGGTTTTGAAGCGATTCATTGATGACCCTGAGAAGATCCTGCGAATCACCGCTTTTAAAAAGATAACCGAATTCGTTGGTAAGGATTTCCGGAATTCCTCCCGTGTCGGAGGCAATGACACAGGCCCCGCAAATCATGGCCTCACATACGGTGAGACCGAAAGCTTCGGCCAGGGATGGAAAAATAAGGATATCGGTTTCGTTGTAAATTTCTGCCAGCTGGCTGCGCGACTCGATAAAATCGTAATGACGGAACGGGGTAACGCCATCTATCTTGTCACCGATCAGCATCAGATCGAAATCGGATGTAATGCTTTTTAGGATATCCGTAAAAAGATAACTCCCTTTAAATGGATTGTCATTATTGAAAAAAAGAATCCGGGTTTTCTTCCAGGTACGTAATGATTTGTTCGAAAAAATTCCCAGGTTGATGCCGTTGTGGATGGTTTTCACCTGGATTTGGTCGTTGTATACATAGGACTGCTTGAAATTTTTCTCAAGCCAATGGCTAACGGGCACTACCGTCATCGACCCGGAAATGGTCTGGTAGATAGACTTTTTCTTTTTCAGGTAATAAGAGCGTAAGTCGAAGTAGGGATCCGACAGGGGGTAGTAATTGATGAACGGTGTCTGCGCAATGCCCAATTTGTAGTTTTCGTTGTCAAACGTATAAGCTTCACCGCCTGTCATGATCCACATGTCGTGAAGGGTCCACACTATTTTTTTCTCTTTGGCAATTTTAAGGAGGGCGTTGAGGTCAAAATAGGCTCCATGGATATTGTGAAGATGTACAACATCTGCTTCCTGGTATTCTTTCAGTCTTTTCAGTTTCCAGTACGTGCCATTGAACATAATGCCGATGCCCAGTTTTACGCGGATAGGGGTGCGGATGCCCATCATACTGCGTATTTTGTCGACTACTAAAAACAAAAGATCAAGCAGATTCATTCGCGACAAGGAGATTACTTCTTTCCGGTCGGTAAGCTTGTATTTAACGGCAAGGGAGTTGGCTGCATCGGTATTCGCGATCAGGTCATTGGCTACCTGTGCCGCTCCGCCGTACGAATCCAGGGTATTGATATGCAGTACTTTTATTTTTCGCATCCGTGCCGTGTGACCTTCGGGTCGTTTATGAATGAATACTAATTGAATGAGACCTTTGTGCAAGTTAAGATTGAGATCACAAACTGCAATGGGGTCGCTTCTAATGTATAAGATTTAATTTTTCAATGACTTTGTCTGTAATGGATTTCTCGTTCTCAAGGAACCGGTAAAACCAACGGGTGCGGTGAAGCGCTTCTTCGTTCTCTGAGATAGGCACACGACGCACCTGCGTCGCATCAGCAATCCATTGATTATCGTATATCTGATAATAACCGCTGTTCTCTCCGCTGCCGTCGTTGCCTGTATTTTTTACGAGGCTGTTCTTCGGAAACAGGCAGAGCCCATCGGCAAGTAATATGCTGGCGTACCATTTGATAGCCCAGGTATTCATTTTTTTTTCTTTGTTCAGCAACAACTGCCGTTCGAAAGACCGGGAAGCACCGTCAAGATTGAAGCGATCGATGAGTCCGGCTGACTGTAGACGGCTCCACAAATCATCGGCAGAAGAATGGAAGTGAGTCCAGGCCCTTTTCCACGTACCCCAGCCCCAGCAGGACATCATACGCATGGCAAAGGTGTCGGGCAGGGATTTCCTGAACGGCAACCTGGCTTGCGGATACATATAGGCTGAGATGTGCATCATCCGGGTTTCGTTTTCGTACAGGTCCAGGGCCTTGTTGGTATAATCGAGAAATCCGGGGGAAGTCACCAGGTCGTCTTCCAGTACAATGACTTTGCCGTAGTCGTTGGTAAGCTGGGTGACACCGCCCACGATGGATGCTGCCAATCCCCGGTTTTCTTCACGCGTCACCAGGTGCGTATGTTTGGTAAAATCAACGCCGGCAGCCAGGCGTCTTACTTCCAGTATTCGTTCCCTGGAAGCAGCTGTTTCTCCGGCCCTGGGTCCATCACAGAAGATGAACAATTCGCTGTCGGCAACGAGTTTGTTTTTAGCCAGGTGGCGTAAGGTCTGTAGCGTATGCTCTGGCCTGTTGTAGACAAATAATGCAATGGGTGCAAGGGACATCTAGAAGGAAGTAATCGGGTAGTTGAATAGACCGGGAGTAACGGAAACAGGGTAAGCCTTAACTCCAGTTGCGCCGGTATTTTTCGAAATCATTAAAGAGTTTAAACAAGGTCTTTGAAAATTCGGTGGATGATTTTTTCGCAATGGATTCTTTCCCTTTTTGAATCATCTGGTCCCGGAGTAATTTGTCGTTTTCAATCCGGATCACAGCATCTGCAATTTCCTGGGGGCTGCGGGGGTCGACCAGGATAGCAGCATCACTCAGCTGCTCTTCGGAACCGGAAACCGATGAAGCGATTACCGGGCATCCCAGCGCAAAGGCTTCCAACGGCGGCAGGTTTTCGGGTCCGAAAAAGGAAACGTAGGTGAGGGCAGTTGCGCGCTTGTAAAACCAGACCAGCTCTTTACGGCTGATGAATCCCCAGTAATGAACGCGGTTTTCGAGGTTTAGTTCCTTTACATATTTTCGGATATGTGGTAAGTTTCCTTTGTCTGAACCGCACAGTACCAGGTCGTATTGCTGGGCTCCTTTGCTGTTCAGGATGTGCAGCGCATTCACCAGGTTGATGTGGTTTTTATGCGGCCAGAACTGTGCCGGGTAAAAGAGAAATTTCAGTTCTGTGAAGGGTTTCAGTTTGGTGATGATTTCTTCAGAAGCTTCACTGGTGGTGGAATAGTCGGGAGTCGGATGCGGGATGATAACGATGTGCTCATCAGGAATATTGTAGAATTCACGGATCTCCTTCTTTCCGGCAACCGTACCGGTGATGATGTAAGTCGCCTGCGGCAAAATGTCCCTGTATTTTGTTTCCCTGTATTGAAATTCTCCGCGTGACGATACTTCCGGAAAGAAAGGTTGCAGCCGGTGTTGCAAATCCCAAACCATGGAAATAAAAGGAATGTCGATATCAAATTTATTCCAGGGCGTGAGGTAAAACATCATGTCTATTTTGCATTCCTTGATGAGCATGCAGAACGACTCACTGGATAAGCTCTTGGGAACCGTAAGTATCTTTTCTAGCTTGAAGAAGAAACCCTGGAAACGGTGCCTCAGAGACGGCTGCAGGGTGGCGATATTCTCCAGGTGGATGTCCTGGTTTGTAAAGAGGAAAAACTCATGTCCCGATCCCGGGGCGAACCGGGATATGGCATTTAAGATTTCATTTTCCAGGGTGAACCCGCCGCCGGATGCCGGCTTATTGAAATTATCGCCAAAGAGACCTATTCTCATTTTGTTTTTGTTTTCTGTGCAACCGCAACAATATGCCAGGTGTCGCTGTCAATTTTAGTATTCGCTGAAAAACCGCTGTAAAATTTCAGCGGTTGGAATCCGGCTGTAGCAAGAAACAACTTCATTTCCGGAATGGAGAAAAACCGGTTCCGCTGAATCTCCCGTGCAGGCTTTTGCTTGCGGGATGACGATTCTTCTGTGATCGTATATTTCACAATGCCGGTTTGATTCACATAATCTAAAGTTGTTTCCGATTCGCGTGTGAAGCTACGGCCTTCGGCGGCAAATGTTCGTGTCCGTTTTCTTTCGTAGTTTTTTATCATCGCCGCAGCATGCCAGAATTCAAATATAAACGTTCCCCCGGGATTCAGGTTTTTTTGAATACCCTGGAGGGTTGACGCAACGCCTTCGTTCGTAAGTGCATAGCCGATGGAGTCGAAAAGGCAGAGGGCTCCGTCGAATTTTTTCTTAAAAACAGGAAGCTTCCGCATATCACCGGGGCGAAAAAGTACTGCCGAGCGTTGCGCAAGGGCTTTACTTTTCGCCACGTTCAGCATCGGTAATGAATTGTCGGTGGCCGTGATGGAATATCCGAACTTCTCCAGGTTAAAGGAATGGCTGCCTGTACCGCAGGCAATTTCCAACAAGGATGCATCTTTCTTAAGTCCCCGGTTTTTAAATTGCCGGTGAACAAACTGCGCTTCCCGGCGATAGTCTTTGTCCTTGTACAGGTGGTCGTACAGGAGGGCATGCAGCGGGATATAGGAGGACATAGGATCGGTTCTTACTATTCATTTATCGTACACACGGCGCTTCGGATCTCTCATGGAATGGGATGCGTGTCAGGCCAGGTGCTCAGATATTTTTTTACAGATAAACTGAATTTGCTCGTCGGTTAAATTGATGGAGGAAGGGAGATAAAATCCATTCTCCCAAAGTTTGTCTGCGACAGGGCAGGGCGGAGGCGGATGGTTTCTGAAAACATCGTCGAAGCAAGGCTGAAGGTTCATCGGGCAAAAGAAGGTGCGTGTGTCGATGCCGTCGGAAGCAAGCTTCCCAAGAAGCTGGCTTCTGGAAATTTTTGATTTTTGGGAAAGCACAACAGCATACATCCAGTACACATTTTTAGCCCAGTCGGCTTCTGTAGGGAGCTGCAATGCGTCGAGACCTTTCAAATGTTTGTTATAAGTATGCGCTACTCTCCGTTTTTGTTCCAGTATCGAATCGATCTTCCGGAACTGCGCAAGTCCCATGGCTGCCTGGTATCCCGTCATCCGGAAGTTATAACCTGCTTCCTGGTGCATAAATCTCGGCGTGGTGAAAGCCAGGTTTCTAAGGAGTCTTAGCTTTTCTGCCAGGCCGGCATCGTTGGTTACGACCATGCCGCCTTCACCGGTGGTGATGATTTTGTTGGCATAGAAACTGAAGCAGGCCATATCGCCGAAGCTGCCCGTCATCTTTCCGCGGCAGGTGGCGCCATGTGATTCGGCACAGTCTTCAATGATGGCAATATTTTTTTCCTTGCAAACAGCTACCAGCCTGTCCATATCCACCGGGTGGCCGTAAAGGTGTACGGGAATGATGGCACGTGTGCGTGAAGTAACCAATGATTCGATAAGATCGATATCCAGGTTCCAGGTGGTTTCTTCAGAATCCACAGGCACAGGAATAGCCTGGTTGTGATAGATGGCCAGTGCAGAAGCGATATTGGTGGAAGCGCTGACCAGCACCTCTTCGCCGGGCCGGATGCCGAGTGCAGCAACAGCCAGGTGCAAGGCCGTGGATCCGTTGGATACAGCAACACCATACTTGCATCCGCAGTAAGCGGCAAAGGCTTCTTCAAAATCCGTAATATACTTTCCGAAAGAGCCCGAAATCTCTCCTTTCCGGAGAGCGTCGGTAACGGCAGCGATTTCTTCTTCTCCGATGACGGGATCAAAAACGGGTATCATCTTATTTCTGCGTAATAAAGACCTTGTCGTTTTCATCTCCTAAAAACGGACCCTGCTTCACACTGATACATTGCATGTCTTCCATCACCCGGATGGCATGGACGCCGTGAATGAGTACGATGGCATCGCCGGTTTTCAGGGTCACTTCTTTCAGCTTATCGCCGTCGTCGCTGTATAGTTCGACGATCACCACGCCTCTTTGCACCACAAACATCTGTTGAAGGTCATTGATGATGCGGGTGGATGCTTTGTGATAATGGGGAGGCTCTAAAAAGCCTGCTTTATGCGCCAATAGTCCGAACTGGAAGGAGGATTCCGGCGGTGAGAAGAAGGTTGTGTGATCCACTTGTACATTGGCCCACAGCACTTCTGCATATTTTATTCCATTGTATTCTATCTGTTCAATCATAATTCATGAGTTGTTAGTCTGCCAGAGATTGTTTTCCAGCCGGGTCTTTTCCTGTGAACATCTCCAGTATGCTTCTGTTCTTATATAACCGCCTGCTATGGGATACCGATGCGACTTGACGGCAACCTGCTTAAAGTGCTTTTGCAACAAGGAAATCAGGCCCTCTAAACTATGAAAAAACTGCAAATGATCATGACCTTCTGTTCCAATAGATTCCGATCCGGTAAACAGCCCGTCGGGACGTAAAGAGCCGGCAATCTTGGCTAGCATGATATCGGACGAATCTTTGTCAAAATGACCGAGGGCACCGTCCCAGATTATCACATCGTAATCGTTACGTCGGAATGGAGCCGTAACGGCATTGGCTTCAAGGAACGTAATCTTAGGGTCGGCATAGTAATAATTGGCCGTATCGATGGCCGATTTTTCGATGTCTATCGCATCGATAGTAGCGCAGCAAGGTGCAAAAAATACTTTGGTGAAAAAGCCGTCGCCACAGCCGATGTCCAATACCTTATCGGAGGGCCGGAGTATTTCCATATTGTAATAACCACGGAGAAAAGGCAGCAGGCTTTTTTCGTTTCCCTGTCCGAAACCGGCAAGGAAGAACCCGGCCCTTTGTGAAAAGAAATGTGGCTGCTCTTTTCGAAGCCCCCAATCCCGTAAAAGAGAACTCCGGTAATATCTGCCAAGCAAAAATAACAGTATCCGTTCCCTGTTTTTGCCTCCCCACAGGAGAAATTCTTTCTGCAGGATTATCCATCGCTTGACGTCTGAACCAAGCTTCTTCATCGTCTTCAAAGATCCTTGATTTTTATTTTGGTGTTTGTCCTGACATCGATCACTTCGCATTCGCTAATTGCCTTCAATCTATCCGCTCCGGCGAGGAAAGTCAGGTTACCTTCCGGATCTCTTGACTCCCTGAATTTGGAAAGCACATATGCTTCTTCGACGGTTGGTGAAGGCAGTCCGGCGGCACGGTCTTTCCGGATAAAATAAGCGTTGTTGCCGGCACTGTTGCATCCTGCCAGTACATAGCCTTTCTTTTGTGCCAGGTAGTCGAGGGAGGGAAGAGAGCAACCCCAATAAAGGTTCGAATAATGGGCGCGGGTCCTATAAAAATCTTCTGTATAAGGAATACTCACGGCATGCCTGCTGCCAAAAACACTGTTGTATTCAACGATAACAACTACGGGGTTCACGGTGTGAATGGTATCCCAGATCCAATAATCATTCCCGTCGATATCGATGCTTAGGATTCCGATCTCTCCGGTAAAGCCGTTTTCGGTAAAGAGCCCGTTGATATTGTCTTTGGTTACAAACGAATCCACAGCTGTAAGATCCTGCCTCCAGTAAATAGGATCTTTCCGGATGTATTCTATATGCCCTTTGTCACCGTCGATGACCAGTCCTTTCCAGTTGTTATTCAACAAGAGGTAGCGGGTATTCGACTCACCATAATTTTCGACGCCGAATTCGATAAATGTCTCCGGCAGGTTCAGGTGGTTTACGAGGTATTGGATGATACCGTCGTCGCCGAATTGTGAGAAGACTTTAAATTCAACTTCCGCTAAATTCCGGATATCTGTTTTGCCAAGGTGCAGGGCTGAACAGATTTTTCCCAGCAACAGCAACGAAGTTTCATTGGGAACAGAGGCTGTTCCGGTTAACTTTTTTTTCAGTTGTTCTAGCAGTTGTATCAATGGCGTAATCTGGCTAATTTACTCAGGAATGTTGCCTGTGCCGGCAGGGTGCAAGATGCAAGTAACAACCCGAAAATACAAGGAAAGGAGGTATCAGGTATGAAGCAATTTCGTTATGCCGGCACGCACCAGGCCACGGGGAGAAACGTTGAATTTTTGTCTGAAAATTCCTTTCAGCCGCTGTATCAGCGTCCATTTGACCCCGACAGGAATCCTTGGTGATTGCAGGATATAAAGCAAATACTGCAGGGCATGGTTTTCATACGGAAACCGGTCGTTGGGGTCCATGATCCCTTCGCGAATATACCGCGATTTGCGTTCAAGGCTCGTTTCCTTTCTGTGCATACGGGCGCCGATGCCTGTTTGCTTCAGTTGCACAATGTCGCCGAGCGTTGCCAGGTGAAAGAGAATCAGGTGATCGGTACCTTCTATCTTTTTAAAAGGAATGGAATGGGTACTTTCGGTACGCATGATTCCATAGTTGGCATAGCAGGAAAATGAATTGCGTACCACTTTACATAATCGTTCTACAAAGCCCAGGTCCTTCGAATCCAGGTCGTCGTTGAGGTGAAAAGGCTGACCATCCAGCTGGTTGCCTTCCGTGTCGATGGGAACAATTAAGGGATATACCAGGGCTACATTTTTTTGTTCGGCAAGGATGGAGATTCCCTGGGTGATGTAATCCTGAAGCAGGAGGTCGTGACCACCCAGCCACATAAAATAAGGTGTGGCAGCTTGTTTCATCACAAACCGGAAATTGTCGAGCGCACTCAGCTTGGAATTCTGCCGGATCACTTCAATCCTTTCGTCGCTGTCGGCAAATTCCTTAATGATGGCATAGCTTTCATCATCGGAACCGTTTTCAGAAACTACGGCACGGAAATCCTTAAATGACTGTGACACCAGGGACTGCAGTGTTTGGCGGATATACCTGGCTTCGTTGTGAACAGGGATGCCTACAGTAAGGATGGGTTTCATGCCTTCACACGCTTTAAGTAACCGTCGGGAGCCACCGTAATCAGGATTTTTTGCGGTATGCTTTCGTCGATGACAAAGTCCTTGTTTTCACGGATGAATTCATGGACAGCGGTTTTGGGATTGTTGCCTTTACCCCAGGGACGATCCGGGTAAAAGTTACCGGGCATGTCTTCGATCACCGTATCAAAAACAACCAGGTAGCTTCCCTGGGTGACAAACGGTGAATAACATTCCAGTTCATTTTTTACATGGTCATGGGTATGGTTCGAATCCAGGAATACCAGGATGTTCTTATAACCTGTAGCAAACTCTTTCACCTGCGCTACGGTGCCGGCATCGATGGAGGATCCCTGGATCATCGTGATGCGTTTGCTCATCGGGTGTTTTTCGATTTCGATACGGTTGTGTTCACGGATATCGATATCTATTCCCAGCACATGTCCGTTCCCGCCGAGCAGTTCGAGCATGGAAGCCGAAAAAACCAGTGAGCCTCCGTGTGCCACTCCGGTTTCAATGATCAGGTCCGGCTTTACCTGCCAGATGATTTCCTGCATGGCAACCATATCCTGTGGGAACTGTATGATGGGAATACCCATCCATGTAAAATTGTAAGAATATTTTTCGGGTGCCGTGTCGACAATAAAATCAATGGCATCTTTCGCAGCCTTGCTGTTGGATGAAAGACGTTCAATGTTCTGACCTCGTTCACGAAAGAATTTTTCTATTTCCGGATGCATAGTGCTTAGATTATATTTCCTGATTCAAACAGGGGTTCTGTATTCTTTATGATTTTTCCTGGATTGCCTACCACCACACTGTAGGG
>Ga0190274_10001645_pt1 | contig 13100 bp, 13 predicted proteins | sample Popmic531T_FD_133002 | JGI IMG/M metagenome (GOLD analysis project Ga0190274, IMG submission 133002) | Populus adjacent soil microbial communities from riparian zone of Yellowstone River, Montana, USA - 531 T | ecosystem: Environmental > Terrestrial > Soil > Riparian zone | place: USA: Montana...
AACCGTCTTGCAAAAGAAGGAAAACTAATAATGGCCGGACCGATCGGCGTCGAAGATGACCTTCGCGGAATTTTTCTTATGAACTGCGCTGACTCAGCCGAAGTAGAAAATTTTGTAAGAACAGATAGCGCCGTTATTACCGGCAGATTGATCATGAAATATTATCCCTGGTGGGCGGGGAAGGGAAAATATATTTTCAAATAGAGATCAATTACAGCACTTGTAGAACTTCATTCTCTTTAAGAATTTCGGTATGATTTATTGGCTGTAAGATGCAACCATAAATATCATCACTAAACCGGGGCTTAAATTTAAAATTTGTCGTTTCAATACGCTTTGGCATATCGATCCCTGTAATTTTCCACCGATGACCGGCCATGCTTTCCAGGATCGTCCCAATTCTAGGCGTTGTTTTCTCTGTAAAATCCATTATTGTAATTATACCACCATCGGTATTAAAAACTTCATAGACACAGCCTAATTGAGAAATATTTTTTTCAGGCAGATAATCATTCATCTCGTGCTGATATTGTTCAGCTATAGCCCTTGCTTCTTCCGCAAAATTTTCTTTTTCACCAGCATAAATTATAGCACGGCTTGCATTCACCAATAACCCGCAATCTCTTATCATTGCGATTTCAGAGATCTCTTTCAAACTGCCACCTTGTGCACCAACACCCGGAACAAGATAAAAATGATGTGGGGTTAATTTTCTTATATCACTAAACTCATCAACTTGTGTTGCACCAATAACAAACATTAAATTCTCCAGTGTGCCCCAATTTGAAGCCGTCTTCAATACTTTCACATAAAGAAATTCATCAACTCCGTGTCGTGTATCTTCACGAACGATCTTTTTAAACTCGAAATCAGTTGCTCCTTTATTGGAAGTTAAGCCCAGCACAATTGCCCATTTACCGTCATAATTTAAGAATGGTTCCACACTATCTTTTCCCATATACGGTGCAACCGTTATAGCATCAAAAGGTAATGTTTCGAAAAAAGCTTTTGCATATTGATCCGATGTATTTCCAATATCACCACGTTTGGCATCAGCGATCTTAAAATGCTCATCTCCTATATAATGAACAGTTTTTTCCATTGCCTCCCACCCTTTTATTCCTAATGCCTCATAAAAAGCCGTGTTGATCTTATAAGCGACACACAGGTCTTTTGTTGCATCAATAATGGCTTTATTAAAACTAAAAACAGGATCTGGTTCAGATAAAAGATGTTTTGGGATCTTAGTGATATCAGTATCCAGCCCAACACAGAGATAAGATCTCTTTTTGAAGATTTGTTCAACAAGATGCTGTCGGGTCATGCAGCGAAGATAAGAACCACGATTTACTTGATTTAAAAAGATTAGCAGGAAAATTCGAAAACCCCGCTACCCGATTAACTTCCTTAATGTCTCACTAAACTTCCATATTTCTTCAAAACTATTGTACAATGGAACTGGGGCAAGCCGAATAACATTCGGTTCCCGCCAATCCGTAAAAACTCCTTCCTTCATCAATCCATTATAAATATCTTTTCCATTCTCAAGCATCAACATTGAAACCTGGCAGCCTCTCTCTTTTTCATTTCGTGGGGTAATAAATTCAATAATTTTTTTGCCTGATGAATTATTTATTTCATCCAACAAAAACCACGTATACCCGGTCAATGACTTTTGTTTAGCTAAAATATTTTCCCAGCCCGCCTGTTCTACTATTTCCAACGCTGCATGATGTGTAGCATATAAAAACATTCCGGGAGTACTTAATTGCCAGCCTTCGGCACCGGGCATGGCCCTAAATCCTTTTTCCATTTTAAACCTTGTCGGTTTATCATATCCCCACCAGCCAGCAAATCTTGGCAGACTTTCTTTGTGATGCTTTTCATGAATAAATGCTCCTCCTATTGCACCGGGACCTGAATTTAAATATTTGTAGGTACACCAGCAGGCAAAATCGACATCCCAGTCGTGCAAATGCAATTCAACATTGCCGGCAGCATGAGCAAGATCAAAACCAACCCTGGCTCCTGCGGTTTTCGCAGCCTTTGTGATTTTTTCCAAATCAAAAAATTGACCGGTGTAATAATTGATCCCACCAAATAACACCAATGCCGTTTCGTCTCCATGTTTTTCAATCGTTGAAAGAATATCTTCCATTCGCAAAGTATACTCACCATTCCGCGGAACCACTTCGATAATTGCAGTTGATGGATCAAATCCCTTATTTCTTACATGCGTTTCAAAAGCATACTGATCGCTTGGAAAAGCTTTTGCCTCACAAATTATTTTATATCGTTTTGCATTGGGATTATAAAAACTTACCAGCATCAGGTGGAGATTCACTGTGAGTTGGTTCATCACAACAACTTCACTTGGCAAAGCACCGACAATTTTCGACAAAGGATGAGCTAACTTTTCGTGATAATCCATCCATGGTTCCTTTGCATGAAAAAAAGATTCAACGCCCAATGAAGCCCAGTCAGAAAGTATTTGTTGTATATGATCGTTAGCTGATTTTGGTTGTAGGCCTAATGAGTTCCCTAAAAAATAAATCTTCTGTTTACCATCAGTTTCAGGAATTATAAATTTATTTCTAAACTCTTTTAATGGATCGGCAGCATCCAATTTTTGTGCAAAAGATAAACCGGTTTCAAATTTCATACATTCAAACCTAAGAAAAATGCAGTAATTTTCTTTTATTAATAAGGAGGCTATGATAAAAACATTTGGTCTCACTCATATTGCACTTCCTGTAAAAGATGTAAAACGATCTTCAACTTTCTATCAAAAAATTTTTGGTGTAAAAGAAATGTATTGCTACCCTGACTTTATACAGGTACAAACTCCCGGCAGTAAAGACATAATCGTTTTTGAAAAGCAAAAGAAAAAAACAACCGCTGCAAAAAAAGCATTTCATTTCGGTTTCAGATTACCAAATCCTTCCAACCTAAAACCTATTATTAAGAAAATAAAACAAGCCGGTGGAAAGATCAAAGAAACCGGTGAGTTTGTTCCGGGCGAACCTTATGTTTTCTTTTACGATCCGGATGGATATGAAATAGAAATCTGGTTTGAAAAAATCCCGTCTTCTTTAAAGTCATTCAATTAATTATTTAAACAGATTGGGGTAATCAGTAATGATCCCATCCACTCCCAACTTCTTCAGTTTCTTTATCTGCTTTGCATCATTCACTGTCCATGGAACGACCTTCATACCCTTATCATGACACTGTTTTACCAACTTCTCATCCACTAATGTTTGATTAGGACTATAATATTCCGGAGTATATCCAAGTTTATTCAATTGGCCATCAAAATCATTTACATCTGAATCTTCGATCAGCATCGAAGTTTTTATTGATGGATATTTTTCATGAATATATTTTAATGACCGGAAATCGAATGACTGAATAATAACCCTATCCTCTATTTTCTTTTCTTTGATCACTGCCATTAGTAGTTCAGCAAATTCTGAAGGCACAGGATGAAACCGGTTATCACCAGCGGGCAAACTTTTTGTTTCAATATTATATTTAACCTTTGGCAAACTCTTTTTTATGAGATATGCTTCAACGCTGTCTATAAGATCACTCAGCAACGGCTTTACTGCTTTCATTTTTTGTTGTTTCGGAAAACGAGGATGCGGCTTCATTCCCACATCATATTTCAAGACTTCCTCGTAGCTCATTTGGTAAATATTAAGTTGCATCGCTTCCGCTGGTTTGACAAATGATCCATCCGGCTTAGTCGTGATCTCTGTTTCAAACCAAGGCTCATGCGAAACAAGAACTTTATTATCCTTTGTGATAATTACATCCATTTCCAAAGTAGTGACGCCAAGATCGATCGCTTTCAGCATGGCGGGTATCGTATTCTCCGGCATCAATCCACGACAACCCCGGTGACCTTCTAAGTCAAAGACAGGTTTTTGAAAATTTCCTCCATCCATAAAACTCTTAAAGAAGAAAAGGATAAGAAGTGATGAAAAGTATCTCATTTATCAAATAGTTGATGTTGTATTTTTTTCATTTCTCCAGCAATAAACTTACCATCACTTCCCTGCTCGTTCAATTTATCCATAATGTTTTGAAAGCTTTTTTCATTACGATTCTGACTTAATTTAAAAACATTATCTATCGATACTACCTCCACTTCAAATGCAACAATAGCTTTCAGTAGTGGTTCTGTGTATTCAGACGTTAAGTTATCGAATACAGTTGTAGATGCAGCATTATTATTTTCGTAATGAAGTGTCAATCGCTTAAGAATTGCTATAAGATCTTCTTTATTTCCAAACCTGATAGTCCCCCTGGCATGCACACTCATATAATTCCATGTGCTTGCCTGGCGAGGATCATCATACCACGTGGCACTTACATAAACATGTGGGCTTGTGAACACGGCGAGTACATTCGGATTTCTCTCAAATGCTTTGTGATGATCATTGTTTCTCATGATGTGGCCGGTAAGAAATAATTTACCTTCCTTTTCATCGATAAAAACAGGCACTTGTGTTGCAACGGGTTTGTTTTCTTCATTGACGCCAGTTAGAAAAACAAAAGGATGCTTACGCATAAACTCAAGCACCACTTCCTGGTCACCTTCTTTAAAATAAGGTAAGTTATACATGAAGCGAATTTAGTATTTACCATTCACTATTAAAGGAAAGTTCGGTGCAGCCTATGGTTGGAAGTATATTATTGATTGACAAATTCAAGCGGCGTTGTTTTCGGCATTTGTGCATTACGCATTGCAATGCTTCTTACAGCATGTGCTGTAAAATCCTCAAATGCTTTTTTTGTGATCTCATCATCACTCATCATGATCGGTACACCCTGGTCGCCACCTTCACGTATGCTTTGCACCAACGGAATTTGACCAAGAAATGGAAGATCATATTCTTCCGCTAATCTTCTTCCACCTTCTTTTCCAAAAATGTAATATTTATTATTTGGCAACTCTGCCGGTGTGAAGTAACTCATATTTTCAACCAACCCAATGATAGGAACATTTACTTGTGCCTGGCCAAACATTGCAATTCCTTTTTTTGCATCTGCTAATGCTACATCCTGTGGAGTTGTAACAATTACAACTCCTGTTACAGGTACAGTTTGAACTAATGTCAAATGAATATCGCCGGTGCCTGGTGGCATATCAACAACCAGGTAATCCAATTCACCCCAAAATACATCTGTTACAAATTGACGAATGGCGCTGCTTGCCATAGGACCACGCCACACTACTGCATTTTTTTCATCAACTAAAAGTCCAATACTCATTAGCTTTATTCCAAAACGTTCAAGCGGTACGATCATTCCTTTATCACCACCTACATCCATCATCATTGGTCTTTCTCCGCGAACACCAAACATGATCGGTACACTGGGCCCATAAATATCTGCATCCATCAAGCCAACTTTTGCACCACCTTGTGACAATGCAAGTGCAAGATTTGCAGCAACAGTTGATTTACCTACACCGCCTTTACCACTTACTACGGCAATAATATTTTTTACTTTAGGTAATACAGAACCGGGATCGGTTCTTTTTGTTGTTGTATTTGATGTGAAATTTACTTTTACATTCGCGTCTTTATTCACTAAGATCTTGATCGCATTCACGCAAGCATTACTGATCATATCTTTCATCGGGCAGGCTGGAGTAGTCAGTACTACTGTAAACGATACATCATTCCCGGTGATCTCAATATCCTTAACCATGTTTAACGTTACAAGGTCTTTTCCAAGATCAGGTTCCTGCACATTACTTAGCGCTTCAAGAATTTTTTCAGTAGTCATTTACAAGTATTTGTTAAAAGTATTTTGAACCCGCAAAGTTAGCCATTAAACAGCCGAATTTGTTTTACGAAATCAGCAACTTGTCGTTATTTTTGGCGCGGTGAAGAAAATTGTACAATACCTCATTTTACTGCTGTTTTTTATACCCGCAACATCAAAAGCGCAGTTTGAAAACGTTCGTGATTCCGTTGTGCAACTATATGGTGTCGTGATGACTGCCGATAGCCTTGTTGGTATTCCTGCTGTGAGTGTTGTAATAAGAGGACAGAACCGCGGAACCATTACAAATAACCAGGGAGTTTTTTCAATTGTAGTGCTTAAAGGGGATATAGTTGAGTTTACCCACATCAGTTATAAACCAAAAGTTGTTACTATTCCAAAAGAACTAGAAGGTAATCAATGGAGCGTTGTGCAATTAATGGTCGCTGATACGGTTTATCTTCCCGCAACGATCATTCGACCCAGACCCAGTGCTGCACAGTTTGCCCGTGATTTTGCAAATACAAAGATTCCCGATGATGATTATGAGACGGCCAGAAAAAATACTTCCGTGGCAAAACGAAGAGCATTGGCGCAAGGTATGCCTGCTGATGGCCGTGAGGCTTCAAACATACAATTGAAAAATGTTGCGACAAAAGCTTATTATGCTGGAGGGCTTCCCCCACAAAATATTTTTAACCCCGCTGCATGGATGGAATTTATCGAAGCCTGGAAGCGGGGAGATTATAAGAAGAAGAAAAATACAGACTAGGTTTTCCTGATCTTTATAAAGGATTCAGAGAATAATGTAGCCAGCTTTTGTAATACTTATCATCGTCCCTTGCGACGCTCCGTTCATCGTTTTTTCATCATTGAGCAATTGCGTCGCAGTTTATCCAGACATTGAGCTTGTTGAAGTGGAAGGATCGCACACTTTTACTATAACAATTCTATTCCCCTTTTAAGCAACCACAGTGATCATACCCTGCGTTAAATTTTTCTTCTACCTATAAAATTTATACTTTTAATTAAATCAGCTATATGAAAAATATTTCTGTCATCGGAGCCGGTACTATGGGCAATGGCATTGCACATGTATTTGCACAAAATGGTTTTAAAGTTTCAATTGTTGATGTTTCGCTTACGCAGTTGGACAGGGCCATCGTTAATATCAGTAAAAATTTTGACAGGCAAATTGCTAAAGGAGCTGCAACCGAAGAACAGAAAAAAAATGCATTGGCAAACATTTCAGTTTTCAGTAAAATAAACGATGGAGTAAAAGATGCAGACCTTATTGTGGAAGCCGCAACTGAGAATATTGAATTAAAATTAAAAATTTTCGAAGAACTTGAAAAGTTTGCGCCAAAACAAACGATACTGGCAAGTAATACTTCTTCTATCTCGATAACAAAGATCGCAAATGCAACTGGCCGGGCTGACAAGGTGATCGGCATGCACTTTATGAATCCCGTTCCGGTAATGAAGCTGGTTGAAGTGATCAATGGTTATTCTACAAGTAAAGAAGTAACCAATACAATTGTTGAATTAAGTAAACAGCTTGGCAAAACACCATGTGTCGTTAATGATTATCCCGGCTTTATTGCCAACCGCATTTTACTACCAATGATAAACGAAGCAATTTATAGCTTATACGAAGGCGTAGCCGGCGTGGAAGAAATTGATACGGTAATGAAACTTGGAATGGCCCATCCAATGGGGCCTTTACAACTTGCCGACTTTATTGGCCTTGATGTTTGTCTTTCTATTTTAAATGTATTGCATGATGGATTTGGCAATCCTAAATATGCACCCTGTCCACTACTTGTAAATATGGTAACTGCTGGTAAGCTTGGCAGTAAAAGTGGTGAAGGGTTTTATATCTATAGTGCGGGTGCGGCGAACAAAGAATTGGTGATTAGTGCAAGGTTTAAATAGATGTATATACAAATGAAATTTTTCCACCTTTTAGAGTACCTAAAATAAGAATAACTATTTTGTAATCAGGCACTTATTTTGCAGTGTATTAGCGTCAAGAATCAACTTACAAGAACCAACCATGAACAAAGCCGAGAAACTTCAACAGCTTCATGAGAAGATGATAGCTGAAATTCAAGATTATGCAATTATTCTTCTTGATCTTGATGGCACAATTCTTACCTGGAATAAAGGAGCACAATCCATAAAAGGTTATAAGGAAAGTGAAATTTTGGGGCAAAATTTTCGCATTTTCTATTTGCCGAGAGACCGTGAAGAAAAACTTCCTGAAAAGTTAATTGATCTTGCCGTAAAAGAAGGCCGGGCCCGGCATATTGGAAAAAGAGTAAGAAAAGATGGAACAACCTTCTGGGGCAGCATTCTTATTACTGCTTTGCATAATGAAGAAGGAGAAGTAATTGGTTTTACCAAGCTCACAAAAGAGTTAAGTGAAAATGAAATTGATTAGAATTACTCCGCAATTATTTCTTCCTGCATAACAAAAATGAAATTGAGATTAAAAAATCCCCCGAAAGTATTCGGGGGATAACAAATCATGAACCATTAACCAAAATAATTAATTACTGTCTTGGAGGACCACCACGGCCACGCAATGTTGGCTCGATCTGCTCTTTCCAAATTTTGAATTTATCATCTCCAAGAATGGGTTTTACTTTTGCATCAAGGGCCTCTGTAAAAGGTTTCATCTTTTCCTGCATAGCTGCACGCATAGCGTCACGATCGCCACCAGCACTTGCCATTGCTTCCTCCCGAACTTTATCCTGAGCCTTATAATAATCCAAATAAGCTGCATCCATGTCCTTCATCTTTGCTTCATCAAGCTTAAATGCGCTGTCAGCTTTAAAATGAACTCTTTTTACTCTTTCTTCAGGAGGGGGCATTTGGAAACCGCCACCTTGTGCAAAGGAGGGAGCTATGCCTGCGAACATCACAACCGCTAAAGCAATAATCGTTTTTTTCATTTGTATCTATTTTATTTAAAAATTAAGAAAGCTACTTATTGTTTATTTTCTTTTTTATCAGATGGCCTGCGTGGTCCGTTATTGCTGATAATTCTTTTTACTATCTGTTTTATGAACGAGTCCATTTTAGGTTTTTGCTCCTCGTTACACAATGCTTTTATTGATTGGAAATAATGAAATGTGCTGATATCAAGTTCCATTTGCTTCTGGCCGATGTTTGAAGCATATGAATTCAAAACAGAATCATTAATGCCTTGTTGATAAATAAGAGAGAAAAAATCTTCTTTAGATTTTGTAAGCTGTTTAAATAGGGGTTTCATATTCCTGAACTGCTGAGTACGAAGCGAATCATATGCAACAGCCTGTTCATCGTTCAAACCTACTTCATCCTTTACTTTCTGTATTGCCATGTCATGCATTTCCTTTTCGGATGGCTTTGGCGGATGAGCAGGCTTATTAAAAACAAAATAATACAAGAGCCCAATATTGGCCACCAGTAAAACACTTGTGATAAGTAAGAGTATCCTGTTATTTCTTATATAGCTCATTCGTTAGTCAGATTTTCGTAATCGTAATTGTCCACCGAAGCCACTACATTATATTCATTTGCCAATTCAGAAACATTCGCACTATCGGTAATAGTATTACTATTAGAATTGGATCCTAAAAGAGCCCAGCCATTCACTGCCATTACCAGCAACACGATCGCCATAGCTATAGCCGGTTTGCTGATAAAAGAAAAAGTTCTCTCCCACGCACTATCTTTTTTAGCCATCCTGGCTTGAATGCGTGTAAAAAGAAAAGGATTCGCTTCAGCCCTTTTTACGCCATCAAGGCATTGGAGCGTTTGCTCGATCTCTTGTTGTATTTTTTCTTTTGATGTCATTTTACTGGTAATTTGACGATTTATAAGATTGATTCCTTCTACTTGTAATGCTTATTATAATACTCCTCGAGTTCTTTCCTAAGGTTCTGATTTGCACGGCTCATTAGCGATTCCACTGCTGATACTGTGGTATTTAACACTTCGCTTACATCACGATAGCTAAGCCCCTCAAGTTTATGCAAAGTGTAAGCGGTCTTTTGGTTTTCCGGTAAGCTTTCTATCGCTTTAAAAAGAACTGTGGCCCTTTCCTTATTATCCAGGCTTACACCCGGGTGATGAAAATCGGGAATTGTATCCTTTTCATCACTTCCTCCTCCTAATGATTGCAAAAAGCCAAATCTCTTCTTTCTTTTTTTACTCCGTAAATGATCCAATGCGGTGGTCGTTGCTATCCGGTAAAGCCATGTCGAAAATTTTGAATCGCCTTTAAACGTGCTGATCTTTTCAAACACTTTTATAAAAACATCCTGCGCCAGGTCTTCCGCTTCAGTCTCATTTTGTACGATCCCAAGGATCGTATTATAAACCATGTCTTTCCACTGCTCTACAATAGTTTTGAATGCAGCTTCATCTCCCTGTTTCAGTTGCTCTATTAATTCCGTTTCGTTGGTCAAGGCTGGTCATTGGTTTTCGGATTTCAATTTAGGCAACTAATTTCTTCTGAAAAAATCTCCCTGGCCCTGGTTAAAATTTGGTCTTGCAGGCGCCTTTCCAAAATTCTTAAGGTTATAAGTAAACGTAAGCATAAAATACTGCTTTAAGACCATAGTCGTTACGTCCTCAAAGTAAGTTTCTGTTACATTTCTTGAAATGCTTTGGTTCTGATCCAGCAAGTCAAATACAGAAAGACGAATCTCTCCTTTTTGACCTTTGAGTATTTTTTTTGCTATCGCCATATTCCACAACCAGTAGTTTTGATTATATCCATCGCTTAATCCTGTATAAATTTGATTGCTAAGGTCTGTGTTAAACAACCATCCTTTTTTACTCAGGAGATTAAGTTTTGCTGTAGTTGTATGGGAGAAATATTTATTATCCGCTCCTGGCTGCAAAGTATTTTTAGCGTTATTAAAACTACCATTGTAAGAAATGGTATAATCAACATACTGGCTGATATTACTAGCCAATACAACGCCTGCATTATAATTATAAGAAGTAGTAACTCCCTCTACGTTATCTATAAGGCCGGGAGTTCTGTTTGCTACAAACCCTGTATTAATGCTCATGTTTGTTTTCATAAACTTTAATGGCTGTGCGTATGTAACAAATACATTGAAGTTCCGCTGACCATCCAAGTTTATTGGCTTGGTTAATTGCGAACCTTTATATAAAATGACTGAAGGTGTAAGTATTGAATCTCTTTTTGCAGTATAAGTTGCAGTAGCTACATAATTGTCAGTAAGCGATCCGAAAAAGTTTACGAACAAGCTTTGGCTTTTCTTAGTGTCGGTAAATTGGTAACGGCCACCGATTCTATGACCATAGGATTGATCAAGATCCGGATTACCGGTTGTGATCAACAGCGGATTAGAGTTATTGATAACATCCTGCAATTGGTTTACAGAAGGAGGATTTGTATTAGCTCTGTAAAAGAGTCTGATGTTCTCTTTCTTTGATAATGGCAGGTTGACCTGTAAGTTGGGTAAAATATTAGTGAATGTTCTTTTTACATTAGTAACATAAGGATATTCCTGGTCGCTTTCAAGGGTTGCTGACTGAAAATCGAGTCCGAAAGAAATTTGCTTGTTACGATCACCTTTGCGAAAACTTATACCGCCTCTTTGTGTGAGGTAAGTGTTTTCAAACACATTCGATAAACTTGTGTCAAGCTCCGAATATTTCGCAGTTGCATTTTCAAAACTATATGCCTTCTTTTTTGAATCATTAAAGTTGTAAGATGGATTATAACGGAATTCAAGTATTGCTCCCTTTTTTCCGATAGGTTCTGTATAATTCAAACTGCCTGAAAGTTGGTAACCCTTAGTGATCTGATCATTAAACTGGCGAGTAGTATCTTTTATAATAAAAGGACCTTTATAATACAAACTATAAGCATCGGTGTATGATTCACCATCCTGGTTATTGATACCTGTATTGAAATTTGCTGAGAATGTTCTGCCTCTTTTCTTGAAAGAATGCCTGTAAAGAATATTATTATTAAAGTTAACACCAAGTCTTTCTGCCCTGTTTGCATTTAAGGTTTGGCTGAGTGTGTCATCTTCATTTGTGAACATCAATCCTTTTGTCAGGCTATTACTGTTATAATTTTGAATACTAATGGACGGAGTGATAAGGATCGAATTCGATGAATCAAGTTTCCAATCGAACCTGAAGTTTGCCCTATGATTATAATTGTTACTGCCTGAAGCTGCATCCTGGTCATAAAATTGTGTGGTATCTCCTATTGGGAAATATTCTCTTGCAATTTTTTCACTGTTTTCTGTTTTCCTGTTATTATAAAAATAACTACCACTTACATCAAGATTCTTTCCCCACTTATCGTTGTAATTTAAACCTATTGCATTTGTTTTGCTGATCCCAGACTGTTGACCCACTAAGAAACCTCCGCCGCCGCCACCTCCAAAGTTGTTACCACCACCGCCACCACCAAATCCGCCGCCCCCTTGTCTGCCACCACCCTGAGCTCTGAAATTACCACCACCAAATCCGCCGCCACCGCCGCTGCTTGTTACACCTAATAGATCTACTTCCGCAAAGTTTTGCTGGTTCACATCATTTGTCAAAGCGACTATTGAAATTCTTGAATTCTTTTTAAAATAACTCATATTACCGCCAGCGAGATAATGATTGTCTGTACCATAGCCTGCAAAAAATCTCCCGAACTGACCATTGCGCATATTTGGTTTAGTAACAATATTGATAGACTTAGCTGCGCTTCCATCGTCAACACCAGTAAACTGTGCCTGGTCACTCATACGATCAAACACCTGTATCTTATCAACTATTTCCGCCGGTAAATTGCGAAGCGTCGCAGTTGCGTCATCTCCAAAAAAATCTCTTCCATCAACTGTTACTTTTCTAACCTGCTCACCTCCCACTTTCACTTGTCCATTTTCAACAGTAATGCCCGGTGCTTTTTTTATCAGGTCTTCAGAATTTGCATCGGGATTTACTTTTAACTGGGCTGCACTTATTTCAGTCGTATCAGCTTTTTGTTTTGTTAATGGTGGTGTACTTACAACAGTAACACCTCCTAATGTCTTTGCTTCCCTGTTGACAGCAATGTCATCCAGTTTTTTAGTAGCATTTTCCCAAACGATCTCTCTCTTTGTTAGCTCATACCCCAAAAATGAGATCACAAGATTATACCTGCCTGTATCAACCAGGTTATTGAACTCAAAAGTTCCTGTTTTATCAGAAACCACAGTTACTGAATCTTGGCCACGAACCATTTTTACAGTGGCGCCGGAAAGAGGCTGTTTGTTTTCAGCATCGCGAAGAGTACCGGTAAGAACAGG
>Ga0190274_10001646_pt1 | contig 13095 bp, 10 predicted proteins | sample Popmic531T_FD_133002 | JGI IMG/M metagenome (GOLD analysis project Ga0190274, IMG submission 133002) | Populus adjacent soil microbial communities from riparian zone of Yellowstone River, Montana, USA - 531 T | ecosystem: Environmental > Terrestrial > Soil > Riparian zone | place: USA: Montana...
CGGTGACCCTCAAGTCATTGAAGGAAGGAACCGGAGGTGGCTGCTACACACGCCGGCAAGCGACCACCAAGGTCGCGTCATGAGGTCGGTTGTCGTCGGTTTCCTTCAGATAATTCATGTCGGGCGCCGAGCAGCGGCCGATCAGCGAGGAGCAAGCTTGCCTTGCGACGAGCCGGCTGCAGGGACGGCTACTTGTTACCGCTACCCGGCTCGAACGAGCCCTTGATCTTCTCCGCCCAGCTCTTGTAGTTGGACCAGGAGTAGAGGTTGCGTGTGATCGCCGCGTGGCGGCCGCGTGAGGTCTGCATGTGCTCCAGCCAGCGCGCGTAAGCCTCGGCACCGCTGCCGGCCGGCGGCTGCGCGCCGGAGTCCGGCGGAGTGCGGCGGCGGTCACCGCCCGGGGGCTTGCTGTTGTCCATGCGTCACCTGCGAGTTGCAGGCAGGTTACGTGGCCGGTTCCGCAGTCGAGAGGAACTGGATCACAACGACGCCGTGCCGAAGTGCGCGGCTGGTCTCAGCGTGATGTTCAGGCCACCAGCCGGTAGCAGGGGCGATATTCACTGCCGGGCAATTTCATGCGGCATTGCTCCACAAAGGCCGCCAGCAGGTTGTCCAGCGGCTTCATGATGGCGGTGTCGCCATGCAGTTCGAAGGGGCCGAACTGCTCGATGGCGGCGATGCCATGTTCCTTCACGTTGCCGGCGACGATGCCGGAGAAGGCGCGGCGCAGGTCGGCCGCCAGTTCATGCACGGGTTGCGCGCGATTCAGCTGCAATGAGCGCATGGTCTGGTGCGTGGGTTCGAAGGGCAGCTGCAGTTCATGCGGCACCTTCAACAACCAGTTGAAGTTGTACGAATCGCTGCGCGTGCGGCGGAACTCGCGCACCTCCTCAAAACTGCGCGCCATGTGGCGCGCCACGGCGGCCGGGTCATCCACGATGACGGTCAGGCGCTGCAATGCCGCGGGACCCAGCGTGCCGGAGATGAACTGCGAGATCTGCTCGAACCAGTACGCACTGCTCGCGGGCCCGGTCAGCACCACCGGCAGCGGCTGCTCGGCATTGACCGGGTCGAGCAGGATGCCGAGCAGGTACAGCAGCTCCTCGGTCGTGCCCGCGCCGCCCGGAAAAATCACCAGTCCGTGGGCCAGGCGGACGAAGGCCTCCAGGCGCTTCTCGATGTCCGGCATGATCACCAGCTGGTTGACGATGGCATTGGGCGGCTCGGCGGCGATGATGCCGGGCTCGGTCAGGCCGATGTAACGCCCGGTGGTGATGCGCTGCTTGGCGTGGCCGATGGTGGCGCCCTTCATCGGACCCTTCATCGCGCCGGGACCGCAGCCGGTGCACACGTCCAGCCCACGCAGGCCCATCTGGTAGCCCACTTTCTTGGTGTATTTGTACTCTTCGTCGCCGATGGAGTGCCCACCCCAGCACACCACCAGGTTGGGCCGCGCCTTGTGCTCGAGCACCCGCGCATTGCGCAGGATGTGGAACACGGCATTGGAGATCGAGGCGGGATTGCGCTGGTCCAGCTTGCCGGCGTCTATGATCTCGTTGGCGGTGTAGATCACGTCGCGCAGCACCGCGAACAGGTGCTCCTTGATGCCGCGGATCATCTGGCCGTCGACGAAGGCGGCCGCCGGCGCGTGCATGATCTCCAGCTTGATGCCCCAGGCGTGGCGCAGGATCTGCACCGAGAACGAGCTGTAGCGCTCGAAGATCTCCTTGGCGTTGTCCGAATCGCTGCCGGAGTTGAGCACCGCCAGGGCGCAATTGCGGAACAGCGGATACAGGCCCTGCGCGCCGCTATCCAGCAGCTTGGCGATTTCGGCCTGGGACAGGTTCTCGAGACTGCCGCGTGGCGCAACGCGCGCGTCGACTGACTCGGCCACGTCGGCAATGACTACGCTGGATTCCATCGGCGACGGAGCTTACAACGGATCAACGCCGCCTACGGGCGGATCTCGATCGGCAGGTTGTCCTGGGTCAGCAGCCAGAATTCGACCATGTCGGAGTTCGACAACGCGATGCAGCCGTCGGTCCAGTCGCGGCTGCGGTAGTAGTCCGGGCTGTGGCGCAGCGTGTTCGGCAGGCCGTGGATCATGATCGCGCCACCCGGATCCCAGCCGTTGCGCCGCGCATAGCGCCGGTCGAGATCATTCGGATAGGACACCTGGACCGACAGGAAGTAGTCGCTGCGCGCATTGCGTCGACCCAGCCGGTAGCTGCCTTCCGGCGTGCGGAAATCACCGGCGCGTTCCTTGTGGCCCGCGGGTTGCAGGCCGAGCGCAATGCGATAGCTGCGCAGTACTGCGCCCTGGCGCAGCAGCTGCAGCTGTCGCGTCGACTTGAACACCACCACCCTGTCGGCCATCGGCAAGGTGGCCGACATGGCGCCACCGCCAGCGGATGCATCGACGATGCCGGGCGCGGCCAGGCCCGCGCTCCAGCCGGCGCTGCACAGCATCAGTCCCAGCAGGGCGCTCAGGATGTTTCGCATGAGGAGATTATAGGCATCGGCGGCGCGGCCCGCGACCGTGCAGGGTTCACACGTCCGGCCGCGCCTCGACACGCGGCAGCACGATCTGCGTGCCGGCCCGCAATGCGTTGAAATCCACGTCGGGGTTGTACTGCTGCAGCAGCCACACCGGCACGCGGGCGTTGCGCTGTGTGACGCTCCACAGTGAATCGCCGCGGCGTGTCACATACACCTCGGTGCCGGTGATGCGATTGACCGCAAAGTACTCGGCCTGCAGCTGCTGGTGATAGGCGCGGCGGCGCTGCTCGAACTGCATGCGATCCACGCGCGAGAAGTCCAGCTTCAACATGCGCCCGATCAGCACGGGGGCCCCGAAGCTCAGCTGATTGAGCTCACGCAGACGCGCGGCGCTGAGGCCCAGCCAGTCGGCGTAATGCCCCAGCGTCTCGGCGGCGGCGACGCGAATGCGCTCATCCGCCTGCACCGAATAATCGACGGCGTCAGTGGTCACCGACATGGCCGTGCCTGGTACCAGTGCCGGACCGTGCTCTGCCGCCTGCGCGGCCGACACCGGCTCACTGGCCGCGGGTGCCGCGGCGCGCGCCGACTCGGCGCTGGCCTCGCCCACTGCGACCGCGGCAGCCGCCCGCACCGCTGCGGGCGCCGTGGCCGCCCCGCCTGCAACGGCAAGCTGCAGACGCTGGCCCTCGTAGACAAAGTTCTGATCGCGCAGCGTATTCAGCGCCAGCAGATTGGCGAGCGGCACGCCGGTCTGCTTCGAGATGCCTTCCAGCGTGTCGCCCCGCTGCACCACGTAGTAGCTGCCGCGATCCAGCGTCAGCGTGGGTGGAGGCGGCGCGCTGCCGATGCGGCGCGCCAGCAGTTCGGAGCTCCAGGTTTCGCCGGCGGCCGGCAATCGCAGGCGATAGCCGCGTGGCACCGGCCGCGCGCCATTCCACACCGTCGCCAGCAACGCCGGATTCAGCGCACGCAGCTCGGCGCGTGGCACGCCGGTGGCGCGCTCGACGGCGCTCATCGGCGCTTCGGCCGACAGCTGCACCTCCTGGAAGCGCGCCTCGGGCGCCGGAGTCAGCTCGCTGAAGTACCTGTCCGGGTCGCTCTCGACGGTCAGCGCGGCCAGGAAGGACACATAGAAGTTGCGCGAGGCGAAGCCGAAACTGGGCGAGCTGTATTCGCGCACGATGCGCACAATGTCATCAGTGCCCATCTGGTCGCGCGCGCGTCGCATGCCCGCGGCGCCGTGGTTGTAGGCCGTCAGGGCCAGCGGCCAGGTGCCCAGCACGCGGTAGTTGTAGGACAGCAGCTGCGCCGCGGCCTCGGTGGCGCGGAACGGGTCCATGCGTTCATCCACCGTGGCGTCGATGCGCAGGTAGCGCCGTCCGGTGGAACGCATGAACTGCCACAGGCCGGCCGCCCCCACCTTCGAATAGGCCGCCGGATTGAACGAAGACTCGACATGCGGGAGCGCGGCGATCTCGGGCGGCAATCCCATGCCGGCCAGGGTCTGCGCAATATGCGGCTCCCAGGTGCCGGCGCGCTGCAGTCCCTCGCGGAAGCGGTCCGACTGGCCCAGCTGGAAGCGCACATCGTCAACGGCCGCAGCCAGCCGTTCCGCGCTGGCGGCCGGCCACAGGTCGCGCACGCGCTGCTCCTCGGCATCGCGTGGCTCGCCGCCCCCGGCAAGGTAAAGCAGCACGTCCTGGTAGCGCTTGCGCGCATCGTCGACCAGTGCCTGTCGCTGCGGCGGTGTGGTGCCCGTCGCGAACTGCAGCGTCTGATAGACCACGCGCAGGTCGCGCTGGTCGTGGACGAAACCCGCGTCGGTGGAAATCCCGGTGTAGACCTGGATCCAGAAGTCGATGTCGGGCTGCAGCTCCAGCGGCCGCGGTATCGCCGACTCGGCTGCGAATCCCGGCAGGCTGTGGCAGAGCAGCAGCAATGAAAGCAGGCACTTCATGCGGCCGAAACTAACACTGTCTGGCGCAGCCCGTACCGCGACAACCCGACGTTTTCAGGACCGCGCGTTCATCCGCACTTGGAATCGCCGCAGTTCAGGCAGGTCATGCAGCCGTCCATCATCACCACGGCGGCGGTGCTGCACTTGGTGCACAGCTGCGCGCCATCGGGGAAGTGGCTCTTGGCAAAGGCGTCGGTCTGCTTCTGGCGCGCCTCGAACTCGGCGCGCTTTTCATCGACCAGCTTCTTCTGGTGCACATCCAGCTCGGGCTTGCGCAGCAGACCGATGAACTGCAGGTGCTTTTCGATCACATGGCCCAGCTCGGCGATGATCGAGGGCATGAACTTGCCGCCGGGCTGCCAGTAGCCACCCCGCGGGTCGAAGACCGCCTTCAGCTCGTCGACCATGAAGGTGACATCGCCGCCCTTGCGGAACACGGCCGAGATGATGCGCGTCAGGGCCACGATCCACTGGAAGTGGTCGAGATTCTTCGAGTTGATGAAGATCTCGAACGGCCGGCGCTGCTCGTGCTCGGTGCCCTCATTCAGCACGATGTCGTTGATGGTCACGTACATGGCGTGATCCGACACCGGTGTCTTGATCTTGTAGGTGGAGCCGATCAGCATCTCGGGCCGCTGCACTTCCTCGGTCATGCGGATGACCTTGGCGCCGCGGCTCTCGCGCGCGATCTCGGCCGCGGTCTTGACCTGCTTCTCCTGCTCTTCCTTCTTCAGGACGCGGTACTTGACGATCTTCTTGTCGATGCGGGTGGCGCTCATGGTCAGAATTTCCCGTAGTAGCCTTCTTTGAGGGCATCAAACAGATTGGCGGCGCTGTGGGTCTCGCCGTCGTACTCGATCTCTTCGTCGCCGCGCAGCTCCACTTCACTGCCATCCTCGAGCGTGAACACGTATTTCGTGTTCTTCAGGTCGTCTTCCTTGACCAGCACGCCCTGGAAGGCCTCGGGGTTGAAACGGAAGGTGGTGCAGCCCTTCAGCCCCTGCTCGTGCGCGTACAGGTAGATGCCCTTGAACTCCTCGTACGGAAAGTCGGTGGGCACATTGGCGGTCTTGGAAATCGAGGAGTCGATCCACTTCTGCGACGCGGCCTGGATGTCCACATGCTGGCGCGGCGTGACAGTCTCGGCGGTGGTGAAGTATTCCGGCAGCGCCTCGGCGGGATTGGTCGAGCCCGGCATGGCGCGCGTATTGACCAGCTCGCGATAGGCCAGCAGCTCGAACGAGAACACGTCGATCTTTTCCTTGGTCTTGCGGTTTTCGCGGATCACGTTGCGGAAGTAGTGATGCGCGAACGAGGGTTCGATGCCATTGCTGGCATTGTTGGCCAGCGACAGCGAGATGGTGCCGGTGGGCGCGATCGAGGTGTGGTGCGTGAAGCGCACGCCCACCTGCGTGATCTGCTCCACCAGCTGCGGCGCCACTTCGGCGACGCGCTGCATGTAGCGGCTGTAGCGGGCGTGCAGCACGCGGCCCGGAATCTTCGCGCCCACCTTCCAGCCATCGCGCGCCATCTCGGGACGCTTGCGCAGCATCTCGGCGCTGACGGTGAACTCTTCATTCATGATCGGCGCCGGGCCCTTCTCGCGCGCCAGCTCGAGTCCCGCCTCCCAGCCAGCCAGCGCCATCTCGCGCGACACGTCTTCGGTGAACTTGACCGACTCGGCCGAGCCGTACTTCATGCCCAGCAGCGTGATGGTGGAGCCGAGACCCAGGAAGCCCATGCCATGGCGGCGCTTGCGCGTGATCTCATCACGCTGCTGCGGCAGCGGCAGGCCGTTGACCTCGACCACGTTGTCGAGCATGCGCGTGAATACGCGCACCACCTCGCGGTATTCCTCCCAGTCGAAGCGCGTCTCGCGCGTGAACGGATCGCGCACGAAGCGGGTCAGGTTCACCGAGCCCAGCAGGCAGGAGCCATACGGCGGCAGCGGCTGCTCGCCGTACGGCGTGGTGCGGCGGATGTCTTCGGACCACCAGGTGTTGTTTATCTCGTTCACGCGGTCGATCAGGATGAAGCCCGGCTCGGCAAAGTCGTAGGTGGAGGACATGATGACGTCCCACATGCGGCGCGCCGGCAGCTTCTTGTAGATGCGGCAGGCCACCAGTCCGGCCTCGTTGGCCACGTAGCCTTGGTGCGTGGGCCATTCGCGCCAGACGAAGTGCTCGGCGTCGGCGAGGTCGGGTTGCTCGGATTCGTATTCGCCCCGGCTGATCGGGAAGGCCAGCTTCCATTCGCGGTCTTCGCGCACCGCCTGCATGAATTCATCGGTGACCAGCAGCGACAGGTTGAACTGGCGCAGGCGGCCGTTCTCGCGCTTGGCGCGGATGAAATCCATGGCATCGGGATGACCCACGTCGAACGTGCCCATCTGCGCGCCGCGACGGCCGCCGGCCGAAGACACCGTGAAGCACATCTTGTCGTAGATATCCATGAACGACAGCGGGCCCGAGGTATAGGCGCCGGCGCCGGACACATAGGCGCCGCGCGGACGGAGCGTGGAAAATTCATAGCCGATGCCGCAGCCGGCCTTCAGCGTCAGGCCCGCCTCGTGCACCTTGCCGAGGATGTCGTCCATCGAATCGCGGATGGTGCCCGACACGGTGCAGTTGATCGTCGAAGTGGCCGGCTTGTGCTCGCGCGCGCCGGCATTGCTGGTAACACGGCCGGCCGGAATGGCGCCGTGGCGCAAGGCCCAGACAAACCGCTCGTACCAGGTTTCGCGCAGCGCGGGCAATTCCACATCGGCCAGTGCGCGGGCGACACGCTTGTAGGTGTCGTCCATGGAGCCATCGATGGGCGTGCCGTCCTTGGCCGTCAGCCGGTACTTCTTGTCCCAGATATCCAGCGAAGCTTCCTGGAACGAAATGGAATCAATACCTTTGTCGATCAGCTTGACCACTGAATTCATGTCTCTCGTTGCTCCCACGCGCGATCAGAAGAACAGGGTTTTATCCCCAAAACCCTGCCCCCACCAGCTGATCCGATCGCTTTGCGCGACACAAGATCTAGTTGGGCCGGAAAGGCGAGACTAATAACGCCTTACCGCGCGGTCAAGATTATGAAACACGCCTCGCAGGGTCATTTATTGTTTATTTTTCAATGATTTGAGAAATATCTCGCCGCGATGCACCGCGAAAAAAAGCATGCTGGCTTGGGGTCGGCGCCGTCAGAGCGCAAATCAATATGTTGTAGGACGCGGTCTGCACAGCCCATGCACAGCTTGCGCACAGGCGACCCGGCACCGCCCCTTGAAATGGCCCGACCCGCCCCTAGATCGGTGACATGCGGCGCCATGAGGCGCCCGGAATCCAAGGAGGTTTTCAGTCATGTCACCAGTCCGTTACGAACCCTGGACCCTGATCGACCAGATCTTCGGCAATCCGCGCGCCGTTTCCTGGGCGCCCTCGGTGGATGTGCGCGAAGACCAGGATGGCTTCACGGTGCAGGCCGATCTGCCCGGCGTCGAACCCAAGGACATCCAGGTCACCGCCGACGACGGCACGCTGACGATCCGCGGCGAACGCCGCCTCGACAAGAAGGAAGCCGTCAAAGGCTTTCAGCGCCTGGAGCGCGTCGAGGGCAGCTTCCTGCGCCGCTTCACGCTGCCGGACAACGTCAAGGCCGAGGAGATCAAGGCGCGCCACGCCAATGGCGTGCTGGAAATCGTGATTCCCAAGCAGGCCGCTGCGCAGCCGCGCCGCGTCAACATCGAAGTCAACTGAGCCGAATCCGCCCGCTGCGTTTCCCCCACTCGCAGCGGGCGGCGCCGGTCGCCGCTTGCGCGGCGGCGACCGGCTCCCTACCGTGCCGCCGTGGGCACCAACATTCCGCTGCTGAGTTGCGAAGCGCTGTGCAAGGGCTATCGCGCCGACCGGCCACCGGTACTGCAGTCGATCAGCCTTGAGCTGAATGCCGGCGACTACATCGCCATCAGCGGTGATTCGGGCGTCGGCAAGTCCACGCTGCTGAACCTGCTGGCCGGACTGGATCAGCCCGACACCGGTCGCATCCTGCTCGATGGCTGCGATCTCGCCACCCTCGACGATGACCAGATGACGCTGCTGCGGCGGCAGCACTACGGCTTCGTGTTCCAGGCCTTTCATGTGCTGCCCTACCTGACGGTGCTGCAAAACGTCGAGCTGCCCCTGCAGCTGCTGGGCATGGCATCGTCGGACCGGCTGCAGCGCGCGCAGCAGATGCTGGCTGCAACGGGGCTGGGCGACATGGGCACGCGTTATCCACGCGAACTGTCGGGCGGCGAGATCCAGCGCGTGGCCATTGCGCGCGCGCTGGTGCATCGCCCGCGACTGCTGCTGGCCGATGAGCCCACCGGCAATCTGGATCCGCGCACCGCGCAGAGCGTGCTGCAGCTGCTGCGTCAGCAGCTGACGGCGGCCGGCGGCGCCGGCATCCTGATCACGCACTCGCCGGCAGTGGCCGCCAGCGCCGATCGTCGTTACCTGCTCGATGGCCGCAGCCTGCGGCCGATGGAATGAAGCCGCAGGTCGCGGACTGGAGCACGGCGCTGGCATTGTGGCGCCGGCTGGCGCTGGCGCAGCTGCGCCAGCAGCCATTGCGGCTGTGGCTGTCGTTGCTGACCATCGCCGCCGGCGTGGCGCTGTGCACGGCGGTGTGGCTGATCAACAGCAGCGCGTTGCAGGAATTCAATCGCGCCGGCCGTCGCCTGGCGGGCGATGCCGAACTCAGCATCCGCGGGCCCGCCGCCGGTTTTGCCGAATCGCTGTACGCGGATCTGGCGCGCGATCCGGCGGTGCAACTGGCCAGTCCCATGCTGGAACTGGAGCTGGCGCTGGCCGACCGGCGCGGCACACTGCATGTGCTGGGACTGGATCCGCTGCGTGCGGCGCCGCTGCAACCCGCGCTGCTCGCCGAGCTGGCCGGGGAAAGCCTGCAGCTGCTGACTGGTGACGGGCTCTATCTGAGCGCGGCAGCGGCGCTCCAGCTGCAACTGCAACGCGGCGATGAGCTGGCGGTGCTGATCGGAGCGCAGCGTGTGCTGCTGCCGGTGCTGGGCGTGCTGTCCGACACAGCCGCAGCGCCGCTGGGCCTCATGGACATCGCCACGGCGCAGTGGCGGCTGCAACGCCTCGGGGTGATCAATCGCATCGACCTGCGGCTGATCGACGCTGTCGATGCGCGCAGCTTCGGCGCGACGCTGCAGCGTCGACTGCCCGCCGGCGTCATCGCCGTCACGCCGGCCACGGCCGATGCGCGCATGGCCAGCGCCACCCTCGCCTATCGCGTCAACCTGAACCTGCTGGCGCTGGTGTCGCTGCTGACCGGCACGCTGCTGCTGCTGGCCGCGCAGTCGCTCTCGCTGTTGCAGCGGCGCAGTTCGCTGGCGCTGCTGCGGGCGCTGGGCATGACACGCGGCGAACTGCAGTGGGCGCTGGCGGGCGAAGGCGTGGTGCTGGGTGTGCTGGGCTCCCTCGTTGGCGTGCTGCTGGGTCAGCTGGCCAGTGCCGCGCTGCTGGGCTGGATTGACGACGGGCCGGGCATGCAGGGACTGACGCAGCGCTTGCTGCAACTGCATCCGCTGGCGTGGGTCGGCTTCGTCCTGCTCGGCACCACCAGCGCCACGCTGGGCGCCTGGTTGCCGGCCCGCGAGGCGGCACGGCGTGCGCCGGCGCTGGCATTGAAAGCCGGCGATGCCGCGGTGGGCAGCGAAGGCCGCCACTTCCCGCGCCTCGGCGTCCTGCTGCTGGCCATCGGCGCATCGCTGGCGTGGTTGCCCGCCGTGGCGAATCTGCCGGTGTTCGGCTACCTGGCCATTGCGCTGCTGCTGCTCGGGGGTCTGTTGCTGGCGCCCGCCGTCTGCGGCTGGCTGCTGGCGCATGCGCCGCGCAGCGGGCAGGCCGTATTCGATATCGGGCTGGCACAATTGCGCGGCAGCGGACGGCAGATTGCCTTGAACCTGGGCGCCGTCATCGTCAGCTTCAGCTTGATGATTGCCATGGCCATCATGGTGTATTCCTTCCGCGAGTCCTTCGAACGATGGCTGCAGCAGTCGCTCCCGGCCGATCTGCAGCTGCGCACCAATGGCGATGACACGCGCGCACTGTCGGTGGACGAACAGCAGCAGCTGGCACGGCTGCCGGGCGTGGCGCGCGCCGATTTCACACGCAATACCCAGCTGCTGCTGCGCGCCGATCGCCTGTCGGTGACGCTGAGCGCACGCGATGCCGTCAGCGACGCTGCGGCGGCGTTGCCCTTGCAACAAACGGCACCGGCGCCGGCCGGCGCGCGGCGCATCTGGATATCGGAGGCGATGCAGGCACTGTATGGCATGCAGCCGGGCGCGCAGGTCGAGCTGCCGGTGGGCGGCGGCACGCGCTGGTTTGTGGCGGGCGTATTCCGCGACTACGGTCGCCCCGGCGGCGCCATCGTCATGCCGCGCAACGACTACCTCGAGCTGACCGGCGATCGCGGCGTCGATCAGGCGGCGCTGTGGCTGGTGTCGCGCGCCGATGCCGATGCCGTGATCGCCGCAGCGCGCACCCTGTCGGAATCGCGCCGCGGCATCGAGTTGCGTGCCACACCCGAGTTGCGCGCGGGACTGCTGCGCGGTTTTGATCGCGCCTTCGCCATCACCTACCTGCTGGAAGCCGCCGCCGTGCTGATCGGTCTGGCCGGCGTGGCGTTGGCCGGCGCCGCGGCCGCGACGGCGCGGCGCGGCGAGTTCGGCATGCTGCGCCACCTCGGCATGCTGCGCCGGCAGATCGTGGCCATGCTGGCCGGCGAAGGATTGCTGCTGGGCGCCGTGGGCATGCTCTATGGATTGGTGTTGGGCAGTGCCCTGTCGCTGGTACTGGTGTATGTGGTGAATCGGCAGTCATTCAACTGGAGCATTGACCTGGCCATTCCGTGGTGGCAATTGGGCGCGCTGTGCGCCGCGCTGCTGGCGGCGGCCACGATGGCCAATCTGCTGAGCGCGCGGACAGCGTTGGGTGTCGGCGCCCTGCGGGCAGTGCGGGAGGACTGGTGATGCGCACGCTGCTGCTCGCTGCCCTGTGCTGCGTCAGCGCCCTGCTGTCGGCGGCGGAGCCGGGTTATCCGCGGGTCACACCGGGCGTTGCACTGCAGTTCCCGCGCGATCACGGCAGCCACCCGGATTTCAGGCTGGAGTGGTGGTACCTGACCGGCTGGCTGACGACGGCCGACCATCAACCGCTGGGTTTCCAGATCACCTTCTTCCGCGTGCGACCGCAGCCCGGCAACGCCAATCCCAGCGCCTTCGCGCCGCGGCAGCTGATGATTGCGCATGCGGCCATCAGCGATCCGGCGCGGGGCCGGTTGTGGAGCGATCAGCGCATCGCGCGCGTCGCGCTGCAGCTGGCCGGAGCCGCCGAGCGCGACACCGAGGTGTGGCTGGATCGCTGGCGCCTGTGGCGCGAGTCGCAGCAGTACCGCGCGCAGATCGAGGCCGGAGATTTCGCGCTGGCGCTGACGCTGGATGCCACGCAACCCCCGCTGATCAATGGCGAGGGCGGCTACAGCCGCAAGGGACCGCGGCCGGAGTCCGCCAGCCACTACTACAGCCTGCCGCAGCTGCGCGTATCGGGCAGTGTGACCCGGGCCGGGCGCGAACAGGCGGTCACCGGCACAGCCTGGCTGGATCATGAATGGTCCAGCGAGTATCTCGAACCGCGTGCCACGGGCTGGGACTGGGTGGGGCTGAATCTCGATGATGGCGGTGCGCTGATGGCCTTCCGTATCCGCGATCACGAGGGCCGCGGCTTCTGGGCCGGCGGCACTTATCGGGATGCCGCGGGCAAGGTCGAGGTGCTGCAGCCGGAGGCCGTGCAATTCACGCCGGGACGTCGCTGGCGCTCCGCGCGCACCGGGATCGAGTACCCGATCGAGTGGACGCTGCAGGCCGGCGCGCAGCGCTTCGAGTTGCTGCCGCTGCTCGATGACCAGGAAAGCGATTCGCGGCGCACCACCGGCGCCGTGTACTGGGAAGGCGCCGTCAGCGTGCGACGCGACGGCCGCGCGCTGGGCCGCGGCTATCTGGAACTGACCGGCTACGGTGCGCCGCTGCGACTGCCCTGATCATCCACTCCGCACAGCGCGCGACGCGCGGACTCCGGACCCTCGCCCAGCTTGCGGGCCGCTGCATAGAACGCCGGCAGATCGCCGTGCTGTTCCGCCAGCAGCCGCTGGAAACCTGGCACACAGTCGAAGTAGGTGCCGATGGACGCGAGGTGCGCGTTGTTCAGGCCGCTCTGCAGCCAGGCGTCGTAGCCGCCGCGAATACCCTGTTGCTGCTGATAGCTGCGTACGGCCGCGCTGATCTCGGCCATCGTGTGCTGTTTCAGTTCGCGCCGTTGCGCCGCGGGCTGCGCCACGGTCGCGGCATACAGCTGCGCCAGTTCACTGCGACCCTGGTCGAACAGCCGCGTCACGGCCTGTTGCTGTGCGCGCCGCTGCTGGTACAGCACCAGTTCGGCCGAACGGCCGCGCGCCGCCAACCAGCGCGCCAGACCTTCCTGCTCCACGGTCATCGCAAAGGCTTCGTTGAACTCGCTGTCGTTCTTCACGTAGAGCAGCTGGTGCGCCAGCTCATGGAAGATCGTGCCCGCCAGCTCCAGATC
>Ga0190274_10001647_pt1 | contig 13095 bp, 4 predicted proteins | sample Popmic531T_FD_133002 | JGI IMG/M metagenome (GOLD analysis project Ga0190274, IMG submission 133002) | Populus adjacent soil microbial communities from riparian zone of Yellowstone River, Montana, USA - 531 T | ecosystem: Environmental > Terrestrial > Soil > Riparian zone | place: USA: Montana...
AGATTTTCAAAAATCGATTTGTTTTGCCAGTGAGGCAATAATAATTTTTCATTGACACGATTCCAACGATTTATCTCTATCGCAGAGGCGAGAGTATGTCTAATCATGGAATATTGAAATATAAAGTCCGCAGGATTCATATCAAATAGTATTTATCGAAACGGATTTAATTGTAATTTTGCCAGCGAGGCAATAATTTCGGAAAAATTTAATTATCACAAACAACTTCCATCGCATAAGCGAGAGTTTGTTGGATTGGTTTTGAAATATAAAATCCGTGGGCTTCATAGTTTTTAGGATCGAAACGGATTTAATTTTGCTATAGAAGCAATGATGAAGTTAAAGGATGCGATAAACCAGTCTCAATCGCAGAAGCGAGAGTTCGGTATGTCACACTTTTGAAATATAAAATCTACGGGATTCATATGAAAACCGAGGCAGATTTTTAGAATACGGATTCGTTATCACAACGCTGTTGATAGATAAACGATGAACGGCGGGGATAAGCGAATAATATAAAAATGATATATAAATATGACGGAACGAAAAATCGGAATATTATTGATGATATATACTCGATTTTGTGATGAAATGGGCCATAGAGGCGGACGTGTTGCTATTGTGACGTTTATTCAAAGAAACTTGCCACAACAGGAATATGTGTTGATATTACGAAATATAAACTCGACAGGTTTCAGTATTGATGAATATTACGAGTTATATTAATAATTTTTGGTTTGAACCACGGCAGCTGGGTTGGCAGATTGTAGTTATCGACAAACAATTTGATGTAAATTTGACAGCATGCACGGGTCAATTGAAATATAAGAAATATGGGATTCAATATTGGTGAAATATTGTCGCATATAACGAATATAAAAATGGTATATGGTCAAAGTGACCGGAATTTAAATGCGTGGACCTGTTCCCAAAGTGATTGGACAGTCAAACAGCATTTAATAGATGGATATTTATGGTGAAATATAAAGAAAGCGGGATTCATTATAACGAAAATATATATTTCGAAGATAAATGAATTTAAAAAGATTTTTGCTCAAGGAGCATTAGATTCTATATACAGCGGTGCATGATTTAAACAGGCGAGAAATCAAGCCAATATTACACAACCGGTGAAATATAGTCTTTGTTAGAAAGATATATATTAAATAATGATAATAATAAAGATAAAGTTGCCAGAAAGGCATTAAAGAAACTGGGTCTGGATTGACATGGTCATTCAGAAAAAGCCAGTGATGGTAATAAACCAATTGAAATATAATATATACAGGGTTTAGAGCCTATATATATATATATATATATTGAAAATTTGCCAGGAGGCATAAAAAGTTTTTGATATTAATTATTTGAAAAAGAGCACACGCACCTGAATCCAAATATTGATGGATGCTGGCGGGGTCAATTACAATAGGAAATTCGTCCAATTCGATATCATTAAGGTCGAATGACGGTTTGGTTTCAAGGGCATCAGCCATAAGAAACAGCAATAAAAGTAGACTATTTTTAGAACAGGAGCGATAGTGAATAATACGACCACACGCAAGCTCGACGATGAGCTAGAATGACGAAATATGGCCAGCGAATTTAGCGGCCGGGTGGTGCGTATGAATTAAGTAAACACGAATAAGGCAATATTGCCGTATAAGGTCAATTAAAAGGGTGTGTTTGCTCAACGCGTTAGCGGAGCCTTGATTTATAGAGATTATCGCGAGAGGATGGGTGGGCAGATTGAATAACGTACGACGGGTTTAACACGTATAAAGAGGTCACTCGACGATCGCTATTATACCTCACAACACCTAAATATATATAACAGTGAAATTAAGAGGCAAATAAAAGAGAAAGGAAATTAAATTGAAAAGACAGATGATAGAAATCGTTAGGAAATCTAAAATGTCATGCAAAGGAAAAACACAAACAGATGAAAATAAATATATAACACACAAAATATACCAAATAATAATGACGCGGCTTTACCAAATCTTATGCGCGGGTCACTACGGCATAAATATATTAGTGATTGTGTGCTTAAGCTGTTTTGCCTTTGTGTGTAGGGTACGCTTAGTTGAATTTAGTTTTGCCTGGAGTGGAGTTTGGGCATTAATAAATTCAGTAATTGCGTCATCGGTGGAAGTTGAATGTTCGGATTCAATTCCAGCGGATCGAATTTTATCGTGACGCGTGATAAAATCAGGGGTCACGGCAGGTGGTTTATAGGTCAACACCGAATCTTTTGTAATAGATTTATAGGTGGACGGCATAGTTTTATAAGATCTTCGCTCAACGGGAGCGGTTTGATAAGAACACGACGGTTGTTCGGCGCACCTAAATCCAGGAACTGGAATTTCAGGGGGTCGAATAAGCGGCGGAGAGGGAAATCTTTTATATTGACTAGTTGACGGTCGCGTAGAGCGTCGCAACGGAGGGTCAATTACGTCATTGGGTAAACACAAACGTGGAGGTTTTATAGGGTGATAATTAGGATTAGCGCCAATAGATGATGGCTGCACGTTCATATAATTCGAACGATTAGTATCCAGTTTACGCACGTTTGGTTTTACGGGGATTTGATTCACAGGTTTTGCCCTTTTTCGTTTTTGTTTATTGGAGCGAGAATTTATCTCAACGCCATCGATGGAGGGATCAGAATTATCAAAACCTTCAACATCGATATAATCAGAGGGGGCATCAGACACAACCGGTAGAATGGGTCGGTCAAGTAAATTCAAATCGGCGTATATAGTTTCTGGCGGATTCACGATATTGGGTGAATCGCAAGATACGCGTCCCAAAATAGGTCGTTTTTGGACAGTGGGAGCGTCATTTACGTTCAAATTGTCAAGCAAACCGGGCAATTTTTGTAGCGAGGGTCGCTTAGGTGGTATTGGTCGTACGGAACCGGCGGCGGGATTATTTTTAGCAACGGCGGTCACGACTTTTATAGCGGCTTGCAAATTAATATGCGGCCAGCAATCATATATTTCAGACGCGGTATTGAAGCGAGAAATATATTTTAGAATTAATTTTAGCATAGCGGAACAATGAACGGCATTGTCCAAAGGAAATTCGTTACAATGTTCGCTGAGATGGGTCATAGTAACACGTTGACGATGTTTACACAATTTCGAAATTAGTCCAATATAAGTGGTTACAACGTCAGGAGTGGTAAGTCCAGGAGTTCGCTGGGGATAGGGAAGTCCAGGATTAATATAAAATAGGTCATGAAGCGGCATCTCTTGATGGTCGATGTATGACACAATATTTTTAGAATGCAATAAAAGCGAGAGATGGTCATGAGATTTTGATCGATTCCAGAAGATAATAATATATATATCCCCGGGTTTAATGCGAGAACGGATACGGTCATAGGCGTTTTGAACGCTAACAACAGATTCTCCAGGGGGAGATCCGTCTCCATAGTGATCGAATTTTGAATCAGGGGAATAATGAACTAGGTCCTCAAACACTAATAATTGGGTTTGATGGGCATAGACCAATAAATCATTAAATTCACGAATATAATCGAATTGACAGGGATAAGCGCGAACGATCGGTGATGGACCAACGATTCGGTGCAGATTTTCGTGACTTTGATTTGGTTGGTTTTGCATTTTGCGGCAATACGAACTACAGCAACACAATTTTTACAGTTATACTGCAGGACGGTGTTATACGCATTATAGTGGTGGGTAGGGGTCTGTGGACAGGGGGTCCCTCCCACTACGGGTACTAGTTAGCTTAAGAAAACTAATTTACTTGTTTTTGTGCCTAACTAGTTTGAGCATAAGCCAATTTTGCTTATCGGCTCAGTCAAATTAGCAAGGGATTTTATAGTTTATTGTTATGGTATATATAAATTGTTGTTATTTTCGAGAACCGGACATTGTTAAAGGGAGACGTTGTCCTCGTCTGGATCAACATCATCGACCTCTACAATTTCGTCTTCCTCAAGTAGATCGAGGGTAGGTTCTTCGTCGTTATAATCATCACCAAGATGATCTTTTATCTCAGTTCTGATTTCGAATATTTTCATCGCATTTATGCGCTCCTTGGAGGGCTGCGGTAAATAAGAACAGGTATACGGTCTCAAACGATTAAGATGGATTTGAGTAAAGGAACGGGGGTGACCGACCATTTGAACAATGGCGTCAACGTCATTCATGTCCATAATACGCGCGGGACCGTAGAAACGTTTGGTTAGTTTCTTATTTCGATGGGTTTTTCCATCGGAACGATAGAAAATCATTACCAATTGTCCGATATGGAATTTCGTTGGTTTAGATTTTCGGTCATAATTACGTTTTTGCGCCGATTTTGCGTCGTCTATATTACGTTTGGCAACTTGCCAGGCATCACGGAGCGCATAACGTATTTCTTCTTGATAGTTAATATAGTCTGGATAATAATTCGCAGGAACGTTTAGTCCAATATCCAGGGGGATAGTGATATCACGCCCGAACAACATATGATACGGGGTATCGCGTAAACTATCTTGCACGGCGGATCTATATGCCATGAGGGCATAGGGCAAAAATGTATCCCACAGTTGGCGGCCACGGTGGTCAACCAAGTGCGTTAACATTTTGACGAGAGTTCCGTTGAATTTTTCGTTTAAACCATTACACTGCGGATGGTACGCGGTGGTGGTTATTTTCGTTATTTGAAAAGCTTGCATCAGCCCTTGGGCTATATCTCCCAGAAATGAAGTACCACGGTCGCTTAGCAACTTTCGCATAGCACCAAAACGGGTGATAAAGTCAATCATAACACGAACAAAAGACACGGCGTCATTGTTCGGAGTGGCGTAGGCCTCGGCCCATCGGGTTGTATAGTCAACGATGGTTAATATAAATTTATTTCCCTGCCTGGTAGGCGGGTTAAATGGTCCGATAAAGTCTACGGCAACAATTTCAAAGGGCTGAGCAACAGGATATGGTACCGTTGATAATGGTACTTTGGCCTGTGGCGTCGTTTTATGCATTTGACAACTATTACAGGACTTTACATGTTTGGAAATGTCAACAAACATACTCGGCCAGTAATATTTTCGTGATATCGTATAAAACGTTTTGTTTTTACCAAAATGGCCAGATGTTTTGGCACCATGAAACGCGTCAAGTACGGTTTTAACTAAAGAAAACGGCACAAAAATCTGGGCGTTTTTAGTTAAATCGTTAGTCGAGGCGCTGGGCAAATGGTAAAGAACGTCGTTTTGATCGGAAATGCATCGATCAGCGATATTTTTAGTTCGTTTCATAATAGGTGTTAGTTTTTCGTCACTCAACACACTCCCTTTTGGATTAGACAGATAACTCCGGATTAAACAAATAAGCGGGTCCTTATTTTGTTCAGCGGGTAAATCGTCAATAATCGGTACGTTATCGTCGTACAATATTTTTAAAGGAGGGTTGGAATCGGTTAGTGGGATCATGTTTTTAGTTCGATCCTTTTCCATTACAGCGAGAACACAAATATCCTCTAGCTGTTCGTCTTTATACAGATCGCAGAATTCTTGACGGCTTAATGCGTCGGCGACTTTGTTCGCTTTTCCCTTAACGTGGGAAATTGTAAAATCGTATTCGGCCAGCTGTAAATACCACTGGGTCAACCGGGTATTTTTATGGTTCCCAATCAGCAACCATTTTAAAGCAGCATGGTCGGTGTGAATTTCGAATTTATGACCATATAAATATGATCTGAAGTGATCGACAGACCAAATAATTGCCCAAGCTTCTCGTTGGTGATTAGAGTATCGACTCTGTGTTGGAGAGAAAGCTTTCGAAGCAAATTCTATAGGTCGTAATTGTCCCTCTACATTCTGTGATAACACGGCTCCAATAGCAACTTGGGAGGCGTCACAGTGTAGGATAAACGGCAGCGAAAAGTCAGGGTGTTGTAACACGACTCTCGACAGTAATATATTTTTGATGGTTTCGAACGCGTTTTGTTGACGATCGGTCCATTTAAACGGTTTAGATTTTAATAGTAATTCGTTGAGGGGCTTTGCTAAATCAGCATATTTTTCAACGAAATTTCGATAAAAAGATGTAAAACCCAAATACTGACGGACAGTATGCACATCAAACGGTGGTGGCCAGTCGCGCAGTAGGGCGATTTTATCTGGGTCAGCGTAAATGCCTTCTGGGGAGATAATAAATCCCAGATATCTCAAACCTTTGGAACAGAATTCGCATTTCGCAGGTGAGATTTTCAAATTGGCACTTCGCAATCGGGTCAGTATTTCATTTAGATCTCGCAAATGAGTTTCGAAATCGGGGGAAAATACCAGTATGTCATCGATATAGACAATACAGTTTTTCCAAGTTAGGCCAGCGAGGGCTATTTCCATTAATCGTTCGAAGGTAGCTGGGCCATTGATGACTCCAAATGGCATAGTTTTATACTCGAATAAACCCAAATGACAAATAAATGCGGTTTTGGGTATATCCTGTGGATGTACCGGGATTTGATGAAATCCGGCAGCCAAATCGAGGCTAGTAAAGTAACGAGCTTGTTTCAAACTGATTAATATATCAGCAATGCGTGGGATCGGATAAACGTCCGGGATCGTCACAGCATTTAGCTTTCGGTAGTCAACACAGAAACGTAATTCTGTGGAACGCGGTTTAGGGGCTAAAACGATGGGGGATGCCCAGGGGGACATCGATGGTTGTATCACATCGCTTTGCAATAAAGTATCGACATGTTTTTCGACAATTTCGCGTTGTTTATACGGGATATTGTACGCCTTTTGTTTTATAGGCGGTGTATCACCAGTATTTATTCGAAATACAACGTGATCGGTACGACCAAGATCGTATTTGTCGCGAGCGAACACGGATCGGTGTGCAAATAATACGTTCGATAACGCAATTTGCTGTTCTCGATCGAGTATCGATTTTTCGAGTTTAATCGTTTCCAGGAAATTCAAATATTCGCCAGATTTTATTGTGGGATTGGTTTCCATGGAACACATAGTATCAGTCGTAGCAGATGTTATATCGTGCTCGATATCGTCATAATCGGTCTCACAATTATTTACATCGTTATCAACGGGTATAATTGGAGTTTGTTCGGTTACCACTTCGGCGGTAGCGATTTTTGTTGCTTCGTTGAGGACAACCGAATCGGATGTGATGTTGGTGACCACTATTAAATAATTACCATTGCGGTCAGCTCTAATAATTGATGGTTTTAAAGTTATACCCATTTTTAATCCTACCTTTCCAAAGTTGGAGAAAATTGGGGTAACGATCAAATCCTCCCCTGTTTTTCGGGTGACTTGATTTTGGTTTTGAACCGACGCGGTGATTACAATGGCACTTTGACGTGGAATCACGTAAGTTTGTGCGGTCACTAGGTCAAGTTCTTCAGTTTCTTCTTCTTCTTCTGTTATCGGTTCCACTGGCATGGGTACAGTGAAATTTCCAAGCTTGAACAATTGATGTTCGAAATCCAGAGTTAGTTTTCCGAATTGCATTAGGAAATCAACACCCAATAACAAATCATGAGCCAGATGGTCCATTAACAGGCATTTGTGTTGGTAAACTTGTCCATTGATAGTCAGGGGCAGTTTAACCATTCCATTGGTTTTTAGCACAATTCCGGTAACAGAATACATTGGGTTGAATGCTTTCGGCTCTTCGACCTTGTATCGAATGTTAAACTGATCCAGAAATGCTTTGCAGACGGCAGTGTACGAGGCTCCAGTGTCAACTACGGCAACAACGGGGGCTCCAGACACGCTCATATATAATCGAGGTGTTTTCACTTTTCCTTTTAGGACAGCGATCACATTCTTTTCAGTGGGGGTTCGCGGGGGTGAAGATTCCAATTTTTCATCTTTCGAAATCGGGGCTTCATAAACTCCAGCCGGCGATATTTCCACTTGAGTTATTACGTTATAATCAGCAGGCTTTTCTTCTGCTGTTCGCTTTGCAGAAAACGTTCGAATCTCCATATTTTGTGTAGAAATTTCCATGATAGGCAGTTTGAAGTTTCTGGTATCAGGGTTGAACGTTGGTATTGGACCGTGGAAAAACGTAGGGGTTCTTCGAGGTCGTTTTCGATCAGGAATCGAATTAGAGCGAGCGGGATTCTGATTTTCCAGAATAGTCGCTTTCAATAGTAGATCTCTTTGCCTTTTAAGGGCATATTCTTCTTGAGCTTGCTTTCTCATGGAAGCAGCTAGTCGTTTTCGTTTCTTCTTGGTTAAACGAGAATTCGTAACCATAATCGGCGGTGTAGTGTTTGCAATTGCCGCACCCATAGTTGTTTTCTTCAAGAATTTATGGGGGCAAAAATGATATAAAACGGCAAACCAAGTGACCCAGATTCCAATAATAAATAACCAGAAACTGGCACCGTCAAATCCTCGTCCAAAGAGGAATCCGAATAATGGGTGATTTAGCAATGAAGCTAGGCCTTCAGCGATGGCGTCGGGGCTACTGTTGGGACTGACATCCATGCCCATGTGATTCATGGCGTAGGTTATCGCGTTGGACGTAGCAAATGATTCGCTCATCGTGAAAAACGGTTTAAATTGCGAAATATTGCTGAATAATATTTGCGCATAGATATGCGGGTCCGGGAATTTAAACGTAGAGAAATTCCAGTGGAACAACGGAATTGATGCCATATCCGTGTCATTTAACGGCATTGTGGACGCGTTGTTAGCGAGGTAAACAAAACCAGCATTACCCAATCGTAGGGGTATGTGTTGCTTTCTAGCACAAGCTACTGGCTTGGCATCGTATTCAATGATGTTCGTTTTAGGATCCATATATCCATAATACATTTTCTTTGTGATGTTATAAACGATCGGTATACGGTCATAACACTTGTCCTTCATAGGGAGCAAAGTGTAATCGTGGATTTCTTCGCAGGGCCATATTTGGACATAGGTGCCGGATGATTCGGCTACCAAATTATGATTGTTCATTAGATGGCGCATGCAAAACGTCGGGTTTGCCAGAACATCTGCGCGAATAACTTCGTGAACTCCTTTCATAGAAGTGCAGATATTGTTAGCAAATTGGTTGATAGTAAATCGTAAGTTTTTAGCTTGATGAATTTGTATAGCGGCCAGGGCAAGATTCAACTGGGCGACGCTAACAATTCCTTTTGCGGCATTTTCTTCTTCCACATGCCAACTTTTGTACGGGGAATACGCGCGTTTTGCGTTTGCAGAATACACAACACGTTGTAACGCATCCTGGTCACACTTTCCGTGCATATCACAAGGCGGTTTATAAGTGTCTCGCCTCGTACGCAGTTCTTCTCCAGCTCGATGCAGTTCATATAAGGGCAGAGCCATAGAGGGGAAGTTGGTCATAGTAGTGAAGACGTGGTGAATTGACTCTTTCGGTATGGCTAAAACCATTTCCGAAATATTGTTAAACGACAACATGGCGGTCGCATTTATCCAGCGGAACGGCACGTGTTGGTCGTTGAAGGTGATATTATTTCCTTGGCAATCGGTGCCAGGTCTCGGTCGATTAATAGTAAACGCCAATGATCCTTGAGCAGCGAGCCATTTTGTTCCATATTTTAATCCTTCGACCTGTACCCATTCAATGTATTCACATTGTTCTTGCGGATCCGGGGTCCATACAAGGATACCTCCGTTTCGCAGAGTACAGTTTGCGTCATGGTAATTACAGTGACTGACATCGTGACCAGATGTACTGTCCATTTGCCAATCACCGTGTGTCTTCAACACATAGGTGTTAATCATGTAATAGTTTTCCCATTCGTAATAATGATTACGGCAGCACCACACATACGCAGGATAAACGTAATTGGTTGTGTGCCAAACGGGATATTCGTAAGTTAGTCTTTGGTTTCCAACTCTGCCATTTTTGATCATATCGAGACACTGATCTTGTGTCACGGGCAGATATTTTTCTTCTTCTTTTCGATATTCGCCAATGCCAAAGAAGTTCATTCGTGTTGTAACTTTTCTTTGCATTTTTAGACACAACGTAGCGCGTGTCTTATATTGGATGGCGTTTTGTTGGTAAAGTTGAACAAACGTCGTTTGGGGAAAATCCAGTAACGAATCTACACCAGGATCTCCCATAGATATTTGGCAATCAGGAGTGGGTGGAAGTTTCCATATTATTTCTCCTGTTGTTGCTTGACACAGCATGGGATGAGCGAACGAACCAGGTAATAGGCACATAAACATCATCATCAACATGGTGGCCAAGTAAGGCAATTTCGAAGTTGAACCTTTGGGTTTTTCTTCTAATTGACAATCGTCCAATTTTTCTGTAACGATTTCTATTTCAGAATCGCCAGAAACGGTAGTATTTTGTTCCGAAGTGATTGGTTGGTCGTCGTCGGCACCCAGTATGAATTCAACGGGGTCGGTTTGACGCACGATGTCGGATGCAGCAGATTCCATAAGCTGGTAGGAATCTAGATTTTCCATTGGGTCATCGGCATCAGGGTCAAAGTTAGCCGGCGGCAAATCACTTTCTTGTTGGATTAATCGAGCTTCACGTAACAGCTGGTCAGCGGACAATAATAGTCTGTTAACTCGCTGGTCGAACGTTCCTTCTCCCCAGCCAAAGTGTGTGGGCAGAGTGAGTCGAGCCAATGCGCAAGTTGCTTGTAGCTGAATTTGCTCTAATTTTTGGTTAAGTTCCATTTGCGCATTTCGGACCATCGGGTGGATTTCCAACGATCGCGCAATTAGTCGTTTTAAACAATCGATTAAATCAGTCATTCCGGTAGAGTTAGGATGACGGATAAGATAATATTCTTGACGCTCATGTTGATCAAATATATCAACCAGCTGCTTCACAGCTTGATGTAACAGATCGGCGTCTTTTTCGGTTGCAAGTTGAAACAACGTAGGGGTGAAAGCGTCACGGTTGTGCACTGAAGATGATCGTGGCACAGTTCCAAATAAGGTTCTTTCCATGTCAACTTTCACAATACTTTCAATTGCAGTTAATTCGCGGAAGGCGGCGGACCAGTCTTCCATGAATTGCGGAAGTTTTTCGGTGATTGTAGGGTCATTTTGTCGCATAACTCTAACGTTATCCAGAAAAACTGTTAATTGTTGTTTTACTTCCATAATTGGTCGTAACAGTTGTGCTCGTGAACTCCAGGTTTCAATTCTGGGTTCTGACTGCAACAACGTAAAAGCAGATCGTAAATTGTCAGTTATTGCAGCAATAACGTTCCAGATCGATTGGAATGATTGTCGCGGCCATTCAGGGGCGGCAGTTATTAGCGGCAATTCGATTTTATCGTCAAATTCGGTAATATTCGTCGATGCTATACCCAGCAAACTTTCATAACTTCGTTGCAAAGCATGGGGCAAGCGGTTAGTTCGGTAGCAAATCGATCGGATTATGGCACGTCGACATTGGTCCAGACGGCTACAGATTCGATTGCACTCATAAAGATTTTTGAGACGTGATGCAGGTTGGTCGTCTTCTTTTATCGTCTCCTTTACGCGGATCAAAAGTTGACGCAAGGCATCAGTGTTAATTTCGGCTTCTTCCAGAGAGTTTAAACTGGCGTTATCTTCTCGGAAATGCGGAAGTTGTTCGAATATTTCGTCCACTTGTTTTGACATTGTTTCCAACCATTTTTCAAGGTTTTCAACTTTCATAGGAACGATGTTGTTCGATATTTGACATTCTAAGCTTTCCCTTGAGTTTTTAGGCTGAGAGAAAGTTAGAATTCCGGGCGGACATATATTGTCGGCAATCCGGCTAAGCATTTTCTGACTTTCAGAAAGTTGATATTGCAGATCACTGCATTGGTTATTTTGCATATTCGCAGACATGGTCGATGTTACGTTCGGTTGGACGTATCGATTCCACAGTTTTTGACACTCGTTCAGTTGCGTAATCATTCGTTCGCAGCCAATCAATAGAGTTTTAGACTCTATATCCGAATGTTCTTGGAGATTTTCTTTGGTGGTTTTGACCAGTTCCATCAGTCCTTCGAGGCTCTGAGTTGAAGCATCAATATCCGGTTGGGACATTTTCTCTTTTCGGCCTAATTTGGTCAATTGTTTGTGCGTGGCGCCAATAGTTATCGCCATAGATTCTAGCCATTGGCTCAGTTTAGCGGAACAGTTGATTTTGATTTCCAACGGTGGATCTTTTTCCGGGAATAAATCGAATTCCATCGGAATGGCAATAATAAGTTCGCAATGATTTTCTTCAGGCAGGTGCGGTCTAATTCGATCAGCGATTTTAATTATCCGCTTAAACACCTCCTTGCATAAACGCACAAAATCTTCAGCTTGGTGCCCGGGGGTAGATAGGGCAACTTTTCGTATAGTATTTGCATAAAAGGAGCATCGCACAGCCAGATCTTTAGACAGGCGAGGTCGTGGTGATTCTTTTTCACTTTCCATTTTTATGCAGTCTTCTTCCATTTTCATAATCAGGTGAGCAGTCAGAACAATTTCACAACTGTTGATAATAGTTCGGACCACTTGTTTCAGTAGGTCAGCCGTCTCACGCAAGGTTGATGGTATCATTTCCGGATTTTCCTGGATTCTGTCCATCACGGCATTGAGATACTGTTCTAGGTCTTGTGTATCGCGCCAGGTGGCTGTTGCCAATTCTGGGGCGTTTTCCAATTCGTCAATAATTTCGATAATTGATAGTCGAATTCGAGCGAGTTGTTCGATAAAGAACCTGGCTTCATATTGCATAACATCGCTTCGAATTTTTGGTTCGACAGTTTGACTTGGTTGCTCAGTAACATGACTGTTCGCTACGTCATCGATCCATCTTCTTATAGCAATATAAAGTTGCTGGATTGCCTCAGCATCGGATTGTAGAATGCTGGGTATCTTTGGAGAGTCGGTGGTCATGAGACAGATATAACTGGAAGTAGTACAACGGATAAAATCCTGTACCATATGCTCATATTGTTCTCCAACTTCCGGTAGCGGATCATAGAGGTCTTGATTATTTCCTCGACGTAGGATAATCGGGTTGTTTAACTTTATACTGTTTATGCCTGTTATAGGGCATATTTCTTTATCTTCTTCTTGAAAGGCACTTGCTATAATAGTGGCGTGATAGACGATGTCCTTTA
>Ga0190274_10001648_pt1 | contig 13092 bp, 8 predicted proteins | sample Popmic531T_FD_133002 | JGI IMG/M metagenome (GOLD analysis project Ga0190274, IMG submission 133002) | Populus adjacent soil microbial communities from riparian zone of Yellowstone River, Montana, USA - 531 T | ecosystem: Environmental > Terrestrial > Soil > Riparian zone | place: USA: Montana...
ACGGAGCCGCCGCCCAGTTCCCAGCCGTTCAGCACCATGTCATAGGCCTTGGCCCTGCAGCGCGAGGGATCGGTTTCCAGCCAGTTCTCGTCCCCGTCCTTGGGGCTGGTGAAGGGATGGTGCGCGGCGTTGTAGCGCTGCTCCTCTTCGTCGAATTCGAACATCGGGAAATTCACCACCCAGAGGATCTCCCAATCGCCTTTCAACAAGCCGTTCTGGCGGCCGAAGTCACTGTGGCCGATCTTGACCCGCAGCGCGCCGACCGCATCGTTCACGACCTTGGCCTTGTCGGCGCCAAAGAAAATCAGGTCGCCGTCCTGCGCGCCGGTGCGCTCGAGAATGGCGGCGATCGCATTGTCGTGCAGGTTCTTGACGATCGGTGACTGCAGTCCGTCGCGGCCCCTGGCGCGTTCGTTGACCTTGATATAGGCCAGACCCTTGGCCCCGTAGATCGAGACGAATTGCGTATAGGCGTCGATCTCGCTGCGCGGCATGGCGCCGCCACCGGGCACGCGCAGCGCGGCCACGCGGCCACCCTTGGCGTTGGCGGGACCGGAAAACACCTTGAAGTCGACATCCTTCATCGCGTCGGTCAGCTCGGTGATCTGCAGCTGCACCCGCATGTCGGGCTTGTCGGAACCGTACAGGCCGATCGCCTTGTCGTAGTCCATCACCGGAAACGCATCCGGCAGGTCGACGTTCATGACCGTCTTGAACACGTGCCGCATCATCTGCTCGAACAGTGCGCGGATCTCCTCTTCGCCGAGGAACGACGTTTCGCAGTCGATCTGGGTAAACTCAGGCTGCCGGTCCGCGCGCAGGTCTTCGTCGCGGAAGCATTTGGTGATCTGATAGTAGCGGTCGAAGCCCGAAACCATGAGTAGCTGCTTGAACAGCTGCGGCGACTGAGGCAGCGCGAAGAACATGCCGGCGTTCACGCGCGACGGCACCAGGTAGTCCCGCGCGCCCTCCGGCGTGCTCTTGGTCAGCATCGGAGTCTCGATGTCGATGAAGCCCGCCGAGTCAAGATACCGGCGCACTTCCATCGCCACCTTGTAGCGCAGGCGCAGGTTCTTCTGCATCTGCGGGCGCCGCAGGTCGAGGTAGCGGTATTCCAGGCGCACATTCTCGGAAAGGTTGTCGTCGTCCATCTGGAACGGCGGCGTCACGGATGTGTTCAGGATCTCGATGGAACGCGCCAGCACTTCGATTTCACCCGATATGAGATTGGCGTTGATGGTGCCTGCGGGGCGGCGGCGCACCAGGCCGGTGACCCTGACGACGAATTCACTGCGAATCTTCTCCGCGGTGGCGAAGGTCGCGGCGTTGTCCGGATCGCACACCACCTGCACCAGGCCCTCGCGATCGCGCAGGTCGATGAATATCACGCCGCCATGGTCGCGGCGGCGATGCACCCAGCCGTACAGCACCACGGTCTGATCGAGGAATTTCGTGGAAATGAGTCCGCTGTATTCAGTGCGCATAGGTTTGGAAGAAATTAAGTTCTGGTTGGTATTGGAAGTCGGCGCATCCGCGCCGCGGCATGTCCGCGGCTTCAGATTCCGGTATTCGGCGGATTCTTGCTGTCCGGCGGCACCACGCCCATCGAGATGATGTACTTGAGGGCCGCGTCCACGCTGATGTCGAGTTCGATGACGTCCGCCTTCGGCATCATCAGGAAGAAACCCGACGTCGGATTCGGTGTAGTCGGAATGTAGACGCTGACATATTCGCCGGTGAGGTAATTGGTCACGTCGCCGCCAGGCTGGCCGGTGAGGAACGCAATGGTCCAGGAGCCCTGCCGCGGGTACTGCACGAGCAGCGCCTTGCGGAATGCCTGGCCGGACGAGGAAAACAGCGTGTCGGAAACCTGCTTGACGCTGGAGTAGAGCGACTTCACCACCGGGATGCGCGCGAGCAGGCTTTCGCCGAACTGCACCAGGCGCTGGCCGATGATGTTGGCTGTGAACATGCCGGTCAGCAGCACCACCAGGAATGTGAGCAGCACGCCCAGTCCGGGGATGTTGAAGCCGAGCCAGGTGCGCGGATGCCAGGCAGCGGGCAGAAGCAGGAGCGTCTGGTCGAGCGTATCGACCAGCACGCTCAGCACCCAAATGGTCACGACCAGCGGCGCCCAGACCAGCAGGCCCGTAATGAGATATTTCTTCACGAGATCGCCCCGACGTCAGGCAGTTGTGGCGCCGCTGCCCGAAGCAGGTGCGTCGCTCTTGGATTCTTCCTTGGCCTTGGATTCCTGCTTGGGCTTGGACTCATCTTTTGAACCGGCGTCTTTCTTCGCTTCCGCCGTGTCTGCGCTGGCATCCGATTTCCTGGAGCCGCCCTTGAAATCGGTCGCGTACCAGCCGCTGCCCTTGAGCTGGAAGCCCGCCGCGCTGATGAGCTTGCGGAAGCCGCTTTTGCCGCAAGCCGGACACTCGGCCAGGGGCGCGTCCGACATTTTCTGCAGGACCTCCTTCTCGTGGCCGCAGCTGCTGCACCGGTATTCGTAGATGGGCATGATATTCCTCAAAAAAACAATGGAATTATACCGTATAGGCCATGGTAGCCGGACCTGGATGTGGCCCCGGGCCGCGGGCGCAAGTCCCGGAAGGCTCCTGCCGCTCCGCCGTTATAATCTGGCCCTATCCTCGCCCCCGGACTCCCGGCCAATGTCCTTCTCGAACCTGCTCTGGCCCTACCCCCGCGTGATCGCCCACCGTGGCGGCGGACTCCTGGCACCTGAAAACACACTGGCGGGTATGAAGCTCGCCCGCAACCTGGGCTTCATGGGCGTGGAGTTCGACGTCGTTCTCACCGAGGACGGAACGCCGATCCTGCTGCACGATGAAATGCTGGACCGCACCACCGACGGCAGCGGATCGGTCGCAGATGCCAGTTATTCGGAAATCGCCGACCTGGATGCCGGCGGCTGGTTCGGCAATGAGTACATCGGCGAATCCGTACCCTCCTTCGCCGCCGCGATCGCTCTTTGCCAGGAAGCGGATTTGTGGGCAAATGTGGAGCTCAAGCCCACGCCGGGAACCGAGCGCGAAACCGGCGAAGTTGCCGCCCGCATGGCGAAAATGCTCTGGGCCGGCGCGCACCCGCCTCCGCTTTTATCTTCGTTCTCACCGCTCGCCCTCGAGGCCGCTGCGGTCGAAGCGCCGGAACTGCCGCGCGCATTGCTGGTCACGGAAATCCCCGCCAACTGGGAGGCGCTGATGCAGCGCCTGCAATGCGTCGCGCTGCACGCCAGCCACCGCCATCTGAACGCAACCCTGGTAAAGGCGGTTCATGCCGCCGGATACGGCGTGCTCGCCTATACCGTCAACGAATCCGCACGGGCGCTCGACCTGCTGGAATGGGGTGTCGATGCACTGGTGACCGATCAGCTCGACGTCATCACGCCGAATTTCGTCTGACCTGCGCCTGGCGGGTGCCGGTCAGGCTGTCGCGCTTTCGACGCCGGCTTCGGATTCAGAGAGATCGTCTTCCGCGTCCGCTGCTTCACCGATCCAGTTGATCAACTCCATGCGCCCGTCGTGGTGCTCGACGATAGCGGTGCAACTGTCGACCCAGTCGCCGCAGTTCATGTAGGTCAATCCGTCGATGTCTCGCAACTCGGCGCTGTGGATATGCCCGCAGATCACGCCGTCCAGGCCGCGGTCGCGAATTGCGCGCATCACCGAGTCTTCAAAGTCGTAGATGAAACTCACGGCACCCTTGACCTTGCGCTTGGCAAAACCGGCCAGAGACCAGTAGCCGGAGATTCCCAGCGTGCGGCGTACCAGCGACAACCAGGTGTTGAGCCTCACCAGAAGGTTGTACGCGACGTCGCCGAGAATTGCGACCCAGCGATGGTGGCGGGTGACCTGGTCGAATTCGTCACCGTGCAGTACCGCGTAGCGTTTGCCGTCCGCTGCGACGTGAACGTGTTCCTGCACCAGTTGAATATCACCAAAGGACGTACCTACGTACTCGCGCAAGGCTTCGTCGTGGTTACCCGGGACGAAAATAACCTGCGTGCCATGGCGCGCACGCTTGAGGATTTTCTGGACGAACGTATTCTGCTGGCCTGACCAGTGGATGCCCCGGCTCATGGCCCAGAAGTCGATGATGTCGCCGACCAGATAGAGTTGCTCCGAATCGTACTTGCGCAGGAATGAGAGCAGGCGTCCCGCCTGGCAAGCCCGGGTGCCGAGATGGATATCCGAGAGGAAAATCGATCGCACCCGTGGTTTCCTGGTGGCTGCGCGGGCGCCTTGCGTGGCAATCGGAAACAGACCCGCACCAACGCGCAGCATGGCCTTCTGCGCGGAATGTGTGCCGGGCAGAAAATCGACCGGTTTCAGTTTGTACCCGCTCTTGTACGCATCGACGCGAGCTTAGCCCTGCAGTGTTACAGGAGCATGAAAAAGGGCAGCGTTTCCGCTGCCCTCGATCAAGCCGGTTTCCGGCAGGTTACGCCGCCGACCGCACCTTCTCCGGTGAGCGGAACGCAGCCAGCAGATCGGCTTCCTTCGCTTTCGCCGCCTTCAGGTTTGCTTCCTTGACATGGCCATAGCCGCGGATTTCCTCCGGAATCGAAGCGACCTTCACAGCCAGTGAATGGTTTTCTGCAGTCAGCTTCCCGGTCAATTCCGCGATCGTCCCTTCATAGGCGGCTATCAACTGGCGTTCCATGCGCCGCTCCTGGGTGTAGCCAAAGATGTCGAACGCGGTGCCGCGCAGGCCGCGCAGCTTTGCCAGCACCTTGAATGCGCCGAACACCCAGGTGCCGTACTCGGCCTTGCGCAACTCACCGGTGACCGGATCGCGTTTGGAGAACAGCGGCGGCGCCAGGTGGAAGTGCAGCTTGTAATCACCATCGAACTGCGACTTTATTTTCTCCATGAAGGCCGGATCGGCGTACAGGCGCGCAACTTCATACTCGTCCTTGTAGGCGAGCAGCTTGAAGTAGTAGCGCGCAACCGCTTCGGCGAGTCCGTCGAGTCCCTTGGCCCTTGTCGATTCGGCCTGCCTGACGCGCTCGACGAGTTCACGATACTTCTGCGCATAGGCAGCATCCTGGTATCCGGTCAGGAAATCGACACGGCGCGCAATCACCTCGTCCAGGTTTTGCGATTGCTTCGCAGCCACGACTGTTTCGGCCTTCGGGGCAATGAGGCGTTCCACGGCCGGCAGGTCCACCGCCGCGCGGCGGCCCCACAGGAAAGCCGCCTGGTTCATTTTCACCGAAGCGCCGTTCAACTCGATCGCCTTGTTGATGGCTTCGCTGGAAATCGGCACCAGGCCGCGCTGGAATGCAAACCCGAGCATGAACATGTTGGTTGCGATCGAATCACCGATCAGCGCTGTGGCGATGCGGGTTGCGTCGACAAATTCCGCGTTACCTTCACCCACGCCCTTGACGATGGTCCGCTGCAGCGACTGGCCGGGAAACTGCACATTGGCGTTGCGGGTGAAATCGCCGGTCATTTGCTGGTGCGTATTGACCACGGCACGCGTGCCCGTATGTGCGGTGTCCATGGTCTTCTGGCTCGCCGATACCACCAGGTCGCAGCCCAAGACGAGCGAAGCGCCGCCGGCACCCAGACGGACGGTCTTGATGTCTTCCGGCCTGGCGGCAATCTGCAGGTGGCTCCATACCGAGCCGCCCTTCTGCGCGAGGCCCGCCATGTCGAGGCCGCCGAATCCCTTGCCCTCCAGATGTGCCGCCATGCCGACGATCGCACCGATCGTGACCACGCCAGTTCCACCGACCCCTGTCACCATCATGCCGTACGGTTGATCGAGAGCGGGCAACTTCGGTTCCGGCACTGCCGAAAACAACGTTTCAACATTTTGTCCGGCGGACGCCGAGTTCTTGCCCTTGCGCACCCCACCGCCATGGACAGTGACGAAGCTGGGGCAGAATCCCTTCACGCAGGAATAGTCCTTGTTGCAGGACGATTGATCGATGGTGCGCTTGCGGCCGAATTCGGTTTCCAGCGGTAGCACCGACACGCAGTTGGATTTCACGCCGCAGTCGCCGCAACCTTCGCAGACTAGGTCGTTGATGAATGCGCGTTTGGCGGGATCCGGGAACTGGCCGCGCTTGCGGCGGCGGCGCTTTTCTGCGGCGCAGGTCTGGTCGTAGATGATCACGGACAGGCCCGGGATGACGCGAAAATCGCGCTGCACCTGCTCGTAGTCATCACGATGATGAATGGTTACGCCTGGCGCCCATTCAGTCCCCGGCGGATATTTTTCCGGCTCGTCGGTGACGACCGCGATTTTCACCGCGCCTTCGCCGTGCACCTGAAGCGTGATCTGTGGCACGCTCAACGGTCCGTCCACGTGCTGGCCGCCGGTCATCGCGACTGCATCGTTGTACAGGATCTTGTAAGTGACATTCACGCCGGAGGCCTTGGCGGCGCGCACAGCCAGCAGCCCGGAGTGATAGTAGGTACCGTCGCCGATGTTCTGGAACATGTGCGGCGTTTTCACGAACGGCGCCTCGCCCACCCAACTCGCGCCCTCGCCCCCCATCTGCGTGTAGCCGGCGGTATTGCGATTCATCCATTGCGCCATGAAATGGCAGCCGATTCCCGCAAGGGCCCGGGAGCCTTCAGGCAGCCTGGTGCCCGTATTGTGCGGGCAGCCGGAACAGAAGTAGGGCGTGCGATCCATCGCCGGCTTTTCCGGCACCCGGGACTGCAACTGTTCCTGCTGCGTGACGCGCGCGGCCAGTTGCGGGTCGCTGATGCGCTCGAGGATTCGCCGTCCGATGGCGACGGCGATCTCATTGGGATCGAGCGCTGCATTCGACTGGAACAGGATGCGGCCCAGTTCGTCGCGTTTTCCCACCATGGCCGGCGCGCCGGAGATGCCGTAGAGAATATCCTTGAGCTGCGGTTCGATCAGGCCGCGCTTTTCCTCGACCACGATGATTTTTTCAAGGCCTTCTGCAAACTTCGCCGCACCGGCGGGCTCGAGCGGCCAGGTCATGCCGACCTTGTAGATACGGATGCCCAGCCGGGCCGCCTCGGCATCATCGATGCCGAGATATTGCAGCGCCTGCCGCACATCCATGTACGACTTGCCGCAGGTTGCAATTCCCAGTTTCGCGCCCGGGGAATCGACGACGACCTGGTCGAGCTTGTTGGCACGCGCGAAAGCCTTGGCAGCCTCCAATTTCCAGGTGTGCAAGCGCGCTTCCTGGTCGAGCGGTACATCCGGCCACCGGATATTCAGTCCGCCTTCGGGCATCTTGAAATCGACGGGAATGACAATGCTCACGCGCTCCGGGCTGACATTCACGGACGCACTGGCATCGATCGTGTCTTTCATGCATTTCAGGCCCACCCACAGGCCGGAATAACGCGACAAGGCCCAACCGTACAGGCCATGGTCCAGGAGTTCCTGCACGCCCGCGGGATTGAGGATGGGCATCATGGCATCCACCATTGCAAATTCGCTCTGGTGCGCCGTGGTCGAGGATTCACAGGTGTGATCGTCGCCCATCAGGCAGATCACGCCGCCGAGTGCCGCCGAACCAGCGAGGTTGCCGTGGCGGAATGCGTCGCCGGTGCGGTCCACACCCGGACCTTTGCCATACCAGATGGCGAATACGCCGTCGTATTTGTTGTCGCCGTCGAGGTGTGCCTGCTGCGTGCCCCAGCATGCCGTCGCGGCGAGGTCCTCGTTGACGCCCGGCTGGAACACGATGTTGTGGGCTTCGAGATGCGGTTTGGCGGCCCACAACTGCTGGTCGAAGCCGCCCAGCGGGCTGCCCCGATAGCCGGAGATGTAGCAAGCCGTGTTGTAACCCGAGGCCTTGTCGCGCTCCTGCTGCATGATAGGCAGCCGAACCAGCGCCTGGGTGCCGGTGATGTAGACGCGCCCTTCCTGAAGCGCATATTTGTCCTGCAGGGTGACGTCACGCAATGTCATGGCTTTTCCTCTGGGCGCGCCCGCCGCCAGTACCAAACCATGCCACGAACGCAGGGCCTGTCACGACAGCCGGAAGATTTTCTATTTTCGCGGAAAATCAGCTTGTTCTCCACCTGTTCCGATTGACGTTCCATGCGTTGGACCGTTGCGGGGAGCGGGGATTCACAGGACGTTGCCGTATCAGGTTCCCGGCACAGCTGCGGCTGGTTCCGGCCTGCGTACCGGTTATTCCCTGTTGTCGATAAGGAATTTTCGACGGATTGTCCGGCGCACAAATAAAAAAGCCGGCAATGCCGGCCTTTTTTATGATGCCCGGACGTTCAGAACGGGATATCGTCCTCGAGGTCGTCGAAGTTGCCGCCACCCTTGCCCGCCGTCGCGGGCTTCTTGGATGGCGCCGAGGCGGCGCGCGACTCTACGTCGTCCGCGGGTGGCATGCGTTCCGCACCACCCGAGCGCGAGCCCAGCATCTGCATGCGATCGGCTCGTATTTCGGTCGTATATCGTTCCTGGCCTTCCTTGTCGGTCCATTTTCGGGTCTGTAGCTTGCCCTCGATGTAAACCTGCGAGCCTTTCTTCAGGTACTCGCCGGCAATCTCCGCGGTCTTGCCAAACATAGCCACGCGGTGCCACTCGGTCTGCTCCTGCTTTTCTCCGGCCTTGTCCTTCCAGGTTTCCGTCGTGGCAATGGTGATATTGGCCACGGCGTCACCGCTCGGCATGTAACGTACTTCCGGATCTTTGCCGAGATTCCCGATCAGGATCACTTTATTTATCGAAGCCATGTGCTAACCCTCCCCTGCCAGTAATTTGATGACATTCTGTTCGTCGAAACCCTTGCTGTCCACCCTGAGGTACGCGACTCCTTCACCGGACAACATGACTTCTCTGACTCCCGGCACCCCCGCCAGCCGTCGCTTCAAGCCGGACACCGCCTGGGAATCCATTTTGGGCAACTGGTAACGCCGGGTATCCAGAGCGGCAGGCACGCGCATGCCGACGGCCAGTAGCAGCCAGATCACCGTCAAAGCCCCGCAGAAACCGAATACGGCCACCGCACCGTAATGCTGCGACAACCAGCCACCCGCTGCGGCACCGCAGAACGTGCCGACGAACTGGATCGCCCCATACACGCCGATTGCCGCGCCCTTCGCCCCCGCCGGCGCCAGGCGCGAAATCAGGGATGGCAGGGTCGCCTCCAGCAGGTTGAACGCGGTGAAGAACACCAGTAATCCGGCAATGACCGGAAGCAGGCCGGTTCCGCCGACGCCCAGCACAACTGTTGCAGCAATCAGCGTCACGACGGCACCGAGAAATACGGGTCTCTGCAGACCGCGGCGCTCCATCACCAGCATCGGAGGCAGCATCAAAACGATCGAACCCAGCATGACGGGAAGATAGACCCGCCAGTGATCTCCGGACGGCATGTGCGCCTGGAGCTGGAACGGCACCACAACGAACAGTCCCATAAGCACGGCGTGCAGCGAAAAAATTCCGTAGTTGAGCCGCATCAATTGCGGATCGCGCAAGACGGTGCGCAATGGCACCGGAGGAACACCGGCATTGCGCGCCTGGGCTGGTGGATCGGGTATGACGAACCGGACCACAAGCATCGCGGCCAGCGCAAGGATGCCGGTCATGGCGAATATTCCCGGCACGCCGATGACCTCGTCCAGCAGGGGACCGGCGACCATCGAAATCGCAAATGTCGCGCCGATCGTCATGCCGATGATCGCCATCGCCTTGGTGCGCTGCTCGTCGCGGGTCAGATCCGCCGTCAGCGCTATCACCGCTGCCGAGATTGCCCCGGCCCCCTGGATCACGCGGCCGAGAATGACCAGCGAAATATCGCTCGCCGCAGCGGCAACGAAACTGCCGAGCGCAAAGATCGCGAGGCCGAAATAAATGGTGCGCTTGCGGCCCCAGCGGTCCGACAGCCAGCCAAACGGAACCTGCAGGAAAGCCTGGGTGAGGCCGTAGGCGCCCAGTGCGATGCCCACCATGGTGTGACTGTGGCCGCCGTCGAGGCGTTGCGCGTACAGCGCGAATACCGGCAGGATGATGAACATCCCCAGCATGCGCAAACCGAAAATGCCGGCCAAACCGACACTTGCGCGCAACTCCTGAGGCGTCATGCGCTCTGGAAAAGACATTCAGGGAACGGAGCCAAACGCGGCTTGGGAATTGCTTCTGAAGTGCAGTATATTAGCAGGTCGGCCCGGCGATCTTCCAGCTAACAGCCCCAATCTTCCAGTCGACACTCCACCAGACTCCCCCGGACTCCCTCAAGCGAATGGAATTCCTCCGCATACGCGGCGCACGCACTCACAACCTCAAGAACGTCAACCTCGATCTGCCGCGCAACAAGTTCGTCGTCGTGACGGGCTTGTCCGGCTCCGGCAAATCCTCGCTCGCATTCGACACGCTCTACGCCGAGGGGCAGCGGCGCTACGTCGAGTCGCTGTCCGCATACGCGCGCCAGTTCCTGCAATTGATGGAGAAGCCCGATGTCGACCTGATCGAGGGACTGTCGCCGGCGATCGCCATCGAACAGAAGGCGACCAGCCACAATCCGCGTTCCACCGTCGGCACGGTTACGGAAATCCACGACTACCTGCGCCTGCTGTATGCGCGTGTGGGCGAGCCGCATTGCCCCGATCATGGCATCGGTCTCTCGGCGCAGAGCGTGTCGCAAATGGTCGACCACGTCCTGCAGCTTCCCGAAGACACGCGGTTGATGATCCTCGCGCCCCTGCTGGTCGGGCGCAAAGGCGAAAATCAGGAACTGTTCGAGGATCTGCGCGCGCAGGGCTTCGTGCGGCTGCGCGTCGACGGCAAGGTGTATGAGATCGAATCCCTGCCGAAACTGCCGAAAAACAAGAAACACACGATCGAGATCGTCATCGACCGGATCAAGGTTCGTCCCGATGCCAAGCAGAGGCTGGCCGAATCATTCGAAACGGCATTGCGCCACGCGGACGGTCGCGCGCTCGCGGTGGAAATGGATTCCGCAAAAGAGCATCTGTTTTCGGCGCGGTTCGCCTGTCCCATCTGCAGTTATTCCCTGCCTGAACTCGAACCCCGGCTGTTTTCCTTCAATAACCCGATGGGAGCCTGCCCCCGCTGCGACGGCCTGGGCCAGATCACCTTCTTCGATCCCAGGCGCGTGGTTGCGTTTCCGCACCTGTCGCTGGCCGCGGGTGCGATCAAGGGCTGGGACCGCCGCAACCAGTTTTATTTCCAGATGCTCACGAGCCTGGCGCAGCAGTATGGATTCGACGTCGACAAGCCGTTCGAGGACCTGGCGAAAAACATCCAGGACCTGGTGCTCAACGGTTCGGGCAAGGACAAGATCAAATTCCTCTACGTCGGCGAACGCGGCAACAAGTACCAGCGCGAGCATCCCTTCGAGGGGATCCTGCCCAACCTGGAACGCCGGTATCGCGAGACGGACTCCGTCGCGGTGCGCGAGGAACTTGCCAAGCACCTCGCCAGCCAGCCCTGCCCCGAGTGCAACGGCACGCGGTTGCGGCGCGAAGCGCGTTTCGTCTTCGTGGCAGGCAAGCCGATCTTCGAGATCAGTGGCATGCCGCTCAATCAGGCGTTGAAATTCTTTCACGAGGTCCGGCTCGAAGGCTCGAGGCATGTCATTGCTGACAAGATCGTGCGCGAGATTGGCAACCGCCTGCAATTCCTGGTGAATGTCGGCCTCGATTATCTGGCCCTCGACCGTTCGGCCGACACGCTTTCCGGCGGCGAGGCGCAGCGCATCCGCCTCGCGTCGCAGATCGGCTCGGGACTGACCGGCGTCATGTACGTCCTCGACGAACCCTCGATCGGCCTGCACCAGCGCGACAACGACCGCCTGCTGTCGACGCTGAAGGAATTGCGTGACCTCGGCAACTCGGTGATCGTCGTCGAGCACGATCAGGATGCGATCCTCAGCGCGGACTACGTTGTGGACATGGGGCCCGGCGCCGGGGTGCACGGCGGCCAGGTCATCGCCGAGGGCACGCCTGCGCAGATCTCCGCGAATCCCGCGTCCCTGACCGGCCAGTACATTTCCGGCCGCCGCAGCATCGCCACGCCGCGTCTGCGCAACAAGCCGCAACCCAAGCAGATGCTGAAGCTCATCGGTGCGCGCGGCAACAACCTGAAGAGCGTCGAGCTGGAACTGCCCATCGGGCTGTTCGTCTGCGTCACCGGCGTTTCAGGTTCCGGCAAATCCACGCTGATCAACGACACGCTCTATTACGCAGTCGCGCAGCACCTGTATCAAAGCACCGCGGAGCCCGCTGCGCACGATGAAATTCAGGGCCTTGAGTTCTTCGACAAGGTAGTCAACGTCGACCAGAGCCCAATCGGCCGCACGCCGCGTTCGAATCCCGCGACCTATACCGGACTGTTCACGCCGGTTCGGGACCTGTTCGCCGGCGTGCCGCTTGCCCGCGAGCGCGGCTATGGCGCCGGGCGCTTCTCGTTCAACGTGAAGGGCGGACGCTGTGAGGCTTGCCAGGGCGACGGCGTGATCAAGGTGGAAATGCACTTCCTGCCGGACATCTACGTGCCCTGCGACGTCTGTCATGGCCGCCGCTACAATCGCGAAACCCTGGAGATCCAGTACAAGGGCCGGAACATTCACGAGATCCTGGACATGACCGTCGAACAGGCCCATGGATTCTTCGAGGCGGTGCCGGTGATCGCTCGCAAGCTGGAAACACTGCTCGACGTCGGCCTCGGCTACATCCGGCTTGGACAAAGCGCGACCACCCTTTCCGGCGGAGAGGCGCAGCGCGTCAAGCTCGCGCTGGAGCTTTCCAAGCGCGATACGGGTCAGACCCTCTACATACTCGACGAGCCGACCACCGGCCTGCATTTCCAGGACATCGAAATGCTGCTGAAGGTGCTGCAGCGATTGCGTGACCACGGCAACACGGTGGTGGTGATCGAACACAACCTGGACGTGATCAAGACGGCAGACTGGGTGGTGGACATGGGCCCCGAGGGCGGGGATGGCGGCGGCCGCATCCTCGCCGTAGGTACGCCCGAGGACATCGCCCGCCATCCGGACAGCCACACGGGGCACTACCTCAAGACGATGCTCGAAACCCGCAGCAAGGCCAAAGTCCGCGCCGCGGTGGGCTAAGCCGGTCGGCT
>Ga0190274_10001649_pt1 | contig 13092 bp, 10 predicted proteins | sample Popmic531T_FD_133002 | JGI IMG/M metagenome (GOLD analysis project Ga0190274, IMG submission 133002) | Populus adjacent soil microbial communities from riparian zone of Yellowstone River, Montana, USA - 531 T | ecosystem: Environmental > Terrestrial > Soil > Riparian zone | place: USA: Montana...
CAGGACTACGTCAAAAGACTACAGGGGCCCAACGTAAAGACCGGCAAGAACAAGATGGAGCTTGCTGAGCAAGTCATGGACGATATCGAGCAGTTCCGCAAACAGCACAACCTCTCACGGCTGGTTATGATCTGGTGCGGAAGCACCGAGATCTTCCTGAGACCCGAGGCGGTGCACGCAACCATCGCTTCCTTTGAAAAGGGATTGCGCGAGAACGATCCGGCGATTGCTCCGAGCATGGTTTATGCCTATGCGGCAATCTCGAAAGGAATTCCCTTCGCCAACGGCGCTCCAAATCTGACGGTCGATATCCCCGCGCTCATGCAACTGGCGCAGGAGAAAAACGTGCCGCTCTGCGGTAAGGATTTCAAAACAGGCCAGACGCTGATGAAAACGATGCTCGCGCCCGGCCTGAAGTCGAGAATGCTCGGATTGACGGGATGGTTCTCCACCAACATTCTCGGGAACCGCGACGGCGAAGTGCTGGACGACCCGGGTTCGTTCAAAACGAAGGAAGAGAGCAAGCTGTCCGTGCTGGACCAGATTCTTCAGCCGGAGCTCTATCCGGACCTTTATAAGGACTTCACCCATAAGGTCCATATCCATTATTACCCTCCGCGTGGTGATAACAAGGAAGGTTGGGATAATATAGATATATTCGGGTGGCTGGGCTACCCCATGCAGATCAAAATCAATTTCCTGTGCCGCGACAGCATTCTGGCTGCGCCGATCGTTCTCGACCTCGTACTCTTTCTGGACCTGGCTCAACGCTGCGGCATGCGCGGGATTCAGGAATGGCTGAGCTTTTATTTCAAAAGTCCGATGTGCGCTGCGGGCCTTTATCCCGAGCACGATTTGTTCATTCAGTTGATGAAACTGAAGAATACGTTGCGCTATCTGCGGGGCGAAGACCTGATCACCCACCTCGGCATGGAATACTATGATTGAATTGCAGTTTCGACGAGTTTCGGAATAGAATCGGCCACTCAAATCGGGAGGTAGGTAGGAAATGAGAAGAACCGCATGCTTGGGGCTCTTGTTAACCCTGTTCATGGCGTTGGCGGCGCCGGGATTTGCTCAACAGAATCAGACGATCAATGACCCAGCAGAATACAAGGTGTACATGGATACTGTGTACAACGAGAAGGATCCCGCCAAGAAGGCAGCGGGAGGTGAAAAATACCTCACCACCTATCCAAACTCGGTCATGCGAACCCAGACTTACATGGATATTCTTCTGAGCTACTACCAGACTCAGAACTGGGCGAAAGCCCTTGAAACGGCCGACAAACAAGCACAGATGGCGCCCGCGTTGTCAGCAGAACAAAAGAAGACTGTCAACCTCATCGGGATGAGCGCAGCGGAACAAACCAAGAACGTAGCCAAGCTGGTGTCGTATGTGGACAAGGTCCTGGCGGACGATCCAAAGCATTCGGGCGCCCTGGTGACGATGTCAAACCACCTGGCCACCAACATACCTACCGAGCCAGCCAGGGTGCCAGACCATCTTAAGAAAACTCTCGAGATCGCGCGTCGCGCGCTGGCCGCACCCAAAATTGCCGGCTTATCCGATGCCCAGTGGAATGCGATTCTGGCCCAACTTCACGACACGGCGGCCATGGCCCTTTACAACCAAAAGATGTACGCCGAAACCATCGCCGAAGCTCAGGCGGCTTTGAAGATCGACAAGAAAGACGGCAACGCGTACTACCTTATGGGCCTTGCCATGAAGCCAGCGGCGGCGGACGCGATCGCGAAGTACAAAGCTGCGGTCAATAACATGAATTCGGACGAGAACCGCAAAGCAGACCAGGTCGTACGCGATGGATTGAAAGCGGACGCTGACGGCCTGCTTGAAGCCGCGACAGCCAAAACGAACGAACTCGCGCAAGTATTCGCAAAATCGGTAGCGACCGGCTGGGCCAACGCGGCAGCGGCGCGCAAGGAACTGACGCAAGTCTTCACAGGCACGCCCGAAGAACTCAACAAGCTGATTGAGGACATGAAGATTGAGATCAGCAAGTAACGAAATAAAGACGAGAGGATCGTATTGAAAATGAAACGAACTTTCCCCCTATCCCTATTCTTGCTGCTCTGCCTGACTTGCACCGTTCCCGCGTTTAGCCAGGGTGGTGAAAACGCCGCCTGGCAGGCCATCGAAGATCAGCGCGACACGCGGCGGCAGGCCGAATTGATCGAGAACTTTATCAAGAGTTACTCAAACTCCCCGCATCGGCCCGATGCCGACAAGATGCTGATATCGTTCTGGGGGTCTAACAAGGACAACGCCAAGATCGTGAATCACGCCGACAACTTCAGGCAGAGCTTGCCCAGCGCCGACAAGGCGTCGAGGGCGACCATTTACACCCAGGCAATGGCTGCGGCAGCTACATTGAACAACGTCAAGAAGGTGGTAGAGTTCGGCAACCTCGCGATTGAAGCAGACCCGAACAACTTCACAGTGCTGGCCTTCCTCGCCAGCAGCAACCTCCTTGAGCCTAAGACGACCATGGAGTACGCGACCAGAGCGGCAGCGTTACCCAAACCGGCTACCATGGCCGACGCTACGTATCAGCAGATGCTGGGCCGCGTAAAGAATATCGTGGCCAGCGCGAACGCTCCCGCACCCGGGGCCGCAGCCGCACCTTCCGCCGCTTTGGCTTCGGCACAAGCCTTGATGCAGCAAAAGAAGTATCAGGAAGCCATCGACATCTATGGGCAGGCTCTAAAGCAGAATCCCAAGGACCCGGCAGTTCATTACCAGATCGCAATGGCTCACTATTACTTGATGGCTGAGGCTGCTCAAGCCGCTCAGGCCGCGAATGACGAACAGATCAAAGCGATGCTTGCCACTCCGTCTGTGAAAGCCGACGTCGACAAAGCGGCGGCCAAGAAAGAGGCGAGCACAAAAGTGACACTGGAACGTCGCGATGCAGCGATTGAGTCCCTCGCAAGCGTGATTGCGATCGCCGGACCATCCGCGGCGGACCCGAAGAAGATGCTCGACGCCCTGTATCTGAACAAGAAGGGGTCCATGGAAGGCATCGACCAGTTCATAGCAGATAAGAAGAAGGAACTGGGCGTGACAGACGCAGCTGCGGCTGCACCCGCAAAGAAGTAGTTGAGATAGAACGAAAAGGCCGCCCGTTGGGCGGCCTTTTTTGTTTTGGCCAGTTATTCCGCGACGAGCCAAAGCAATTCGGGGCCGTGCTACTCGAACCCCGATCTCTAAAACTACAAGAGATCGGGGTTCGAGTAGCACGGCCCCGAATTGCTTTAGCAACCTATTCCGCGACCAACTGAACGCCTTCCTTATCGAAAGCTACCTTGATTCGACGACGCCACTCGTATTCGATAGCGGAATGCTTTGAGGGCCTGGTCTTCACGCCCACCCGAACTTTGGTTCCGACGCCAATGAGCCTCTCCACCCCGATAACGGCCGGTTTATCCAAAATGTCCGCGGCCATATCCTTCGCGAGGCCCTCGCCGACCCTCGTCAGGATCGCGAAAACACGACCCAGTTCTTCTTTGTGGGCCACCGACATATCGACAAGGGCCCGGCGCCAGTCGCGAGAAAGGACGCTGACAGTCTGGATGTTTCCATTCGGAACAACGTGAATCTCACCTGCCCCGCTTCGCAGGACCGTGACACGCAACGTCATTTCTTCCACAATACCTTCGAGCCCGGCAATCCGCACCGTATCGCCGACGCCGTACTGATCTTCGAGAAGCACAAAGAAGCCCGCGATTACGTCTTTCACTAGGCTCTGGGCCCCGAATCCGATGGCAAGGCCCACAATGCCTGCTGTCGTTAGAAGGGGCCCCAGGTCGAACCCGAGTTCGCTCGCGATATAGATCACGCTGACGCTGCCCAAAACAGCCCGGCCTACGCTGCGGACAATGTGCCGGATCGTCTCGGCGCGCCGTTCCAGGCGATGGCCTCCTGCGGCATCGCTCCCCGGAACAATCGAAACCAAGCGCTTCAGCGCCGAGTCCACAAGCCTGAGCGTGAGCAATCCGACAACGAGGAGAGAAACGATCCGGAGCAGGGCCTTGAGGTAATCGACGGACCAGGCAAGTCCAAAGTCTGTCAAGAGCTGCCGCATAAAACGGGCTAGTGTATCATGGCGCTCATGATGCGAAAGCGGCGCGAAGATACCTCACATGTCATCTCGATCATCCTCGCGGGAGGGGCCGGAAAGCGGCTCTACCCCCTTACCAAGGACCGCTCCAAGCCAGCTGTTCCGCTGGGTGGAAAGTACCGGCTGATCGATATCCCGATCAGCAACTCCATCAACTCCGGCTTAAATCGGATGTTCGTGTTGACGCAGTACAACTCCGCGTCGCTCAACCGTCACGTCACGCTAGGCTATCGCTTCGATCGATTCAGCCATGGCTTTATCGAAGTGCTGGCTGCGGAACAGACCATGCACAACCCGGACTGGTTCCAGGGCACGGCCGACGCGGTGCGCCAGCATCTGCATCGCTTCACGGAACGAGACGACGATTATCAGTTGATCCTCGCGGGCGACCAGCTCTACCGCATGAACTACCAGAAGCTGCTCGAGAGCCACTGGCGGCGCAATGCCGACGTCACGGTTTGCGTGATTCCCAGGAGTGAGGATCAGGCCTCGGCGCTCGGACTGATGAAACTCGACAACAATGGGCGGATTGCTCAGTTCAGCGAGAAACCGACGGGAGATGCGCTTCGCGCCATGCGCACCGACACCGCGCGGCTCGGTCTGGGTCCGCGGCAAGCCGCGGAACGGCCTTACGTGGCGTCGATGGGTATTTATCTGTTCAGGCGGGATGTGCTCGTCAGCCTGCTCGAAGATCCATCAGCCAACGACTTCGGTCACCAGGTGCTGCCTCTCGCCATTGAACGGTACAACTGCTACGGACATTTGTTTGATGGTTATTGGGAGGACCTCGGCACCGTCGGCGCGTTCTACAAGGCGAATATCGATCTGACGAGCAGCGCGCCGCACTTTGATTTTTACGACATGGCGCACCCGATCTACACGCATGCGCGCTTTCTACCGCCGTCGCGGATCGAACGTTGCGATGTGAAGGAAGCCATCATCGCGGAAGGATCCCAATTGCAGGGCGCCAGCATGACGGGCTCCATCGTCGGCATCCGCAGCATCGTTGGCGAAAACGTCGTGCTGGATGGGACGCTGGTGATGGGCGCCGATTACTATGAAGACGATGAGGACCGCGCGTACAACTGGCAGATGGGCATTCCCAACGTCGGTATCGGTAAAGGATCGATACTCCGAAAGGCGATCGTGGACAAGAACGCCCACATCGGCAACAACGTCAAGATCCTGAATGAACGCGGCCTGCAGGAGTTCGACGGAAACGGCTACTACATCCGCGACGGGATTGTGATTGTGCCGAAGCATGGGGTAATCCCTGACGACACGGTGGTGTGAGGGCTGTTCCCTCAAATGTGAGTTGTCCGTTGATTGTTGTACGTTGACTGTTGGACTTGGCCAATTGGTCGACGATCCAAGTACCAAGTCCAGCAGTCAACGTACGACAATCAACGGACAACGGCGACTCCCTAAAACTCCAGGCGCTCCCTCACTTCGCGCAGACGGTCGCGAGCGATCTGCAGCTCAGTGCGTTTCCCGTCCTTTAGGCGAACAACCATTCCGCCACCGAACCATGAACTCACTTCGTCGACGAAGCTGAGGTTTATCAACGTCGCCCGGTGAATGCGCACAAAAAGCTCAGGATCGAGTTTCTCTTCCAGATCCGAGATGGTGACATCGATCACGTAGTCCTTTGAAGCCGTCGCGGCGTACGTCAGCCTGTCTTTCGCGTAGAAATGCGTAACTTTGCTCACCTCGACGAACACGACGCGCTCTCCCGTACGAGAAGCAATCCGTTCGGGAAACTTCCGGGTGAGCTCCTTTGCGATGGCGCGAAGCTGTTCGCGATCCGACACCGCCTGGGGAGTGCCGCGAAGACGTTCGAGCTTCGATAGAGCTTTTTCGAGCCGCTCCAGCTCGATGGGTTTCACGAGATAGTCGATCGAGTTCACCTCGAACGCATCCAGAGCAAATTTGTCGAAGGCTGTGGTGAACACAACGGCAGGTTCCCCTGGAAGTTTCTGGAGAAGCTCGAATCCCGTCATGCCTGGCATTTGAATATCGAGAAAGACGGCGTCGACGGCATGGCGCGACAAGAACTCGACGGCCTCGAGGGGATTCACCGTGGAGCCAACGATTTCCACGCGTCGAGTCTGCCGCAACAGCCGGCTAAGGCGGTTCAAGGCGAGCGACTCGTCGTCCACCAGGTACACACTCAAAGGTGGCTTGGCGGTCATGGCGTGACGGCAGGCAGCGACAGTTGCACAGTCGTACCAGAATCCTCGCTCGGAAATTCGACTGCAGCCTTCGAGCCCCACAATGCATCGAGCCGATCCTTCAGATTTCTTAACCCATGACCCGCAGGAAGGTCGTGCTTGGCCGGAAAGCCCTGCCCGGAATCCCACACGCGAAGGAGCAGTCGTCCGTTTCCATTTCGGGCAGTCACGCGGATTTCGCCACCGCCATATTTCACGCTGTTTTCGACCAGGGTTTGCAGGCTGAACGGAGGCACCTCCGCACGCAGTAGCTGCTGCGGCACGTCGATGGAATACTGAAGACGGTCGCCGAAGCGCGTTTTTTCGATCTCCAGATAATCTGTTGCGACTTTCACTTCCTGCTCCAGACGCACCGTGCTCTGCTCGGTAGCATCAAGCGAGTAACGGAGCAGCGCCGCCAGTCTTTCGGTCATGCGTTCGGCGGCCTCAGGGTCCTCCGGTATCAAGGCCATGATGGAGTTCAGGGTATTGAACAGGAAATGCGGCCGAAGGCGGGATTCCAGGGACGACAGCCTCGCTTGCGCCGTCTCGTATTGCACCCGGTATTGCAATGTTTCATACAGAACGAAGGCGATGGTGCAGATCACACCGAAAATCGTCGTCGGCACGACGCTGCTCCAGAAGATCGGCCAGTAATAGCTCCATGGAAACGCCCCCGCGACAGCCAGGATGGTCATGCCGATGAGGACGCCCAGATTGAGTATGACCGCCGAGATGATTATCCGCCACGCCCATCGCGGCGCGGGCCTCAGTTGCCCACCGTAGGACTTGACCAGTGGCCCCGTGATCCAGAACAGCGATCCTACACAGGTAGAGATGAGCATCTGGAAAGCGATCTGTCGCGGGAAATTCCCCCAATTCGTATTCGAGGAAATGATAGTCGCACTCGTCACGGCCACGCTCACAGTGATAAAGAGAGTCCGTTTCCAAGTGCTCCGGAGTTGGTCTCGATACATGAGGGTGGCCGCGATCATAACACGCCGCTACTCGACGTGGCAGCCGGTGCAGGCGAAGAACTCCGGCGATTTCGCCTCCGCCTTGCCCTCGAGCCAGGTTTTAGCTTTTTGCTCGTATATTGTTCCTTTTAAATCCTTTGTGACTCGTTCAAAGTAGCCCCGAGCCTTGTCGGCATTGCCCATTCTGTCCCAACCATCGGCCAAACTGGTCAGTAGCTCGCCGCGTTGATGGGTCGAACGCTGTGAAAGCGTCTGCTCTCTTTCCCGGACCTGAAGTACTTTTTCGAAGTCCGAAACGGCCAGTTCGACCAGCGGCTTGCCCATTGCAGGTGGCGTCGATCGGGATGCCGTAATCAGGAACACGCCTCTTCGAGCCCGCACATAGATGTTTTCGGGAGCCGTTTCCACTGCCTGAGCCATTTCGTCCAGACCCGACTGCCAGAGCTTCATGGCATTCGCGACTTCGCCTTTTTCGAAAGCCTTGCCGGCGCGCGCCAAAACACCGTTGCCATACATAACCTGCGCCTCGGGGTCTTTTGGATTCTTTGCGAGGATTGCTTCGATAGCCTTCATACCTCGCTCGAAGCGCTCCATATCGCCGGTCAATGAGCCTATCAGGTCCGCGCCTGCGCGGCGCGACTCGGACGTTTCCTGAGCCAGGACTGCGGCAGTCAAGAGCAACATTACGATCAGAGAAGTCAGTGTCGTTTTCATAGTGCCTCCCATGCGCAAAGGTAAGGCGGGTCGCCCGGTCCAGACGTTGCGGAACGGACGAAAGGCGGAAACCTTCCGACGAAAGGTTTATCCGGAATGACGGTTCGCAACTGCGTCGATGGAAATGCTACACTTGGCCACACAAAATCACTCAGGTGTCTGTCTGACAACAACCTCTATCTCCTGGAGACGCGCAATGAGAATTCGGCTTGCCCTTCTCGCGCTGATGTTGGCTGCATTCAGTAACACCGTGACAGCCTCCCCGACGACCTTTGTCGGATTCCTTAACGGCCTCAACGAGTCGCCGACGAACACTTCACCTGGAACCGGGACGGCGTTCGTCACCATTGACCCGGTCGCCCATTTGCTTTATGTGAACGTGTCTTTTACGGGCCTGACGTCCCTCAACACCGCTGCACACATTCACGTGATCAACGGTCCCGGCGATACGGACACCACCGATACATTGGGACCCGTTGCCACGACGACGCCCACATTCACCGGATTTCCGAGCGGATTCACTCAAGGTACCTTTGTCGCAACTTTCGACACGACCCAGGCCTCGACCTATAGGGCCGGCTTCATCACTTCCGCGGGCGGTATTGCGCAAGCTGAAGCCGCGCTGTTTGCTGGCATCACCGACGGCAGGGCGTATTTCAATATTCATACGACAAATTTCCCTGGTGGCGAGATTCGCGATTTCCTGACACCGGTACCGGAGCCATCAACGTTCGCTTTGACGATTACTTCGTTGGTCGGCTTCGCAGTCCTTCGCCGGCGAGGTTCCCGATAATAAGCGCCCGAACGAACGTCCGACAATCAAGGAACCTCTTGCATTGCTTGAGAATAAGGGACTATAAACTGAGGCAATATTTGACCTTAGCCTATGCGGGGGAATCAATGGCACGGCGTTTCCGAGTTTGGACGTTCGGCGCTTTAATGGCGGGCTGTGTCGCTGCTGTTTCGCTGGGGATAGCGCCTCAAGCGCAGTCCCCAGCGCCTCGTGAAGCAATCAACCAATACTGCGTCGCCTGCCACAACACGACGCTGAAAACCGCCGGGCTCACGCTCGACGCGGCAAACCTGGACAAAGCTGGAGAAAATCCGGCAGTGTGGGAAAAGGTGGTCCGAAAATTGCGCGGGCGAATGATGCCTCCTCCGGGCCGTCCGCGGCCGGATGAAACGACCTACAACAACGTCATCGCGTCCCTCGAGAAGTCTCTCGACGCTGCAGCAGCCGCGAATCCCAATCCCGGCCGGACGGAAACGTTCCGCCGGCTCAATCGCAGCGAATACCAGAACGCGATTCGCGACCTGCTCGCTCTCGATGTCGATGTCACGTCGATGCTTCCGAAAGACGATGCCAGCTACGGCTTCGACAACGTCGGTGTTGGAGGCCTCTCCACGACACTGCTGGAACGCTATCTGGCGGCCGCACAGAAAATCAGCCGGCTTGCCGTCGGAACGCCTGCGCACTCGACTGGCGTGAGTGTTGTTACGCTTCCCGTCGATCTCACGCAGGAAGATCATCTCGAGGGTTTGCCGCTCGGCACGCGCGGTGGAACCGTAGTCCGTTACGACTTCCCTCTCGATGGTCAGTACGAATTTCAGGTCCGCCTGATGCGCAATCGCAACGAGAACGTGGAAGGGCTCTCGGAGCCGCACCAGATGGAGCTTTCATTGGACGGCGCCCAGTTGGGAGTATTCACCATCACTCCCAATCGAAACGCGTCCGGTGGGTACTATGCGGATGAAGCGGTCGATCGAGATCTGAAGGTGCGCATTCCCGTCCGGTCGGGCCCGCACGCAATCAGCGCCACATTCATCAGGAAAACGTCGGCGTTGCAGGAATCGGAGCGCCAGCCCTACGACGCGCACTTCAACATGGATCGCCATCCCAGAATCCAGCCGGCCGTGTACTCGATCTCCATTGGCGGGCCGTTCGATGCGACCGGCGCCGGCGATCTGCCGAGCCGCAAGCGCATCTTCGTCTGCAATCCACTGACTCCTTCTAACGCGGCGGCAGAAGACCGTTGCGCCCGCACAATTCTTTCCACTCTTGCCCGGCGCGCCTACCGCAGGCCGGTGACGGACGAAGACCTTCGCGTTCCACTCAAGTTCTATAAGGATGCACGCGCTGAAGGAAACTTCGACGATGGCGTCGAGATGGCGTTGCGCGCCATTCTCACGAGCCCGGAGTTTCTATTCCGTGTGGAGCGGGATCCGGCGAACGCCCGGCCCGGCCAGTCGTATCGCATCAGCGACCTGGAGTTGGCTTCGCGGCTGTCGTTCTTTTTGTGGAGCAGCATTCCGGATGACGAGCTTCTCAATCTCGCCACGCAGGGAAAGCTTCACGAGCCGGCGGTGCAGGAGCAGCAGGTCCGCCGCATGATGGCAGACTCGCGATCCAAATCCCTGGTAACGGACTTCGCCGGACAATGGCTCTACCTGCGCAATCTGGCTGCTGTCGTTCCCGATGCGCGCCTCTTCCCGGACTTCGATGACAACCTTCGTCAGGCCATGCGGCGGGAAACCGAATTGTTCTTCGAGAACATCGTCAGAGAAGACCGCAGCGTGATCGAACTGCTGGGTGCCGACTACACGTTCCTGAATGAGCGGCTGGCACGACATTACGGCATTCCGAATGTTTACGGGAGCAACTTCAGGAAGGTAACCCTGGGCCCCGACAGCGTACGCGGCGGCTTGCTCGGACAGGCCAGCATTCTCACCGTAACGTCTTATGCGAATCGCACGTCTCCTGTTCTGCGCGGAAAATGGGTTCTTGAAAACATCCTCGGAACACCGCCGCCTCCACCTCCCGGCAACGTCCCGCCGCTTGGAGAAAACCCTGCCGTCGGCAGGGCGCTGACCATGCGCGAGCGTATGGTTCAACATCGCGCGAACCCCGCGTGCTCGGGTTGCCACCAGCTGATGGATCCCATAGGCCTGTCGGTGGAGAACTTCGACGCGGTCGGGCGATGGCGAACCCGCGGAGAAGGCGATGAAAGGGTCGATGCGACGGGAGCCCTTCCCAGCGGCGTCGCCTTCGAGGGCGCAGCCGGCCTGAAGAAGGCTCTTTTGGCGCATCCCGAATCGTTTGCGACGACAGTCACCGAAAAGCTGCTGACCTTCGCCGTGGGCCGCGGAACCGACTATTACGATGCGCCGGCTGTACGCGCGATCACGCGCGAGGCCCGCAACACGGATTACCGTTTCTCTTCTCTCATTCTGGGCGTGATCAAGAGCGCGCCATTCCAGATGAGGAGGTCTCAATGATCATCAAGAAATTGGCTTTGCCGCGTCGAACCTTCCTGCGCGGAATGGGCGTAACGATGGCGCTGCCCTTGCTGGACGCCATGTTTCCGGCGTTGACACCCATGGCGGCTGCCGCCGCAAATCCGACGAAGCGCCTGGGGTTCGTCTATATCCCGATGGGGATGAATCCCGTGGAGTGGACTCCTCAAGTTGAAGGCAAAATCACGTCGCTGTCTCCCTCTCTCGCGTCGCTTCAGCCGTTTCTGGATCAGATCACCGTTCTGACGAATACCGAGCTCAAAGATATGGCTTACCCGACCGGCAATCACGCGGCCTCGAATGCCATCTTTCTGAGCGCCGTCCGACCGAAGAGAACCGAAGGCAGCGACTATGAACTCGCAACAACCGTGGATCAAATCGCCGCGAAGCAGCTTGGAAAGGAAACAGCCATTCCCTCTTTGGAACTGGGAACGGACCTGATCGCACAAACAGGCAATTGCGATAACGGCCTTGCATGTGCCTATCAAAACAATCTGGCGTGGTCCTCTCCGACAACGCCTCTTCCTACTGAAGCCGATCCGCGCGTCGTGTTCGAGCGCTTGTTCGGCGACGGCGGTACGGCGCAAGACCGGCGATCCGAGCTGCGCAAAAACCAGAGCATTCTCGACTGGGTGACGAAGGACATGGCGCGGCTTCAGAAACAGGTCGGCGCATCGGATCGCGCTCGGGTGAACGAATACGTGGAAACGGTTCGTGAAGTCGAACGCCGGATTCAGAAAGCCGAGCAGCAGACTACCGGGGCTCGCCTTCCCGACCTCGAGCGGCCATCCAATGTGCCTGACGACTGGGAAGAACATGTGAAGTTGATGTTCGATCTTCAGGTTCTGGCGTTCCAGGCGGACATCACGCGCGTGATTACATTCCAAATGGCGCGCGAAGCGAGCACCCGCACGTATCCCCAGATCGGGATCAACGAAGCGCACCACCCGATATCGCATCACGCGAATCTGCCGGACAGGCTTATGCGGCTCGCGAAGATCAATGCGTACCACGTGTCGCTGTTCGCCTATCTCGTGGGCAGGCTGAAGGCAACCCCCGACGGTGATGGCACGCTGCTGGACCACACGACCTATCTGCTGGGCAGCGGTATGGGCAATCCCAATGTTCACGATCATACGAATCTGCCAGCTGTCCTCGCGGGAGGCCGAAACGGTGGACGTCATCTGAAATGGGCCGAGCCGATTCCGCTGGCGAATGTTCACTTGTCGCTGCTGGAGAAGATGGGAATCCATCAGGCAAAGTTTGGGGACAGCACCGGCGTAATCGAGGCGCTGCTGTGACACGGCATGGAAGTGTCGTCGCGCGGGCCCTCTCCCTCCGGGAGAGGGTGGCCAAAGGCCGGGTGAGGGCTTTAAGGTTTGCCGTGCTCCTTGCCTTGGGTTTCCTCTTTGCTCTCACCGCCACCGCGGCGGACAATCGCCTCATCGACGCCGTCAAAGCCCGGAACAAAACCGTCGTCCAGTCCCTCCTTCAGCAGCGTGTGGATGCGAATGCCGCCGAACCCGACGGCACCACCGCGTTGCACTGGGCTGTGCGCAGTGACGATGCAGCCACAGTCGACGCATTGCTTCGCGCAGGAGCCAAAGTAAAAATCGCAAACCGCTACGGCGTCACGCCGCTGTCCCTGGCCGCCACGAATGGAAACGCCGCGATCCTTGAAACGCTTCTCAAAGCGGGCGCGGATCCAAACGCCACTCTTCCTGACGGCGAAACCGCGCTCATGACAGCGGCCCG
>Ga0190274_10001650_pt1 | contig 13087 bp, 8 predicted proteins | sample Popmic531T_FD_133002 | JGI IMG/M metagenome (GOLD analysis project Ga0190274, IMG submission 133002) | Populus adjacent soil microbial communities from riparian zone of Yellowstone River, Montana, USA - 531 T | ecosystem: Environmental > Terrestrial > Soil > Riparian zone | place: USA: Montana...
CCTCGACGGTGACGAGCACCACGACCTCGAGGAGGTTCGCGGCGCGGTCGGGGCCGATGACGAGCCAGCGATCGGGATCGTCGCCGAGATACTCGAGTCCGCCGCGACCGTTCGGCGATCCTTCCACTTTCCAGATCGGCCCGTCACTGCCGCCCGCCATCCTGGCGTAGACCGCGTCCTCGGGTTGCTGATTGACGTAGATGCCCCAGTCACGGCCATTGATCACCACGCGCATGTAGTTCACTTTCAGCGCCGGGTAGTACGCGCGCGCGATATGCATGTACATGATGCTGCGCACGAAGGTGGGATCACCGGCGGAATTCAGCAGCGCGAGTTTCTTGTTGCCCAGCAGGCGCTGGTCCTTGTGGGCCATGTTGATGTCGACGTTCAGCGAACGCTTCTGGCCGGCGCTGACCATGCGGAAACTGGTCTGGCCATGGAAGCTGACGCCCACATCGCGATAGACCTTGCCGTCCATCTTCAAGGTCGCCGGCACCTTGACGTCGCTGTTCTTGAACACCGCCAGCTCGTCTTCCCAGGTCGGCGTATCAAATTCGAGAAATACCGTGCGCACCACCTTCGGGTCGTACAGCGATTCGCTGGTGTAGTGGCGGACCTGTTCCGGTTTCAGCTTGCGCGCGCCGGCAACTTCCTGCGGCGGAGCACGGCTGGTGTCGAAGCCGAAGTCCGACATGGCAGCCTGCCGTTCGCGGGCATTCAGCATGCCGTCGCCGTCCTTGTCATAGCGCTGCAGAATGCGCAGATCCTGCGACCCGCCGAAACGACCACCGAACTGCGCCTGAGCGACCGCAGCCATGCTCAGCAGACCAAGCAACAGGATGAGTGGGGATGTGCGGCGCATAGTGGATGTAATCCTGCCCGATTCTGATGCAAGCCAAGCGCCGGCAGCGGACAAGAATTGTCATCCCCCCACGCCTGCGGCAGTCGATACCGGTTCGACGCTGGCAGTGAGTATTGCGACGAAAAACATCTTCGTGGGACTTGTAGGCGGCCTATTGACTCGTATATGTTACAAACATGTGGTTGGCGTCCGAAATGGCGGTGTTCGCCCGAGTGGTCGATCTGGGCTCATTCACCGCTGCCGCCAAATCCCTCTCCGTGCCGAAGGTAGCGATCAGTCGCGCGGTGCGAAGCCTGGAGCGTCGGCTCGGCAGACCGCTGCTGACGCGCACCACCCGACGCATTGCGCTGACTGACGCCGGTCGCGCGCTGTTGCCGTATTGCCGCCGCGTGGTTGTCGAAGCTGATGCAGCGCGAGCCGCCATGGCACCGCTGACGGTAGGGCGGACCAATTTGCGCGTGCTGGCCGATTCCGCCTATGGAAGGCTGCTGCTCAGTCCGTTGCTGCCGCGCTTTCTGGAACGCTACCCCGATATTCCGCTCGAGGTGGAGATGCTGGCCGAGTTGCCGGCATCACCCGGCGAGGAGTGGGATGTGCTGATCCAGAATGGCGCGCCCCGGATCGAAGGCCTGGTCGGCACTGCGCTGGGTACACCACCGGTGATTCTGTGCGCCACGCCGGCCTACCTGCGCGCGCATGCGCCGCTGCTTCAACCTGCGGACCTGGCCGCACATGCTGTGCTGGTGCCGGGAGTGTCCGTCAACCAGCTGCGCCTGCAGCGCGGCAGCCAGCAGGTGCAGATCCCGCTGCAGCCACGATTGGTGGTCAACGATCCGGCCGTGATCCATGCCGCCACCGCCGCGGGTACCGGGATTGGCGTGCTGCCCGAATTCCTGTGCCGTCAGGGTCTTGCCATGGGCAAGCTCGAGCGCGTGCTGCCGGAATGGTCGGCCGCCAATGTGCTGGATCTCTACGCGGTCAGCGATCTGCGGCGCGCCAGCCTGCAGGCGGTCATGTCGCTGGTGGAATTCCTGACGGCGAACATGGTGCCCGTGCTGAGCCAGGCCGGAGGCGCCCGAGGTCGGGACGCCGCCGGCTGAAAGCGCGCGGAGCCGCGCTGCCTCAGATCAGTTCGGCCTCGCTGTGGGTGACCGAAGTTCCCCCATCGGCCACCACCCGCGCCAGCGCGGTGGCTTGCGGCAACCAGTGTCCGACGTAGAACCGCGCGGTCTGCTGCTTGGCGCGCAGGAATTCGGCGTCGCCACCGCCGCTGGCCAGTTGCGCAGTGGCAATGGCCGCTGATTCCACCAGCAGTGCGCCGCCCAGCACGAAGCCGCATTGCATGAGGAAGGGCACCGCGACCGCGTAGGCGTCGGCCGGATTCGTCATCGCCAGCTGCATCAGCGCAACGCTGGTGGCACGCAGTTCGCGCAACGCGGCGACGGCGGCGTCGATCGGACCGGCCACGTCGGCGGCGCCCTGCATCGACTGCAGCGACGCGGACAGCGCATCCAGCAACGCATTCAGGGCGGCGCCCTGATCGCGCACCAGCTTGCGGCCCAACAGATCATTGGCCTGGATGGCCGTGGTGCCTTCGTAGATGGCCGCGATGCGTATGTCGCGCATCGCCTGCGCCGCGCCGGTCTCCTCGACGTAACCCATGCCGCCGTGAATCTGCACACCCAGCGAAGTCACTTCATTGACGAGTTCGGTGCACCAGCCCTTGACGATGGGGATCAGCAATTCGCCGCGGCTGTGCATGGGCCGGCCCGCCGCTTCATCCGCCGCTGCGTCCACCAGATCGAACTGCAACGCCGCGTACAGGCCCAGCACGCGCATGGCCTGCACGGCCGACTTCATCGCCAGCAACATGCGGCGTACGTCGGGGTGATGGATGATGGCCACGGGCCCGCTGGCCGGCGTGGCTATGGGTCTGCTCTGGATGCGGGTACGCGCCCACTCTGTGGCCTGCTGCAGCGCGCGTTCTCCCACACCCACGCCCTGGACGCCCACCGACAGGCGCGCCACGTTCATCATCACGAACATGTATTCCAGGCCGCGATTGGGCTGACCCACCAGATAACCAACGGCACCATCGCGATCGCCGAACGACATCACGCAGGTGGGACTGGCGTGGATGCCCAGCTTGTGTTCGATGGACACACAGCGCACATCGTTGGGCTGGCCGGGATTGCCCTGCTCGTCGATCAGGAACTTGGGCACGACGAACAGCGAGATGCCCCGGGTGCCAGCCGGCGCGCCATCGATGCGCGCCAGCACCAGGTGCACGATGTTGTCGGCCATGTCGTGATCACCGTAGGTGATGAAGATCTTCTGGCCGAACAGTCTGTAGCGATCTCCTTCAGGTTGCGCGCGCGTGCGGATGGTGGCGAGGTCCGAACCGGCCTGCGGCTCGGTTAGATTCATCGTGCCGGTCCATTCGCCGCTGACCAGCCTGGGCAGGAAGCGCTGTTTCACCTCCGGCGAGCCCGCCATGATCAGCGCTTCCACCGAGCCGCGACCCAGCAGCGGGCACAACATGAAGGCCATGTTGGCGCCCGTCCAGATTTCCTCGGCGGCAATGGCCACCGTCAGCGGTGCGCCCTGGCCGCCGTGCTCGACATCCAGCGCCAGCTGTGTCCAGCCGTCGGCTGCAAACTGCTTGTAGGCTGCCGCAAAGCCCTTCGGCGTGCGCACGCCGGATTCGCTCCACATCGCGCCTTCCCGATCGCCGCTGGCATTGATGGGATCGAGGATCTGCTCGGCGAAACGGCCGGCCTCGCCGAGGATGGCTTCCGCCAGATCGTTGGAAAAATCCGCGTAACGTGCCGACTGTGACAGCTGTTGCAACTGCAGCTGATGCTGAAACAGGAACTGGAATTCTTTCAAGGAAGCGCGATACACCGGATCCTCCGTCGACGTTCAGCGCTTGCCGAACAAACGCTTGAAAAATGAGGGCTTGCCGGGCGCTGAAGTCCTTGCTGGCGCAGCGCTTTGCCGCGCCAGCCCGGAGGGACGCCCGGCGGTTCCCGGACGCGACGCACCGGCTTTTTCCCCGGATGCAGTGGAACCATAGGGATCGTAACCACTTTGCCGCGGCGGCTCCGAAGGCGCTGCCTCGCCAGGATCGTTGTGCTGGCTGAATGGCGATCTGTCTTCCTCGACCTTCAGCCCCGGCACGTCGAGGCGTTTCAGCAAGGCCGAAGTCGAATCCAGTGCATGCTTGCCGGTGTCAATGGCCCACTGCCAGATCGCACGCCCGTGTCTGTCGTGATGAACGCGGCCCGGCGCGGCCGGTCGATCGGGTTTTTTCTGCCCCTCGTCCATTACCAGCTGTAGCGCACGCGATAGCGGACCACAGTCTCACCGTCGCGCGGCACCGTGACATCAAAATGGATCAGCTGTGCGCTGTCCCTGACGAACTGGTGCGAACTGCTCTGCACGGTCCAGCCCGTCCAGCGATACAGGGGCTCCTTGATGATCACCACCGCGGGCTGCGCGCGGTGGTTGCGCACGCGGACTTCAATTTCCTCTTCAGCCCAACGCGCCTGTGTATTCAGCGTGAACTCGATCTGGCGACGCTCACCGACCACGTCGAAAGCGCTGCCCAGACACAGGCTGACCAATTCGTCCTTGGGCGTGTGGCCGATGACATCCTCGCCGATGAATTCCACGCTGCTGTCAGCGCTGTCCAGTCGCGACACGCGCACGCGGCCGGCCGGTAGCGGCATGCCAAGGCCCGCGGCACTGGCGTTGCGGAATTCCAGATAGGTGTCGACCCGGGTGTTGGCTGCGAACCCCGGTTCGCGTTCGGTATAGGGCACGCCGAAGCTGGGCGGCGACAGTCCCTGGTACACCAGCTTGCGCGTGGCCGGAATGCGGCTGGCGCGGTCGAACAGCTCCAGCTGCTTGGTGGAATTGTTCGGAATACTGGTGCGCCGGCCCAGTGTGTACAGGTGGAATTCGTCGAAAGCCTTCTGCTCGAAGCCACCCTGGCCATCACGCGCCGCCATCATGACGACCTCGCGGGTCCTGGCCTGCGGGGGCTGCGCGCGATTGACGTCGCCGGCGATCAGCTTGAGCCGCGCATCGGCAAAGCTGGCGCCAGACTGATTGATGATGCTGACCCACGCCGACAGATCCAGCGTGCCGCTGGCGCCGTCACGCCCTTCAGTGAACAGTGCGTTGTAGTCGGCCCACCAGGTGACGCCGCCGGTCTGGTACGTCACGCGTGCCCGGTGCGTGCCGGCGACGCCGGAATTCAGGTCCCACAGCAGTGTGGGCTGCGTGATCAGGCCGCCCGGCAGTTCCGGAAAACGCACCGCGGAGAAATTCTGCAGCGAGTGAATGCCGCCATCCGCCGAGCGCAGCACCAGACCGTCGGCCGCCGACAGCAGTGTGCCGGACACGCTGGAGAGCTGGCCGCCCACATCACGTTCGACGGTGACCGGGCGGTCGAGGTAGCGCAGCAGCAACTTCGAACTGCTGACCAGATCAAACTGGAAGTTCTGCTCCAGCACCCGCACCGACGGCTGGGTTGGAACGCTGAAGGTCACGGTGGTCGGATCAATCAGTGCTGCCACGTCGGTGAAGCGCAGCGTCGACCGCCCGCTGCCCAGCGTGACATCGCGGTCCTGGCGCACCACCGCATAACCCGGCACCGCGGCGGCCGGAGGCGAAGCGCCGCCTGGCACCGGACGGTAGAAGTCGGGCGAGATGGCGCCCGGCTGTTGTGAGCTGTAGATCGTCAAAGCCGTATCGTCCGATTGCGCGGACCATGATGGATTGCACAACAGCACTGCACCCAGCAGCGGCAGGGATCGCAGGGCCTGGCGGCACCATGAATTCATGTGGATAGCTCCATGCAATCAACAGCTTAATTGGAAACGAGAGACGCGTCCCACCAGCCTTTCACAGGCTCCGATTGGCCGTTCTTGGCGCACCGCACAAACACAATCATCCGAACTGTGAGCTGCGGCGTACGAGACAGCCGGACTCGCAGGCAGGATAAGGTTGTCCGAGCGACAAAAATACGCGCACACCACCGAAAATGGCAGACAGAGTTCCTTCGGTATCCGCTTCCGGGTCGATAGCCCTGCCGGCCATTCCGCCGACGGCCGCGATGGACCGCGATTTCATCGCGCGCAATCAGATCGTTGAGCGTTACCTGGCCGGCAAGCTGCCGTTGAAGGGGACGCAGGACTTCGAGCGCTACTGCCGCGAGCATCCCGAACTGCTGGACGAGCTTCGATTGGCCGATCAGGTGCATGCCGGCCTGCGGCTGCTCGATGCCGGCGGTCTGGCGCTGCCGTGGGAAGAAAAGCCGCGCCGCTTCTGGGAGAAGCTACCGGTGTTGCTGGGCATTGCGGCACTGGCGGTGACGTGTGCAATTGCCGCGGCAGCGATGGGCAGCCGGCTTGCGACACAGGATGCCCGGCTCAAGTCGTTGCAGGACACCGTTGCCACGCAGCCGCTGGACCCCGCGGTCAGCACGCGCAATCTGACCCTGGTTCCCAGCCGCACCGCGCCCTCCCGCACCAATGCCGCCACCGTCGGCGGCGAAGCGCAGATGGCGGATCTGCGTGTCGACATGTCCTGGTCCCGGTATACCGCCTTCCGGGTCACGATCGATCGCCTCGACCAGGGACGGGCGCTGGTGCTGCACAACCTGTTGCGCGATTCCAATGGTCATCTGCGCATTGCATTCAACACCACCGCACTGGGACCGGGCAGCTATCAGTTCGCCATTGAAGGCCTGACGCTGCAGGGCGACTCCATGCCGCAGGCCTGGGTGACGATCGGAGTGCGGCGCTGATTGCGGGATCAGCTGAGTGCTGATCGCGGTGGATGATTCAGAACTGAACGCGTGGCAATCCAGCCCGCGAAGCCCACGATGATCACGGTGCCCGCTACGCCCGACAACCAGAACGGCAGGTCGAAGCGGTAGTTGAGCTCGAGCTGTCGGGCCAGCATGTAGCCACCGAATGCCGCGCCACTGGCGGCCAGCACACCCGCCAGCAGGCCCAGCGCCGAAAACTCGGTCAGCACGCTGCGCACGATCATGCCGCGGCGCGCGCCCAGCACGCGCAGCACCGCCGTTTCGTAGCGCCTTTCATCGCGGCTGGCCTGCACCGCCGCCAGCAACACCGTCAGGCCCGCCAACAGCGTGAATATGAATACGCTCTGCACCGCCGTGACCGCCTTGTCGATCATCGTGCGCACCTGCGCCAGCAGACTGCCAACATCAAAGACTGACACCGTGGGGAAGCGGCGCACGAAATCCGTCATGTCGCCGGAACTGCGCGGTTCGAACAGCGCGCTGGTCATGTAGGTACCTGCGGCGCCATCCAGCAGCCCGGGTGGAAATACGATGAAGAAATTGGGCCGGAAACTGTCCCACTGCACTTCACGGAAGCTGGCCACGGTGACGGCGACGCGCTCGCCGGCGATGTCGAAGACCAGGCGATCGCCCAGCTGCAGCCCGAGGTCTTCCTGAAAATCGGTGGCCAGCGACACCAGCGGCTTGCCCTCATCGCCGGGCTTCCACCACTCGCCCGCCACGATGCGATTGTCATCGCCCAGCTCGCTCGACCAGGTCAGGTTCTGTTCCCGGTCGGCCATATTGCCATCGCGCTGCCGGCCCTGATCGCCGCTGGCCTGCTCGCCATCAAAGCCCATGGTCTGCACGTCACGGCCATTGATCTCGACCAGGCGGCCGCGAACCATCGGCAGCATGCGCTCAAGCTTGCCACCCAGCGCGGTAAGACGGCTGTGGAACTCCTCGGTCTCGTCCGGCGGAATATTCACGAAGAAATAGTTGGGTGTGTTGACCGGAATGCTGGCGCGCCAGTCGGTGACCAGGTCCCGCCGCAGCGTCGCCAGCACCAGCAGCAGCATGACGCCGAGACCGAACGCGACAATCTGCGCCACGCTTTCGACGCGACGGCGAGCCAGACTGGCAATGCCATAGCGCCAGGCCACGCCGGATCCGCCGCGCGAGCGCGCGGTGAACTTCACCAGCCACCAGCCGGAGGCGCCCAGTATCAGCGTGGCGGCGGCCAGTCCGCCGACAAACCAGCTGCTCAGCCAGAGATCGCCGAGTGTGCCGTACACCACCGCGACGATGGCGATCAGTGCCGGCGCAATGGCGGCCCATGCGGTGGGCGTCGGCGGGCCGACATCACGGCGCAGCACCCGCAATGCCGGCACGCGCGTCAGCTGCAGCAGCGATGGCATCGCGAATCCCGCCAACATGGCCACCGCCACCAGCAGGCCGATCAGCACGGGCATGAGGCTGGCCGGCGGCAGATCGGTGCGCAATAACCCCTGCAATGCCTTGAGCAGCCAGGTCTGCGTAATCCAGCCCAGGGCGCTGCCCAGTACGGTGGCCGCCAATGCCAGCAGCAGCAGCTGCGTGACACTGACGGTCAGCACGAAGGCGCGGGTGGCCCCCAGGGTCTTCATCAATGCGACGGCGTCGAGATGTCGCCGCACATAGCTGCGGGCGCTCATCGCCACGGCCACGGCGCACAGCAGAATGGCCACCAGACTGGCCAGCGAGAGGAAACTTCCGGCACGGCGCGTGGCATCGCCGATCTGCGGACTGTCTTCGCTGACATCGGCCATGCGTTCCCGGGGCCCGGATTGGGCCGCATGCCAGTCGCGGAATGCATCCAGCTGCTGACGCTCGCCCGCCACCAGCAGCGCATAGCGCACGCGGCTCGCCGGCTGGATCAGCTGTGTGGACGCCAGATCGGCTTCGTTCATCAGCAGGCTGGCCGAGAACTCCTGGAATGCCGAGCCCTGGTCCGGTCGCGAGATCAGGATGCGGTCCAGTCGCAGATCGCGAGCACCCACGGTGACGCTGTCCCCGACCTTCACGCCCAGCGACACCGCCAGCCGTGAGTCTGCCCAGACCTGGCCAGGCGCAGGGATCGCGCGCGTGGCAAGGCCTGCCGCAAAGGGCGTGTCGGCCACCGTCACCATGCCGCGCAACGGATAACCGTCGGTCACGACGCGGATGTTGGTCAGCTGGCTGACATCGCCCTTCAATACAGCGGACAGCAGCGTGGTCAGATGTGCGGTGCGCAGTCCCAGCGCCTGGGCGCGCGGCTCGTTGTCGGCCGACAACGGCTGCCGCGACTGGACGCGTATGTCGGCCGCCAGTACTTCGCTGGCCTGCAGCGCAATTGAACGATTGATGCGATCGACCAGAAAACCGACGCCGGTCAGCGCACCGACAGCCACGCTCAGCGACAGCAGCAGCACGGCCAGCTCGCCGTAGCGCCATTCACGACTCAGCGATCGCAGCGCGATGATGAGCGCGCGCATCATTACGCCAGCCCGCCGTTTTCCATCGTCAGCACCCGGCCACAGCGCCCGGCGATGGAGCGGTCGTGGGTCACGAGGACCAGGGTGGTATTGGAGTCGGCATTCAATTCGAACAGCAGTTGCGTGATGCGAGCGCCGGTGACCGTATCAAGGTTGCCGGTGGGTTCGTCGGCAAACAGCACAGCGGGCCGGCTGACCGAAGCGCGCGCCAGTGCCACACGCTGCTGCTCGCCACCGGAAAGCTGCCGCGGATAGTGGCCGGTGCGAGCCTCCAGGCCGACGCGCTCCAGCATCTCAGCCGACCGCAGCCGCGCGTCCGAACGGCCTGCGAGTTCCAGCGGCAGCATGACGTTTTCGAGCGCCGTCAGCGAAGGCACCAGATGAAAAGACTGGAACACGAAGCCGACGCGCTCGGCGCGCAGCCGTGCACGGCCATCTTCATCCAGCGCCGTCAGATCCTGTCCGGCCAGCGATATACGCCCCGAGGTCGGAAGGTCGAGTCCTGCCATCAGCGCCAGCAGTGTCGATTTGCCAGCGCCGGACGGACCGACAATCGCCACGGTCTCCTGTGACTCGATATGGAACGAAACGTTCCGCACAATGGTCAGCACACCCTCGGGACTGCTAACCTCACGAGTGATGTCTTCCGCCTTGAGCACAATGTCGCGCGCCATCTTTATCCTGCTGCTGATCGTTGCTGCAATGTTCGGTCAGCCGCTATCGGCGGCTGGCAATTCCGCACCGGTCATCCTGGTATTCGGCGACAGCCTGAGCGCGGGCTATGGATTGCGCACCGGCGAGGGCTGGGCCAATCTGCTGGGTGAACGCCTGCGCAAGGAACGTCATGAGTTCCGGATTGTGAATGCGAGCGTCAGCGGAGAAACCACCGCAGGTGGTGTGGCACGTCTGCCGCGCGCGCTGCAGACCCATCAGCCCGCCATCGTGGTGCTGCAGCTGGGCGCCAACGACGGCCTGCGCGCGCTTTCCCTGAATGAAATGCGCGCCAACCTCGATCGCATGATCACAATGACCAAGGCTGCGGATCACAAGGTGTTGCTGCTCGGCATTCATATGCCGCCAAATTATGGCCCGCGCTACACAGCAGGGTTTGACAAGATATATCAAGATCTTGCGGCCAAGCATCGCGTGCCGCTGGTGCCGTTCCTGCTGGAAGGTGTGGCACTGGAACCGCGTTTGATGCTGTCGGATGGACTGCATCCCAACGCTCAGGGACAACCGTTGTTGTTGGAGAACGTCTGGCCCAAGCTGGCGCCGCTGCTGGGCAAGCCCGGCGCGAAACCTTAGCGACGGCGTCCGCACCGGGGGACTGATGGAAAGATTCTGGCTGAAGCAGTACCCGCCCGGCACACCCGCCGAAATCTCCCACGGCCAGTTCAGCTCGCTGAAGGAGCTGATCGAAACAAGTTGTCGCAGACACGGCGATCGGGCCGCTTACGTGCACATGGGCCGAAGCATCAGCTATGCGGAACTCGATCGGTTATCCGGCGCGTTCGCGGCCTGGCTGCAGCAGCGGACGGACATGAAGCCCGGCGACCGCATCGCCATCATGCTGCCCAATCTGCTGCAGTACCCGGTGTTGATGTTTGGTGCGCTGCGCGCGGGACTCACCGTCGTCAACACCAATCCGCTGTACACCGCTCCGGAACTGGAGCACCAGCTCAAGGATTCCGGTGCATCCGCGATCATCGTTCTGGAGAATTTCGCCGCAACGGTGCAGCAGGTGATGAGTTCCGTTTCGCTGCGGCATGTCATCGTGACGAGCGTCGGCGATCTGCTGGGTGTGCCCAAGGGGCCACTGGTCAACTTCGTCGTGCGGCATGTGCAGAAGCGGGTGCCGGCCTGGTCGATTCCCGGGGCGCTGCGACTTCGCGCCGTGATGAAAACCGCCGCCGCCCTGAGCATGAAGCCAGTCACTGTGACATCGGCCGACATCGCCTTCCTGCAATACACCGGCGGCACCACCGGAGTGGCCAAGGGTGCCGTCCTGACGCACGGCAATCTGGTCGCCAACGTGCTGCAATGTCACGCCTGGTTCAAGCAGGTGGAGCTCGACTACGTCACGTATGTTTGCGCCCTGCCGCTGTACCACATCTTTTCGCTGACGGCGAACTGCCTGCTGTTCACCATGGTCGGCGGCACCGGCTTGCTGATCACCAATCCCCGCGATTTCGGCGCCTTCATCAAGGATCTGAAGGCGCATCCGCCGATGTTCTTCATGGGTGTCAACACCCTGTTCAATGCATTGCTGAACACTCCGGGATTCTCCGCCGTGAACTTCAGGCAGCTGGTCGCCACCGTAGGCGGCGGCATGGCCGTGCAGGGCGCGGTTGCCGAGCGCTGGAAGGCCGTCACGGGCTGCAAGATCACGCAGGGGTGGGGACTTACCGAAGCTTCGCCGGTGGCGTGCGCCAATCCGTTGATCGGTGAGCTTTCCGAGTTCAATGGTTCTGTGGGTTTGCCGGTGCCGTCCACCGAAGTGAGCATCCGCGACGAACAGGGCGTTGACGTGGGCATCGGCCCCACCGGTGAGTTATGCATACGCGGCCCGCAGGTCATGCGCGGCTACTGGCAGCGGGAGGCGGAAACCGCCAACGTCATGTTGCCCGACGGCTGGCTGCGCACCGGTGACATCGGCCGCTTCGACGAGCGCGGCCTTGTCTTTCTGGAGGACCGCAAGAAAGACATGATCGTCGTCTCGGGATTCAAGGTTTATCCCAATGAAGTCGAGGACGTGGTTGCAATGCATCCGGGTGTACGCGAGGTCGCCGCCGTTGCACAGCCCGACCCGCATTCAGGCGAGGCGGTTGCACTGTTCGTAGTCCGCAAGGATCCGGCCCTGGCCGCAGAAGACATCATGCAGCACTGCCAGCGCTACCTGACTGGATACAAGCTGCCCAAGGGCATCTATTTCCGCGACGAGTTGCCGAAGACCAATGTCGGCAAGATTCTGCGCAGGCCGCTGCGCGAGGAACTGGCGCGCGCCGGCTAGTCCGAACTGGCTGGCTTGCGGCGTGCGCGCTTGGGCGCCTGCGCCACAGTCTGCCTGGCAGGAGACTCCGGAGCCGGCGGATCTGAGATCAAATAGACGCCGATTCCTATGCGCGCATTCCTGTCGCCTTCCGGCTCCGGCCTCCGCAGTTTTTTCTGTGTCGCGATCCAGCGGTCCACGCCATCCAGCAAGGTGGCGGCACGTTCTGAAAAGATGGAGTGAAACAGCTTGGCCACGTCAGCCGAGACACCGTTTACATCCTGGAAACCGGTATAGACCTGACGATCGCCTTTCTCGATATTGCTCACCATGGTCATCGCCAGATCGTGCACACGACCAGCAACCTCCGCCAGCGCCTCGCCGCTGTATCCCTTGGCACGGATGCTCCGTTTGCGCAGTCGCACCAGGCCCGAAGGTGTGCGCGTCACCGCGCCGCTCCTTTCCAGTTCCTTGAACACCGACATCGGCGTGACGTCGCCGCCATACCGGCGAACCAGGGCCGCGAAGCTCGAATCCATTGCCGACATGGGCAGCACAGAAGGGTTGCCCATATTGTCGAGGAAGTTCGGATCGGTTCTCCAGCCGTGCAATACCCTCGCCGTTCGCTGGCGCGAGATATTGCGTGTAGGCAGCTCCGCGTCCTGCTTGAGCACGTTGAGCAGCGCCTTCACTTCCTTGCGCGTCAACCCGGTGATGGCGGAGATCATCGAATAATTGAGCCGTCGACCGATCCGGGCGTTCTCGGCAGCCACCCTGATGAAGGCGAGCTTTACCGCAACAACAAACTCACCCGCACCCAGTCCAGCCTTCAGATACAGCCGGACAAGAGGCATCAGCGCCTTTGCCATGGCGTCCAGGGCGAGGCGACGCGGTGCGTCGCCAGC
>Ga0190274_10001651_pt1 | contig 13087 bp, 12 predicted proteins | sample Popmic531T_FD_133002 | JGI IMG/M metagenome (GOLD analysis project Ga0190274, IMG submission 133002) | Populus adjacent soil microbial communities from riparian zone of Yellowstone River, Montana, USA - 531 T | ecosystem: Environmental > Terrestrial > Soil > Riparian zone | place: USA: Montana...
AGGGAAGATGTAAGAAATGAATGTAGTCTGCTGGAACTAAATCCCCGCTTACGGATTGACACATCAAATATTTGCAGATAAAATTACTTTTGCAGAGATCTATCTTTGATTTTCTATGACAAGGCTTAGCGTAAACATCAATAAAATAGCAACCCTGCGGAATGCAAGGGGAGGAAATATCCCTGACTTGCTGAAGGCTGCCAGGGATATTGAAAGTTACGGGGCGCAGGGAATCACAGTTCATCCGCGTCCTGATGAACGCCATATCAGGAGGAATGATGTATACGGACTTAAAAAAATCGTACGGTCGGAGTTTAATATTGAAGGGTATCCGTCAGAAGATTTTCTCAGGCTGATAGAAGAAGTGAAACCTCACCAGGCAACGCTTGTACCTGATCCTCCGGGAGTGCTCACAAGTAATGCTGGCTGGGACACGGTTAAGAAGCAGAAGTTTCTGGTTGAAGTTATTGGCAGGATTAAAGCGATGAATGTCAGGGTTTCTGTTTTTATTGCTGCTGATACGGAAATGATTTCACATGCTTCAACTACTGGTGCTGACAGGATTGAGTTGTATACCGAGAGTTATGCAAAGAATTATAAGGTAGACAAGGAAGCTGCGATAGCGCCATTTATAGCTGCGGCAAAAAAAGCAAATGACATCGGATTGGGAATCAATGCAGGTCATGACCTGAGCCTGGAGAACCTGGCCTGGTTTGTAAAGAATATTAAAGGGTTGCAGGAAGTTTCTATCGGCCATGCGCTGATCAGTGACTCTTTGTATTATGGTCTTGAGAACACTGTACAAATGTACCTCAGGGAAATCAGAAAAGGTTCAGAAAGCATCTGATCAATGAAGTTATTTTTCAAAAAGTCGGGAGAAGGAAAGCCACTGATGATCCTTCATGGGTTGTTTGGCATGAGTGACAACTGGTCGACATTATCAAAGCAATTCTCAGAAAAAGGATTTCTTGTTTATTTAATTGATTTGCGAAATCATGGTCGCTCCCCGCATTCAGATGATTTTAGTTTCCCTGTGATGAGCAACGACATGCTTGAGCTGATTGATGATGAACGAATAGAATCCGCTGCTATCATTGGACATTCCATGGGAGCTAAAACAGCCATGTGGCTTGCCTGTGAACATCCGCAGCGTGTTTCAAGGCTTCTGGTTGCTGACATGGCACCTCGTTATTATACTCCACATCATCAAAGTGTAATTGCTGCCATCCATGCTGTTGATCTCCAACATCTGACTTCGCGTAAGGAAGCTGAAACAATACTCAGGGAATCTTTGCGGGACGAAGGCACTATACAGTTTCTGCTGAAAAATTTATATTGGAACGAAAAGGAAAAACTAGACTGGAGGTTCAACATTTCCGGTATCGAAAAAAATATTTCGGAGATGGGAATTGCTTTGCCCGGACATTTCCGTTTTACCGGAAAAACGCTTTTCCTTCGCGGAGAAAAATCAGGATATATAACGGAGGCCGATCATCAGGATATTGTGAAGCATTTTCCATCGGCAGTTATAAAAACCGTTCCCGGTGCAGGTCATTGGATCCATGCAGAAAACCCCACAGGATTTATGGATGCGGCGCTTCCGTTTTTGGTGGATTAATCATTCAATTAAGAACTTTCCGAGGGCGATCTGTCCTGCATCGCTGGTACTTATTTCAAAATGGTAAACACCTTGAGGTAATGTCTCGCGTTCAATAACTATTTCCTGTTGATCCTGAAGTGCAACTTTTTCAACCCGCATCAATTCTCCCAATGAATTGTAGATCCTCATTTCAGCATCCTTGAAATTTTTATTTACATTGATATTTGCCTGCCATTTAAAGACTGTTCTTTCATGGAACGGATTGGGGGCAAGAGAAAAGGAATAATCACCGGAAGTAATTTCATTCACGCCAATCAGCGAATCGCAATTGCAACCGGTGGTGTCTAGATTTGTAATTGTGAGTGAGTGAGAAACCGGTCCTACAGGGTTTCCATTATACAAAACAGTTAAATACACAATGAAGGTTCCTGTGACCGGGTAACAATGTAAAGGATCCGAAAGATTACTTGTGTCTCCATCGCCGAAATCCCAAATGTATCCGCCGATCGTTCCTCCGCCGCTGTCCACTGTTAGGTTTTGAAATTGAATACAGCACGTTTGCAATGAAGTATCATACACAGGGCACCATGTGAAATCTATAGTTAATTGAGCGCGGAGAGAAAATGAACAAATGAGAATAATAAAAAGTGTAATTATTTTTTTCATAAAAAAGGGTTTATTTTGGCTATTCAATCAAAAATTTTCCGCGGGCAACTTTTACCTCTTCTTTTGTACTTATTTCAAAATGGTAAACACCCGGCGGTAATGTTGTACGTTCAATAACAATTTCCTGTTGATCTTGAACTGCAACTTTTTCTACCCGCATCAATGCTCCCAGTGAATTGTAGATCTTCATTTCAGCATCTGTGAATTTTTTATTTTCATTAATGTTTACATGCCATTTAAGGACAGTTCTTTCATGAAAAGGATTGGGTGCCAGTGAAAATGAATACTTACCGGAAGCAATTTCATATACGTCAATTAAAGAATCGCAATTGCAACCGGCGGTATCAAGATGTGTAATCGTAAGCGAATGGATTACAGTATCAACACCGCTGGAGCTGAAGACAAATAAATAAACAATGTAAGTACCTATAGCCGAGTAACAATGCCGCGGATCAGAAATATAACCTTCTACACCATCACCGAATGACCAGTGATAGCCAGAGATGGTTCCACCGCTGTCAACTGAAAGATTTTCAAACTGTATGCAACAAAGTGTACCAGATGAGTCAGGCACAGGACACCAAGTGAATTCTCCATATAATTGAGCGCGGAGGGAAAAAGAGCAAATGAGAATAATAAAAAGTGTAATTATTTTTTTCATGATAAAAGGATTTATAGTGGTGTAAACTTATAAAAATTTGACTTGCTCATTTTATTTACTCCTGATTCCGGCAAACCTTTGGTTCGGGGTTGACGTCATCTGATAGTTATATATCTTCGTCCCATGCATAAGCCATCATTCGATGAAATATATATGGAGCTTGCCCAGAACCTGGCCAGGAAGAGCCATTGCGTAAAAGCAAAAGTGGGGGCAGTGCTGACAAAGGAGACTCGCATTGTATCACTTGGTTACAATGGGCCGCCGGCAGGTACTCACAATTGCGATGAAGTATGGCCCGACGTTGGTTGTCCGCGCGATAGTAAAGGCAGTTGTTCCCTGGCTTTGCATGCAGAACAAAATGCAATCCTGTATGCTTCCAAGAACAATGTAGTGATTGAAGGGTGTACGCTGTATGTTACCTTATCTCCCTGCCTGGCATGTGCAAGGGTGATCTATACTTTAGGTATAAAAAAGGTAATTTTTCTTAGCTCATACGCTGATTTTAAAGGTATTCCAACAGATGAGGGGGTTGATTTTCTCAGGAAATTCGGAGTGGAAGTTTCACAATACAGAACAGAAAATGAAATGGTTGGGTCCTCTTAAGATTTGTGAAGATTAAAACCATTCTAATATTTCCGCGTTATAATCTTGTTTAACAGTTTTAATTGAACCAATCCTTTGTCTAAGTTTCGTCTCTGGCTTCCTTTCATCTTTGCAGCGCTTCTTGCTGCGGGTATTTACATTGGCATGAAGCTGAACGAGCCATTCAATAATAAGCAATCGTTTTTTTCATTCCGGACCGGTCAGTTTAGCAAGATCAATGATGTAGTCAATTACATCAGCCAGGAATATGTGGATACTGTAAACCAGAAAAAATTAGTTGAAAGCACGATTGAAGGAATGCTTCACCAATTGGATCCGCATTCGGCTTATATCCCGGCAGAGGATCTGCAAGCGATGAATGAACCGCTTGAGGGCAACTTCGACGGAATCGGTATTGAGTTTCATGTGCAGCAGGATAGCATCATGGTTGTAACGGCAGTGAGTGGTGGACCATCGGAGGAACTGGGTATCAGAAGTGGTGACCGCATCGTTAAAGTTGACGGCAAAAACGTTGCAGGGATAAAAATCACAAATACACAGGTTACCCAGATGTTGCGGGGGCCAAGTGGTACAAAGGTTAAAGTGAGTATTTACAGGAGGGGTAATGCCGACCTTGTTGATTTCACAATCACGAGAGGGAAGATCCCAGTCTTCAGTGTGGATGTTGGTTATATGCTTGACGCCAAGACAGGATATATAAAGGTATCCCATTTCGCGGACAAGACTTATGAAGAATACCTTGAAGCGTTTGCCCGTTTAAAAGACCAGGGAATGGAAAGTCTCATCCTCGATCTGCGTGGAAATCCGGGCGGGTATCTCAAGACAGCAATACAGATTGCAGATGAATACCTTCCTGATGGAAAACTGATTGTCTACACGCAAGGCCATGCAAGGCCAAAGGAAAGTTACAATTCAACATCCCGAGGTTTTTTTGAAAAAGGAAAATTGATCGTGTTGATTGATGAAGGAAGTGCTTCTGCAAGCGAGATCGTAAGTGGTGCTGTGCAGGATTGGGACAGGGCAACAGTGGTTGGAAGACGTTCATTCGGTAAAGGACTTGTGCAGGAACAAAGTAACTTCCCTGACGGATCAGCGATCCGGCTTACGATTGCAAGATATTATACACCCACAGGAAGATCAATCCAGAAATCTTATACAGGAGGTTATGATGAGTATGAGAATGAGCTGCTTCAAAGGATCAAGAAGGGTGAACTTAGCACCTCTGATAGTGTTCATTTCTCTGACTCCCTGAAGTACACCACCCCCGGAGGTAAAACCGTTTATGGCGGCGGAGGAATAATGCCCGATGTTTTTGTTCCACTCGACACAGAAGGTATTTCCGGCTTTTACAATGAAGCAAACGGAAAAGGTCTGATCGTTCAGTTTGCATATGATCACCTTGATCAAAACCGCAAAGATATTTCTGCTCATTATCCTGATTTTGAATCATACAGGAAAAATTTTTCAATCAGTGAGAAAGCTTATTCGGATTTTATTGCCTTTGCTTTGAAGAATGGAGTTAAAAAGGATGAGAAGGGCGCAGACTATTCGTCGTCGCTCATCCGGATTCAGCTGAAGGCTTTGATTGCAAGGCAGATCTGGAAGAATAAAGGATTTTATCCTGTCATTCATGAGCTTGACGTTACACTTAAGAAAGCAGAGGAGCTGATGAAGACAAACCAGGTAGCTTCAATGACCTCTGAAACGCCGGCAGGGAAGATTAATTGAGGTGGATGAAAAATTGGTTGCTAAGACAATTGTTTTACTTCGTAGCTCACAAAAATTCCTTTGTCACTTGATCGGCCCCTTTTACAGATAGGTGTTCGCCGTCGGGGAGAAAACAACTGTCACTAAATGTAATATTGGCAAAGTCAATAATCTTTAATTTATTTTCAGTGACGATTTCATTGTACCTGGATACATACTCAGCAGGTACTCTCTTTTCATAATAAGTATGTAGCGGGGTTTTTAATAAGATCAATTCAATGTGTTTGGTTTTACAGAGATTCAGGATCTTGTAGAAATATAACAAGTTGATTTCAGAAAAATTATTCAATTTATTTTTTGAATAGTATTGAAATTTAATCCTTTTGTCCATAGACGTATCCAATGCCATCGTATTGGTAAAGACATTTGAGTAGCCTCCGGTAAAATCAGCGGGCGATTCGTTTAATGTGCTTTTATAACCCGTAGATAGAAGCTCTTTAACATACGAAAATAGCTTCTCACGATTCCAATAGAACATTTTAAGTCGTTCTTTGGAAGGGAGCGTGTAAAAGTACATAGGCGAAACAGAGTTCGAGAAATTTCCTGTTATAAAGTCATCGTAATAGTTTGATAAACTATGATAGCTGAATCCTAAGTATACGATTTTGATATTCTGATTTTCATCGAGCAGCTTTTCTAATTTGTAATAGGAGAAATAAAGCGATTCTGAGTTGCCAGAAACATTCTTTCGATTTGGCATTAAGCTGTCATTTAGGGAACACCTGACATGGGAATCTCCGAGGAAAATTCCTGTGATGCCATCGCCAAGTTTGTAATTAATGGAATTCGAATTATAAGCTATTAACACAAAGCCAGTAACTAAGCTTAACGCGAAGGGGATAACCAGAAATGCAAATAATTTTTTTAAGAAAAGCTTCATTATATATTATCAGAACTGAAAATAAATGAATTGTTGTTCCTGACCGCCAAACCAAAATATTGCAATCAGAATAGCGTAGTACATAGAATATCGCAGTGGTCTATTCCATTTGATGCCCAGATTAGCTAACGGATATTGCTGCTCACGCCCAAACCATTCAATCAGGAAGAATATTCCTGTCATCAAAAGAATTGGGACAGTATTTCTAATGCCTGGAAAATGGGGGATCATAAATAAGGAGCTCGAAAAAATTTTTGAAAGAATGCTAAATGCATCGTGAACAGTTGCGGCGCGAAAAAAGATCCAGGCAAGTACTGTTAGTGAAAAAGTCAATGCAATGGAAAGAAAATCTCTCACTGACGGCAGTTGTTTTCCTTTCGCAACGATGTCAATATTGTTTCTGTGCGTATTGAATACTATTGATGGCATAATATATAAAGCATTGAGGAGTCCCCATATGATGAAAGTCCAATTTGCTCCGTGCCAAAATCCGCTCACCAGAAAAATGATAAAGGTATTTCGAATCTTCATCCAGGTGTTTCCTTTGCTGCCTCCAAGGGGGATGTATAAATAATCCTTAAACCACGAGGACAATGAAATATGCCAACGCCTCCAGAACTCTGCAATGTCTCTTGAGAAATATGGAAATGCAAAATTTCTTAAGAGCTCTATATTAAACAGGCGCGCAGTTCCTAAGGCAATATCCGAATAGCCGGAAAAATCACAATAAATCTGAACCGTAAAAAATAAAGCACCTATTAGTACCGTGCTTCCGTTGAATTCTATTGAATTATTGAAAATGGTATTTGCGTATCCGGCACAGTTGTCAGCGATAACAATTTTTTTAAACAACCCCCACAATATCTGGCGCAATCCATCAGTTGCTTTGGAATAATTGAACTCCCTTTTCATTCTTAACTGCGGCAATAAATGTGTGGCTCTTTCTATCGGTCCTGCAACAAGCAATGGGAAAAAACTGACGAAGACAGAATAGGTGATAAAATCCCGTTCGGGTTTTATTTTTTTCTTATAGAGATCAAGAACGTAGGACAATCCATGAAAAGTATAAAAGGAAATACCAACAGGCAATATCACTTGTAAGGAACTTAAGTTCGCCTTAAAACCCAAAAGCGAAAGACCTTCGGCAAATGAAGAGGCAAAAAAGTTATAATATTTAAAAGCGCCTAAAAATCCTATATTGATAATAATGCTTAACCACAACCAGAACAATCTCTTTTTGCGATTTAACGCTTCGTATATTTTGATACCCGTGAAGTAATCCAATGAGGTTGAGAAGACGAGCAGAAATAAAAATCGCCAGTCCCAGCTAGCATAAAAAAAGTAACTGGAAATGAGCAATAGAATATTTTGAAACCTCAGACTTCTGTTTGTCGAAGACCAGTAAAGAATAAAAACGATGGGCAGAAATATTGCAAAGCTGACCGAGTTAAAAAGCATATTGATTGCTAATTTATCAACTATATCTTGTTCCCCCTTAAGCAGTTCCTGATCGTTATGCACAACGGATTCACACAAAATGATCAATGACTAATTACCAAATAAAGATGTCAGGACCTAAAAAATATAAATCCGGACACTTCAATTCATCATTCAGCTATTCCTTAGTTTATGATTCGAGTTGGAAATGTTGGACTTCGTATTAATTATAATTCGTACTTTTGTTTTTGTAATAATCAACTCCCGCATTTATGGCATTTACACTCCCGCAACTTCCTTATTCATTTAATGCATTGGAACCACACATCGATGCTAAGACGATGGAGATCCATCATGGCAAGCATCACCAGGCATATGTCACAAACCTGAATAATGCAATCGCTAACACCGATGCTGAAAAAATGAGCATCGAAGACATTTGCAAAAACATTTCTAAATATCCGCCTGCTGTGAGGAACAATGGCGGAGGTCACTACAATCATTCACTTTTCTGGACCCTGATGAAACAAAATGGTGGCGGCAGTCCATCAGGCGAATTGGGAGAAGCGATCAATGCAGCATTCGGAACTTTTGAGGAGTTCAAAACAAAATTTGCGGCTGCAGGTACAGGAAGGTTTGGCAGCGGATGGGCATGGCTCATTGCAGGTGCTGATAAAAAGCTTTCCATTACATCTACACCGAACCAGGACAACCCATTGATGGATGTTGCAGAAGCTAAAGGTACTCCTGTGCTTGGTCTCGACGTTTGGGAACATGCCTATTACCTGAACTACCAAAACCGCAGGCCAGACTATATCACAGCATGGTGGAACGTGGTAAACTGGGAAGAAGCATCAAAACGTTTCAGCGGAGCTGGAAAATAAGAAAAAGGATATTGAAACACCTCGCCGTCTCTTATGGGGCGGCTTTTTTTATGCTCCTGCGAGCGAAAGGTATTTAGTAATTGTCTTTTCATCCGTAATTTTTCTTCCGGAAAGAAAAAATACAATTTCACCTTTGTGATTACCCCGGTTTAATAACCCTTTCTGATCGAGCACATTTTTTATGTGGACAACAGTGCCTTTGTTTCCATCGATGATCTCTGTTCCGGGAGGAAAGATTTTCATAAAAGTCTCCCGGTAGAAAGGAAAGTGTGTGCAGCCGAGTACCACAGTTCCATAATTTTCAAGTTTGAGTGACGACAAACTGTTTTTCAAAACCGGGATTATATGATCGTCATCAAACACAAATCTTTCAGCAAACATGACAAGCTCAGGCAAGGGGAGCATGTCTACAATTTTTTCATTGTCTACTTTGTCCACCAGTTCCCGGAATTTCTGTTCCTTTAATGTGAGTGCTGTTGCCAACACAAGTACACGCTTGTTTTTATTATTTGAAACAGCAGGTTTAACAGCGGGTTCCATCCCGATCACTGGAAAATCGTAAGTATTCCTCAACTCTGAAATGGCGCTGCTGGTTGCTGTGTTGCATGCAATGGCAAGCAGTTTTATTTTTTGTGAATTGAGAAATTTTCCTGCTTGCAAAACAAAATCTTTTACTTCCTCCTTGCTTTTTTCTCCATAGGGGACATGATCAGTATCGGCGAAGTAGATATAATTTTCAAAAGGCAGCATCTTCATTGCTTCACGCAATACACTTAAGCCACCGATCCCTGAATCAAAAATTGCAATCGGCAATGCGGTCATATCCTGGTTTTTGGAAATATTCATAAGACTGTGGCAAACTTCGCAAAAAAATCTTCGGTTATATGCAATAAAAAAACCGTCATGTTCAGGCATGACGGTCAATCTTGTTAATCGGGTAAGTTATTTTAATCCCATTTTTGTTTTTACAAGGTTCATTACGTCATCTGATTCCTGGGCAAACAGTACGACACCGCCACTTGTATCAAAAATATAAGAAAAGCCCTTTTCTTTTGCTACTTCCTTAATTGCTGCATCGGCTTTTTTCAGAATTGGGCCATAAAGATCTTCTTTCTTCTTCTGGATAGATTCCTGTGCTGTCTGCTGGAAGTCCTGGATTCTGAGACCAAGGTCTTCAAGTTCCTTTTCTTTAACAGCTTTAATAGCGTCAGGCATTGAATCGCGGCCATCCTGGTATTTCTGGAGCTTAGACTGGTATTCAGCAGTCATAGTTTTCAGCTGGTTGTCAAGCGACTCACCAAATTTACGAAGTGTGCTGTCGCTTTGTTTGGTTTCAGGCATCAGCTGGATAAGATCCGCTGAGTTGATGTGCCCGAACTTCGGTGACTGCGCACTTGAAAATAATGGAATTGATACGATGGAAAGAATTAAAATAACTTTCGTGATGTGCTTCATTGATATGGATTGGTATTTAGGAGTTTAATTATTTCTTAGGTTCGACGGGGTCCCGGTCGGTATTCATTGAGGGCTTATCACCGGAAGAAGATTTTCCTGATCCGCTTTTTTCACTTCCGCCACCGCCGCCAGCATCTTTTTTACCGGGCTTATATCCCAAAGCAAGCAGGATGTCATCGCTCTTATCATATTTGGGATTGGTATAAAGCATGACAAGGTCGCTTGACTTATCAAAAATGACTGCATAGCTTCCATCCTGCGCAAGCTTTTTAACGGCATTGTAAATTTTGTCCTGGATTGGTTTAATGAGTTCCTGTTTCTTTTTGAAAAGGTCGCCTTCAAAACCAAACCGTTGTTTCTGAAGTTCCTTCACATCCTTTTCTTTGGTGTTGATTTCATCCTGCCTGCGCTTTTTCATCTCTTCCGTAAGAAGGACTTGTTCGGCCTGGTAGGTTTTGTAAAGCTTATCAATGATTGTATACCTGTCCTCAATCTCCTTCTGCCATTGAATCGAAACATTATCGAGCTGTTGCAGTGCAGCTCTATATTCCGGAATATTGTCCAGAATATATTCCGTATTTACAAAAGCATACTTTTGAGCGAATGCAGGAGCTGCAAATGCAATGAGCATCAGAACTGCAAGTTGAAACTTTACGAAATTTTTCATCGCACATTTTACTTTAAAGGGTTGCAAAAATAGTATTTTAAAATTGCTGTCCAATGGTAAACGAGAGGTGACCCGGAGCATCATTCAGACTACCCGGATAAGTGTCGAAATGCCAGCCATAATCCAATCCAAGCAATCCGAAAATCGGAAGGAAGATTCTGATTCCGCCCCCTGCTGCACGTTTTGCGCTGAAAGGATTAAAATCCTGGAAGTGCTGCCATGCATTTCCGCCTTCAAGAAATGTGAGCAGGTAGATGGTGGCTGAGGGATTTAATGATATCGGATAACGCAATTCGAATGTGTATTTGTCAAAGATGGTGCCACCTCCCGGAGGTGTGATCGTACTGAAATCTTTGTACCCTCTTACGCCGATAAGTTCCCGCCCATCAAACATGAATCCTGCGGTGAGACCATCACCACCCACATAAAATCTTTCAAAAGGTGACTGCCCGACTTCGCGGTTATACATTCCGAGAAATCCATATTGTGCTTTCAGGTTCAATACGAGGTTGCCGGCAATTTTTGTAAACCACGAAGAGGAGAACTTCCATTTATGATATTCAATGAACTTATATTTCTGCTGCTGCGTGGCAGTTGTATAATTCAGGTCATTGAAAAATGAATAGGGTGGCGTCCATTGCAATGTCACAGAATTCTGTGAACCGGAACGCGGGTAAATCGGTTGGTCAATTGAATTTCTTGAAAGCGTATGCTGGAAATAAAGGTTGTTTGCGTACCCGTCATTGAAAATAAATCCGCTTGAATAATTATTAAGAGCGTAATACTGGTAGCTGATTTCATGATAGATTGAAAAAAAGTCATCAGGCCATTTCAAACGTTTTCCCATCCCAACAGAACCTCCGTCAATGATAATTTCACTTCTGAATATATCGCCTCTTGGTCTGCCATTAGACTGAACAGTATGATAATAAGCAGTTGTGAGCGAGATTGGTTTTTTTCCGCCGAGGTAAGGTTCTGTGAAAGACGCATTGTACGACTGGTAATATTTTCCGTTGGTCTGGAAGCGGAGGCTGAGTCGCTGTCCATCGCCGGAAGGAATTGGACGCCATCCACCAGGTTTTAGCATGTTCCTCGCGGAGAAATTATTGAATGAAACACCGAGTGAACCTACCAGCTGCCCTGCACCATATCCACCTTGCAGCTCAAACTGGTCTGAAGGTTTTTCTTCTACAATGTATTCGATATCCACGGTACCATCAGTAGGATTTGGCTTTGGATTCACACCTAGTTTTTCCTGGTCGAAATATCCCAGCTGTGCAAGTTCGCGTTGTGTTCTTATGATGTCGGTCCTGCTGAATAACTGACCAGGTTTAGTTCGAATTTCCCTGATGATGACCCTGTCATTTGTCTTGGTATTGCCGCTTATAGTCACCTTGTTGATACGGGCCTGCTTCCCTTCATAAATTCTCATTTCCAAATCAATGGAATCATTTTCCACCTTGACCTCTACAGGTGTAACCTGGAAAAAAAGGTAGCCGTCGTCCATATATAATGAAGAAACATCCCTGCTGCTTTCACTCATGAACAATCTTTCTTCCAGTACTGACTGGTCGTATACATCACCTTTCTTAATTCCGAGGATGGTTGAAAGTTCCTGGGAAGTATGCTTGGTATTTCCTACCCATGAAATATTCCGGAAAAAATATTTATTTCCTTCTGCGATGGTTATTTGAATGCTAATGCGGTTATCACTTACGGGTGTAACCTTACTTTCGATAATTTTTGCATCGCGGTAGCCTTTGTCAAGGTACTTCGCTATGATTTTGGTTTTGTCTTCTTCAAAAGTTGATTCCTGGAACTTTGATGTGACGAACCATTTATACAAACGCTTTTCTTTCGTACCCTTCATGTTCCGCTTCAACAAGGGTGCTTCCAAAGCATGAAGACCAATAAAATTAATTTCTTTGATTTTAACTTTCTTCCCCTTGGTAACAACTATTTCCAGGATATCGCGGTTCACAAATAATGAATCACGATATTCTTTGATGTCCACTTTTGTATTCAAAAATCCTTTTTCAACATAGAAGTCACGAACCGCGTTGCGTGTATTGTTCAGAACGTTTTCTGTAATCACTTTGTCGCGTTCAAGATGGATTTTTTCCCGGATCTTATCAGCTTCTGATTTTGAAACTCCTTTACTGAAAGTAAATTTCGAAAGACGGGGTTTTTCTGAAAGTTCCAGGTCAAGGAATACACGTTCATTTTCGACGCGTACAATCCTTATTTTAATATCGCTGAACAATCCCTGCTTCCAGAGTGTCTGGATGGCCTTTGAAATTTTTTCACCTGGAATATCAATCGTATCTCCAACGATCAAACCGGAAAGATTGATCAAAACCTGTTCATCAAGGAAGCGTGTTCCCGAAACGGTGACACCGCCAATTTCGTAACGGACGGGTTCTTCATAGCTGAAATAATTACTGTCGCCGCCCAATACAACCTGCGC
>Ga0190274_10001652_pt1 | contig 13079 bp, 10 predicted proteins | sample Popmic531T_FD_133002 | JGI IMG/M metagenome (GOLD analysis project Ga0190274, IMG submission 133002) | Populus adjacent soil microbial communities from riparian zone of Yellowstone River, Montana, USA - 531 T | ecosystem: Environmental > Terrestrial > Soil > Riparian zone | place: USA: Montana...
TACGACCGGCTGATCAGCCACGAGATGAAGACTGGGCCTGCCGGCCAGCCCTATTACGACAAGGACAAGTTCAAGCCCGAACTCGCCGACGACATGAATATCGGCGACATGTCGGTGACTTTCAAACTGAAGAAGAACGCAACCTTCCAGGACGGCACGCCGGTTACGGCGAAGGACGTCAAGTGGTCGCTCGACCGCGCCGTCTCCGTCGGCGGCTTTCCGACGTTCCAGATGGGTGCCGGTTCGCTCACCAAGCCCGAACAATTCGTGGTGGTCGACGACAACACCGTGCGCGTCGATTTCATGAAGAAGGATCGGCTTACGATCCCCGATCTCGCGGTGGTGGTGCCGGCGATCTACAATTCCGGTTTGGTCCAGAAGAACGCGAACGAGAAAGACCCCTGGGGCCTCGAATATACCAAGCAGAACACGGCGGGCAGCGGCGCCTATCGCGTCACCAAGTGGACCGCCGGTTCGGAAGTGATCCTGGAGCGCAACGACGACTGGAAGGGCGGCCCGCTGCCCAAGACCAAGCGCATCATCTGGCGCATGGTGCCGTCCGCCGGCAATCGGCGTGCACTATTGGAGCGTGGCGACGCCGACATCTCTTACGAATTGCCGAACAAGGATTTCGTCGAACTGAAGGACGCCGGCAAGCTCAACATCGTCTCCACGCCGTTCTCGAACGGCTGCCAATATCTCGGCATGAATGTGAAGAACCCGCCCTTCGACAATCCGAAGGTACGGCAGGCGGTCGCCTACGCCGTGCCTTATCAGAAGATCATGGATGCGGTGCTTTACGGCCTGGGCACCCCGCTCTATGGCCGCGCCCCCGGAGCCGCGACCCAGGTCGCGTGGCCGCAACCGACGGGCTACAATTCCGACATCGCCAAGGCCAAGGCGCTGATGGCCGAAGCCGGCTATCCGAACGGTTTTGAAACCACTTTGTCATTCGACCTGGGCTTCGCCACCGTCAACGAGCCGACGGCGGTGCTGATCCAGGAGAGCCTCGGCCAGATCGGCATCAAGGCCACGATCAATAAGATTCCCGGCTCGAACTTCCGCACCGAACTGAACAAGAAGGTGCTGCCGCTTTACCTGAACGTGTTCTCGGGCTGGCTCGATTATCCCGAATACTTCTTCATCTGGTGCTATCACGGCAAGAATTCCATCTTCAACACGATGAGCTATCAGTCGAAGGAGATGGACGCGATGATCGACGGCGCGGTCGATGCCGCGGCGATCGGCGACAAGGCGAAATATGAAAAGGACGTGAAGGGCTTCGTCGATCTCGCGTTCAGCGACCTTCCTCGCATCCCGCTGTTCCAGCCCTATTCCAACGTCGCGATGCAGAAGAATATTTCCGGCTACCAATATTGGTTCCACCGCCGGCTGGATTATCGCGCGCTCGCGAAAGGCTGATGCGATCTTCCGGGGCGCGCGGCGTTCGCGCGTCTCGGTCTCCTTCAACAGGGAGCCCGCCATGTTGCGGCAAATTGGCAAACGTCTCGTCACCACGATCCCGAGCATCATCGGCGTCATCATCGTCACCTTCCTTCTGACCCGTGTGCTGCCGGGCGATCCGGCGGCTTATTTTGCGGGTCCGGCGGCGACACCGCAGGCGATCGAGGAGGTCCGCAAATCGCTCGGGCTCGACAAGTCGCTTCCCGAACAGTTCGTCCGCTATGTCACGGAACTGAGCCGGGGCGACTTCGGAAGATCGCTCACGTCGGGCCAGCCGGTGCGCAGCGACATCGCCGCACGGCTGCCGGCCTCCGCGGAACTGACGCTGGTAGGGCTGATCGTGTCGATGCTGATCGCGGTCCCGCTCGGGATCGCGGCAGCCGTCAAGCAGGGCTCACTCGTCGATCATATCTGCCGCATGGTCGCGACTGCGGGCGTGTCACTGCCGGTGTTCTTCACCGGACTGCTGCTCGTCTATTTCTTCTACTATATCCTGGGCTGGTCGCCGGCGCCGCTCGGCCGGCTTGATGTGTTCTATTCGGCTCCGCCGCATGTCACGGGCTTCTACCTCATCGACAGTCTGATCGCGGGCGAGTTCGAGACCTTCCGCGCCTCGGCCGCGCAGTTGATCCTGCCTGCGGCGACACTTGCGATCTTCTCGCTGGCGCCGATCACCCGCATGACCCGCGCATCGATGCTCGCGGTGATGTCCTCCGACTTCGTTCGCACCGCGCGTGCGAGCGGGCTCACGCCGCGCACCGTCATCGTCACCTACGCCTTCCGCAACGCCATGCTGCCCGTCATCACCACGCTCGGTATGGTGTTCTCGTTCTTGCTCGGCGCCAATGTTCTGGTCGAGAAGGTGTTTGCCTGGCCGGGTATCGGCTCCTACGCCATCGAGGCTCTCATCGCATCTGATTTTGCACCGGTGCAGGGCTTCGTGCTCGTGATGGCGATCATGTATGTGGCTCTCAACCTCTTGATCGACATGCTCTACGGCGTGATCGACCCGCGCGTGAGGCTCGAAGGATGAACCAGCGTCCCGATCTCGACTCCGCCCATATCGCCGCGACCGAGCCGCCCACGGCGGCGGCCGCCATAGCAGCGCCCGCCGTCGTCGTTCCGGCGGCGCCGCCGAAACAGACCTCCGTATTCGCGCATGCGCGCTACGTGATTGCGGAAAATCCCGTCACCGGCATCGCCTTCGGCTTGTTCGTTCTGATCGCGCTCTGCGCGATATTCGGGCCCTGGATCGCGCCCTACGATCCGCTGGCGAGCGATACGCTCGCAGCTTTGCAGGGGCCGTCGGCGAAGCACTGGTTCGGTACCGACCAGCTCGGGCGAGACATCTTGAGCCGTGTCATGGTGGCGGCGCGGCTCGACATGGCGATCGCGGTGTTCTCGGTCGCGCTGGTGTTCGCACTCGGCGGCTTGTCCGGCACGGCCGCAGGCTTTTTCGGCGGCTGGACCGACCGCATCGTTGGGCGCATCGCCGACACCATCATGGCCTTTCCGCTATTCGTGCTGGCAATGGGAATCGTGGCCGCACTCGGCAACACCGTGACCAATATCGTGATTGCGACCGCGATCATCAATTATCCGCTCTACGCCCGTGTCGCGCGCGCGGAAGCCAATGTTCGGCGTGACGCCGGCTTCGTGCAGGCGGCACGGCTTTCCGGCAACGGCGAATTCCGTATCCTGCTGACGCAGATTCTGCCGAACATCATGCCGATTATGGTGGTGCAGATGTCGCTTACCATGGGCTACGCCATCCTGAACGCCGCAGGCCTTTCCTTCATCGGGCTTGGCGTGCGCCCGCCGACGCCGGAATGGGGCATCATGGTCGCCGAGGGTGCGGGCTTCATCGTCTCTGGCGAATGGTGGATCGCGTTCTTCCCCGGCGCTGCGCTGATGCTGGCGGTGTTCTGCTTCAACCTGCTGGGCGATGGATTGCGCGACATCGTCGATCCGCAGCGCCGCACTTGAGGACCGGCCGATGACCACGACCTTGCTCGATGTGCAGGACCTCACGGTCGAATTCATGACCCGGCGCGGCATCGTGAAAGCGGTGCAGCATGTCAATGTCACGGTGGCCAAGGGCGAAACCGTCGGCATCGTCGGCGAGTCCGGCTCCGGAAAATCGGTGACGTCTTATGCGGTGATGCGCATCCTCGATCGCGCCGGCAAGATCGCCGACGGCATGATTACCTTCTCCGGCCTTGATGTGCGCGACGCGCCGGAAAAGGAAATGCGGGATCTCCGCGGCCGCGAAATGTCGATGATCTTTCAGAGCCCGCGCACCGCGCTGAATCCGATCCGCAAGGTCGGCCGTCAGATCGAGGACGTGCTGCTGCAGCACGTACAAGCGCAGCCTTCCGATGCCAAGGAAAAGGCGATCGAAGCGCTCAAGCGGGTTCGGATCGCGCGGCCGGAGGAGCGCTATCACGCCTATCCGTTCGAGCTTTCAGGCGGCATGTGCCAGCGCGTGGTGATCGCGCTCGCGCTCGCCTGCCAGCCGCAGCTCTTGATCGCCGATGAGCCGACCACCGGCCTCGATGTGACGACGCAAAAAGCGGTGATGGACCTGGTGGTCGAACTGACGCGCGAGCGCGGCATGTCCACCATCCTGATCACCCACGATCTAGGCCTCGCCGCTGCCTATTGCGACAAGGTGGTGGTGATGGAAAAGGGCAGGGTGGTGGAGACGGCCGCCGCCGCCACCATCTTCAGGGACCCGCAGCACGGCTATACCCGTAAGCTGATGCGCGCAACGCCTCGTCTCGGCGTCACCCTGCGCGAGCTGTTGCCGGAAGACGCGCCCGCTCCTCTCGCGCCGGCGCCGATGCAGGAGGAGAGCGCCGACAAGACCCCGCTTCTGGTCGTATCCAATCTCGTCAAGGAATATCCGCGCCAGGATGCGACTTCGACGCTCGCGACCTTTTTCCGCAAGAAGGATCAGTTGCCGCAGGCGGAGACCTTCAAGGCGGTGGACGGCATCTCTTTCGAAATCAAGCGCGGCGAGAGTGTGGGCCTGGTCGGCGAATCCGGCTGCGGCAAGTCGACCACCTCGATGATGGTGATGCGGCTGCTTGATCCGACCTCCGGCATTGTCACTTTCGACGGCGAGGACATCGGATCGATCCCGGCGCGCGAATTTGCCAAGTCGCCGATGCGAAAACGCATCCAGATGGTGTTTCAGGATCCGACCGAATCGCTGAACCCGCGCTTCACCGCGGTTCGCGCGATCGCCGATCCGATCCTGCGCATGAGCGACATCAAGGGCTGGGCCGCGGTGCGCGCGCGCTGCGAGGAACTGGCCACCCAGGTTGGTCTTCCGCTCGAATTGCTCGACCGCTTCCCGCATCAATTGTCCGGCGGCCAGAAGGCGCGCGTCGGCATTGCGCGGGCGATTGCGCTGTCGCCGGAGCTTGTCATCCTCGATGAGCCGACTGCGGCGCTCGATGTGTCAGTGCAGGCGGTGGTGCTCAATCTGCTCGAGGATCTGAAGCATTCGCTCGGCATGAGCTATCTTTTCGTCTCGCATGATCTCAATGTGGTGCGATTGCTCTGCGACCGTGTCATCGTGATGCGCAGCGGGAAAATCGTGGAGGAGGGGAGCGCGGAAGGCGTGATGGACTCGCCAAAATCCGATTATACCAAGGAGCTTTTGGCCGCTATACCGCACCCGCCGCTTTAGCAGGGCCGCAGATGAACGACGACGTCATCTATGCCTGGATTCGATCATCAGCGGCGATGCTGAAGCTGCCGCTCGATCCGGCCTGGCTGCCGGCGATTCAGGCGCATGTCGAGGTCACGTTCCGCCTTGCCAAACTTATCGACGAATTCCCGCTTCCCGACGAGGCCGAGCCCGCGCCGGTCTATGAGATCTAGCTGATGGCCGAATGGACTTTTGCCAACGGCCACGAAATTGCCGCTGCCGTGTCGCGCGGCGAGACAAGCGCGCAGGCCGTCGTTGAATCTGCACTCGCGACGATTCAGACCCGCGATCAGGTGCTCAACGCCTTTACCGACGTCACCGCCGAGCGAGCACTTGCGCGCGCAAGGTCGCTCGATGCCGCGCGTGCCGCCGGAAAGGCGCTTGGTCCGCTCGCGGGCGTGCCGTTCGCGGTGAAAAACTTGTTCGAGGTCGAGGGGCTTGCGACCCGTGCCGGCTCCAAGATCAACCGCGAACTGGCGCCCGCGCAGCATGATTCTCCGTTGATCGAGAAAATGGAAGCGCAAGGCGCCGTGCTGGTCGGCGCGCTCAATATGGGCGAATACGCCTATGACTTTACCGGGGAGAATGTCCACGACGGACCCTCGCGCAATCCGCATGATGTGACGCGCATGACCGGCGGCTCTTCCGGCGGCTCGGGTGGCGCCGTCGCCGGTGGGCTCGTTCCGATTGCGCTCGGCTCCGATACCAATGGTTCGATCCGGGTACCGTCCTCGCTATGCGGGATATTCGGATTGAAGCCGACCTATGGCCGGCTGTCTCGCGCCCGCAGCTTCCCCTTCGTCGTGAGCTTTGATCACCTCGGACCGTTCGCGCGCTGCACGCGTGACCTCGCGCTCTCCTATGACGCCATGCAGGGTTTCGATGCGGAGGACGCGGGCTCGGTCGACCGGCCGGTCGAGCCTTCGCTGTCCAACCTTTCGCGCGGACTGGAAGGCTTGCGGATCGCAGTCGCGGGCGGCTATTTCCGCAAGCAGGCCTATCCGGAGGCGTTGCAGGCCGTCGACAGGGTTGCGAAGGCACTGAATGTCTCGCGGGAAGTCGAGTTTCCGGAGGTGGAGCGCGCCCGCGCCGCAGCTTACGTCATCACCACGACCGAAGGCGCCGCCCTGCATATCGATCGGCTGCGAGCGCGCGCGAGCGATTTCGACCCGGCGGTACGCGACCGACTTATTGCCGGTGCCATGATTCCAGCCTCGCTCGTCGTCAAGGCGCAGAAATTCCGCCGCTGGTATCGCGATCAGGTGGTGGCGTTGTTCAAGGATGTCGATGCCATCATCGCGCCGTCGACGCCGTGCACCGCGCCTGTCATCGGCCAGCAGACATTCACGCTCGATGGCGTCACATTGCCGGTACGACCCAATCTCGGCATCTACACGCAGCCGATCTCGTTCATAGGCTTGCCGGTTGTAGCGGTGCCGGTTCCGCTCAAACCGCTACCGATCGGGGTGCAGATCATCACTGCGCCGTGGAAGGAAGACATCGCACTCAGAATCGCACAAAGCTTGGAGGAGCAGGGTGTCGTGTCGGCGCCAAGACCGCCGCTGAACTAACAAGCGGAGTCGGGAGGAATGGGAATGGAAATCAATCTGCCGGATGTGGTCGCCGAAGTGACGGCCATGTTTCAGGAATACGAAAAAGCACTGGTGGGTAACGACGTCGAGGCACTCAACGCGCTGTTTCGCGACGACCCGCGCACCATCCGCTATGGCGCGACCGAAAATCTCTACGGCTATTCCGAGATCAAGTCGTTCCGCGCAGCGCGTTCGCCGGTAGCGCTTGGGCGCACCTTGTCCAAAACCGTGATCACAACCTATGGCCGCGACTTCGCGGTGGCGGCGACGTTGTACGAGCGGCCTTCGGCTCCTGGCCGGGTCGGTCGGCAGATGCAGACTTGGGTGCGTTTCCCCGAAGGCTGGCGGGTGGTCGCGGCCCACGTCAGCCTGATGGATCCTCCGAAGACATGAAGCCATGAATCTCTACGCGCGCGAAATCCGAGTTTCCGATCCCGGCCGGCGAACGCTGGCGGAGGAACTGCGTCAGCAGATCGCCGACGAGATCGTGCGCGGAGTCTTGATGCCCGGCACTCCGCTTGACGAGACCGAGCTTGCTTCGCGCTTCGGGGTGTCGCGCACGCCGGTGCGCGAGGCGATCCGGCAATTGGCGGCGAGCGGGCTGGTCGATGCGCGTGCGCATCGCGCAGCGTTGGTGGCGCGGCCGAGCGAGGATCGTCTGGTCGGCATGTTCGAGGCGATGGGCGAGATCGAGGCGTTGTGCGCGGGACTGGCCGCCGAGCGTATGAACGCGCCCGAACGGCGGCATCTCGAAGCCATACACGAACAGCTTCGGCTGTTGATCCAGGTCGGCGACCCGCAGCGGCATCATGAGATCAACGAGGCGTTTCACGGCGCGATTTATGACGGCGCCCACAATGCCTATCTCGCCGAAGTGGCGATCGCGACGCGCGCGCGCGTGCAGCCCTTCCGCAGCGCGAAATTCCGCAATCTCGGACGGCTGTCGAAATCATATGTCGAGCACGACAAGGTGGTGATCGGCATTCTGCGCGGCCAGCGGGCGGGCGCTGCTGATGCGATGCGCTCCCATATCCTCACGGTGCGTGAGGAATACGAGGCCTACGTGTATTCGCTCTTATGACGTCAGCCAGTGCTGCCGCAAACGCATTGAAGAGGAGTTCGGGTAGATCAAGCGCTCCGGAAGCTCTTGATCGATACCTTGGCCTCTAGCGCCGGACCTTCGCGCCGCCAGTCTATTCCGCAGCCGCGCCTTCCAATTTTTCAGGCTCAGGCGCCGGCTCGGGCAGGGCCTCCGGGCGGACAGACATGGGCGCGACATCGATCCCAACGACCCGGCGCTTGGGGGCAGGGTCGAAGGCGAGCTGCAGCACATCGGGCCGGCTGTAGTGCCCGATCGGGTCGGCGAAGGCCTTGGCCAGCGAAATCATGCCCAAGTCGATGTCGGCGTAGACGATGCCTTCCTGATGGGGCGGCAGCGGCTCGGTAATCGGCCGGCCGTCCGGCGCGTAGATCATCGCGGCACCGCCACCCGGGCTCATGAACTGCCGTTTGAAGGGCGTGTCGCAAAGCATCGCTGACATCGCCTCGGAGAATACTGCGGCAGAGGCGATGGTGAAGCACTGGCCCTCGAGGGCGTAGACCTGCGAAGCGGCCAGATTGGCGCCGGCGCCGAGCGCATAGGCGGCTGCTTCCGGGACGCAGAAGGATGGCCAGGACGCGACGTGGACCTGCTCGTGCTGGCTGAACATCGCCTGCTTGACTAGTGGCTGGATGTGCTCCCAGCAATTTAGTGCACCCAGCCTGCCGATCGCCGTGTCGTGCACCTTGAGGTCGCTGCCGTCGCCCTCGCCAAACACCGTCCGCTCGACATGGGTCGGACGGAGCTTGCGGCGGGTCGCGAGGCGGTTTCCGGCCTCGTCGATGATCGCCTGGCCCATATACAGGCTGCCGCCGGCCCGCTCGACATAGCCGAAGACCACGTGGATGGAGTGGTCGCGCGCCGCCGCCTGAATCGCCTTCATCTCGGCGCCGGTCGCGGTCATGGCGTTGTCGTAGTAGCGCTGGACGAACTGCATGCCCCAGGCGACCGAATCGAGCAGCGTCCATAACGGGTGGCCGGGAATCCAGCATTCGGGAAAGGCAACGAGCCGCGCGCCGCCGCGGGCGGCCGCGGCGATGAGATCGATTGTCTTGGCGACCGAGGCGTCGAGGTCGAGATAGGCTGGCGCGGCCTGAACAGCCGCGGCCTTAAATTTAAGATGGGCGAGTGGCATGATCGAAGCTCCCCGATGGCGTTGACGGCCCATTTTCGGACGGCGTCATGTTGCCATCGGCAGCGCAAGCTTTCTTGCCGATCGACGCCGTCAAACTTGACCGCGCGTGACTCGTCTAGGCACGCGCGATATCGTCCGCCGAGACAGAGGGCATGAGCCGATGTCGATGGAACAGTCCTTCACGACCAACCAGTTCGGTCACTGGCTCGAGACGGTCTGTCGCAGCTATGTGGCGCTCGACGCCACGCCGGCGGGCGACACGCCATTCCGGGGCGGGATCGGCCTCACATACTTGGGCGACACGGTCTTCGCGGAGCTGCACGCGACCGAATTGCGGGCCGACCGCAGGCCGGCGGATATCGCCCGGTCGACCGTCGAATGCGCCATCTTGATTTTGCAGCAGGCGGGCACAATGGTCGTCGAGCAGGACGGCCGCGAAGTGCGTCTCGTTCCCGGCGCCGCCACGATCGTGGATACCACCCGGCCGTACGTCTTCAACGTTCTCGATCCGGTCCGGCAGATCGTGGTTCACTGCCCGCGTCACCAGCTCAACAGCCGGCTGCGCTCACTGCGCGCTGTCACCACCACCCGCATCGCCGGCGACACCCCGACTGGTGCGCTGCTCTCGGACACTCTCACGACGCTTGCGCGCGAGCGCCGGCGCTTCGCGCTGCCCCAGGCCGAAGCGATCGGCCGGTACGTGCTCGACCTGCTCGCCGTGTCGCTGGAGGCGACGCCGGAGGCGGGTGCCGCGGTCTTCTCCCGCGGCTCGACCGCACTGTTGACGCGAATCAAGGCCTATCTCCGCGACAATCTAGCCGATCCCGCTCTGGTCCCCGCGCAGATCGCCGCGGTGCACGGCGTCTCGGTGCGCCATGTCCACCGGCTGTTCCACGAAAGCGGCGATTCGATCGGCGCTGTGATTCGCCGCAGCCGTCTGGACCGGTGCAGGGCGGACCTCGAGGACCCGCGCCAGCGCGGCCGTTCGATCACCGAGATCGCCTTGCGCTGGGGTTTCAACGATAGCGCCCATTTCAGCCGCGCCTTCAAGTCGCGCTTCGGCGTGTCGCCCCGCGCCGTCCGGAGGCCGCAGCCGTGAGCACGGCCGGGTTCTTGCGGTATCCGTGAACGAATGGGGGCGTCGCGCGCGGCCCACCGCCCCTAACAGGCTGTTGAAAAAGTGAACAAGGTCACGTCCTCTGTCGTTCGACAAAGGCGCGCCAGCCGCCATATTCAGAAATATCGCGTGCGCCGTTGATCGCTTCCGGCTCGACCAGGAAGCCCTGCACCAGGCGTCCATCCGAAAGCCGGATCGTTCCGATCGAAAGCGGCGCGGGAATCGCCGAAATGAAGCGGCCAAAATTCTCTGCCGACAGCGCCCAGATTTCGAGTGCGATCGGCGCGCCATTGCCATCCGCAACGCGCAGCAGTCCGGGCTTCGGCGGGGTCGTGCCGGCCAGCGCTTGGAGTTTGTAGTCCGGCGCGGTCTCCGCCTCTTCCACGAAACGGGCATTGAGCGCGCGCAATTCGCCGTTCAGCGGCATGCCGGAAAGATGCGCGCCGACCACGGCGATGGTGATTTCGCCCGCGCGCGTCATCGGCGCCAGCGTGCTCAGTATTGGTTGCTTCACCCCGAGCGCGCCAAGCGGCAATTCGGTCTGCGCGTGCACGACGCGGCCAAGACTCGCAAGTGTCGCATCGCGTCCAGAGCGGGTAAGGAACGTCACGCCATACGGCGTGCCGTTGCTGGCGAAAGAAATCGGCACTGCGAGCCCGCACAAATCGAGCAGGTTCACGAAATTGGTATAGGTGCCGAGATTGCTGTTGAGTTGAATCGGATCGGCCTCGATCTGCGACTGCGTATAGGCGGCAGGCACCGTCGGCACCATCAATGCGTCGAAGCGCGAGAACATCTCGAACGCCGTGCGGCGAAGCGCGGTGAGCCGATAGAAAGCGCGAAATGCTTCCGCCGCGGAAGACTTCGCGCCGCCCAAAATGATCTCGCGGGTGACCGGGTGAACCTTGTCGGGATTTTTCTCGATGAAGGCTCCGACCGCGGCAAATCGTTCCGCGACCCAGGGCCCTTCGTAGAGCAGCCGTGCAGTTTCCAGCAGCGGAAAGATGTCGATCTCCTCGATCTTCGCTCCCATGTTGCGGAGAAGCGCGATCGCGGTACGGAAGGATTGCTCGCTGTCGGCATCGCCGAAGAACAATTGGCCGTTCGAATCCGGCACTGCGATCACCATCGAGGGCGGTACCGCGCCGGGTTTGCCGAGCGGCATAACTCGTGAATAGGGATCACTCATGTCCGGGATCGTCATCGCCTGCAGCATTGTGAAGGCGTCGTCGACGGTGAGCGTGAAGATCGAGACACAGTCGAGCGAGCGGCAGGCAGGCAGCAAGCCGGTGGTGGAAACAAGCCCCGCGCTCGGCTTCAGCCCGACGATGTTATTCAAGCCGGCCGGCACGCGGCCGGAGCCAGCAGTATCTGTTCCGAGCGCGACCGGCACGAGGCCTGCCGCAACTGCCACGGCCGAGCCGGAACTGGAGCCGCCCGAAATCAGGCCGTCGCGGAACGGATTGCGCGGCATGCCATAGGGCGAGCGCACGCCGACCAGGCCGGTGGCGAATTGGTCGAGATTGGTCTTGCCGATGACGATGGCGCCCGCGAGCCGCGCACGCACCACCGCAGTAGCATCTGCCAGCGGATTGTAGGCGAACGCCGGACAGGCGGCGGTGGTCGGCAGACCCGCGACGTCGATGTTGTCCTTCACCGCCATCGGCACGCCATAGAGCGGCTTGCCCTCCGGTCCGGCCGCCATCAGCGCGCGCGCTTCGGCGACGGCGTCTTCCTCCTCGCGCAGCGAGATGAAAACGGCAGGATCGCCATGGGCGCGAATGCGCGTGAAGCTGCGGCGGATCGTCTCTTCCGGCGACGCTGCGCCAGAGCGATGCGCGGCGACGAGGTCGGCTATGGTTTCGCTCATCGTGGGTACAATACGTCGTTAGCCGGCATCGTCGGTGGACGATACAGAGGTCTTGTCATACGGTACACACGAAAATCAACGGCCGATCCACGCGGCTGAAAAATAAAAATCGGGAGGAATTTGTATGCTGGGCCGGGTCCTGATTGCGCTGTTCCTGCTCGCTCTCACGGCAGGTGCTCAAGCACAAAACTGGCCGGATCGGCCGATCCGCTTCATCGTCACCCAGGCCGCCGGCGGCACGCCCGACATCATCGCACGGCTCATTGGCGAAAAACTCGGCAAGGCACTCGGCCAGCAGGTGGTGGTAGAAAATCGTCCCGGCGCCGGCAATGTGATCGGCGCGCAGGCGGCGGCCCGCGCGGCGCCGGATGGCTACACGTTCCTGTTTGCAACCGCGGCTGCCCTAGTCACCAATCCGCACACTTTCAAGTCGTTGCCCTATGACGCGGAGAAGGACTTCGTGCCGGTCGGCTTCGTCGCGCACGCGCCTTTTTTCGTCATGACGCATCCTAGCGTCGATGCGAAGACGCTGTCGGAATTGATCGCACTCGAAAAAGCAAAGCCCGGCAGCCTCTCGGTCGCGACCGACGGTCAGCGCAATTTCTCCGGCATGCTGACCGCCTGGATCGGCAAGCTCAGCGGAGTGAATTTCACACAGGTGCCTTACACGGCGATGCCGCAGGGCATCCAGGATACGGTCGCCGGCCGTGTGCAAGTGGTGATCCTCGCTGCAGCATCGGCTGCGCCATTCATGGCGCGCGATCAGTTGCGTGCCGTCGCCGGAAGTGCAGCGGCGAAAGTGCCGGGCTTCGAACAGGTGTCGCCGGTGGCAGTGACGTATCCGGGCTTTGATTTCAGCGGCTGGTTTGTGCTCGCGGCGCCCGCCGGCACGCCCGACGCGATCGTGCGCCGTGTCAATCGTGAACTCGATGCGGTGCTGAAGGATCCTGAAGTGATGGAGCGGATGCGCAAGGCCGGCTTCTACAGCGAAGGTGCCGGCACGCCCGAGCAGACGCTCGCCTTCGTCCGCGACCAATACGGCGCCTGGGGGCGGGTCGTGAAGGAGATCGGGCTGGAGAAGGAA
>Ga0190274_10001653_pt1 | contig 13078 bp, 10 predicted proteins | sample Popmic531T_FD_133002 | JGI IMG/M metagenome (GOLD analysis project Ga0190274, IMG submission 133002) | Populus adjacent soil microbial communities from riparian zone of Yellowstone River, Montana, USA - 531 T | ecosystem: Environmental > Terrestrial > Soil > Riparian zone | place: USA: Montana...
GCAGGATCGCCAACAGAACGAGCCCCGCTGCCACCAGCATCGCAATGTGCATTTTCGCTTCCCCAAATCCCCACCCAAGTCCGCACCCAAGTCTGCACCCAAGTCGGCCCGCATTGCCGACCCATCGTTACCTACTTGATCCTTGCACGAGCTTATTTGCGGCCGAGCCACCAGCCCGCGCCAAGCAGAACGATGCCCAAAGCTCCCGACAACAGGCCATGTTTCATGCGGGGTCTCGCCAGACCAACTTCATGCCCGGGCAGGAAGCTCGGCAAGGAATCCGCCGGCACCATCAGATAAACGCCGCCAAGCACGATCAGCACGATGCCGAGCAAAATGAGAATGAGCTTCATGTTAGTCCCCCGGTACTTTGAAGCAGCGCGTGACCGGCGCCCCAAAGCCATTTTTAGGACCCGGACATCAAGTCGGCAATTGCTGGCAACCCGAAATCAACATTGTCGACGCGGATTTAATGCGTCCTTGATATCGGAGCGTACGCTGATCCCGTGGTTGCGCATTTGCTCCGGCCGTCAGGTGCGCGGCGGCCGGCGGCGTTCGTTGAACCAGGGGCGGTAGGACACCATCTTTGAGCGCTGGGCCTGCGAAGCGTAGCGTTTGCAGGTCGATGCCTCTTCGCTCTTTTCCGGTGCGCCCCATCGCAGTTCGACGCAATCGTTGACGTTGTAGGCCATCTCCAGATCGGTGACACGGTCGACGACTTCCTTCAGCGTCAGCGTCCATTGCGATCCGTCGCTGCGCGGATAGGAGAACTTCCGGCTCGACAATTCCTGCGCGAGCACGCGCTGCAATTCCGCCTTCACCGCATCAAGGCTCTTGTCCTTCGGCATCGCATAGCGTTCGGGCCGTCGCACTACGCGATCCGGGAAGCCGCGCACGACGTCCATCGCGATCAACAGACGCAGATCGCGAGAGGGCGTGGCGAAATCCTCCCAGGCGCCGGTGGTTTCAAAAATCGCAGCGCCATCCGGCATGCTGGCTTCGCCCTTGCCGCTGTTCTGATACTTGCGCCCGTTCTCGACCGAGGTCACACGCGCCTTCACCTGCTCGTCCAGCGAGGTGATCGCTTCCTTCATCGCCCCCAGAGGATCGAGCGGGGCAGGCGACATCACGTCGTCCATCCGGTCGTAAAAGGCCTCGATCGACATCTTGGTCTGCTCGAGCGAGAAATCGCCGTATTGCGGGTTCTTGGCGATCTCGGCATTGGTCAATCGACGCAGACCGCCGGTCTTTTCGCGCACGATCGGCCGGAAACGCTTGAAGCCCGCATCGCCGAGCGCGGCTTCCTGCGCGAACAGGAAGTTGCCGCGCCAGAAGCGCTTTCGCGCGACGGTACCGTCGGGCTGCGCGTCAACGGCGAGGAACACGCCGGCGTCGCCCTGGGTCTGCGGTATGCGCCGTGCCAGCACCAGAAGATGGCCATAGGGGTCGGCGTAGACCGTGCCCGGGCGCAGAACGTCTTCGTTCAACTGAACGGAATAGAAGTCGGTGCGGTCGTCGAGCGCGCGCACGCGACCTGCGCCGGAGTGAACGCCATCAGCGATGCTGTATTGCAGATAGTGACCGAAGGCTGGCGCGAGCGCCGTCGGCCGCGGTGGCCTTACCGGCAAAGGCTTCGCTGCCGGCGCGCCCGGCATCGCAATGCCGCCCGCCTGCCGCGATGCGGGTCCGGATGGCGGGACGGCGATGCCCGGCGATCGGGTCGCCATCTGCGGCGCATTTGCGGGTTTTGGATCCGGCTTGCGGAAGAGTTCGGCGAACGGATTGGACGGTGCGGGGGAAGTGCCCGCAGTCACTGCATTCTCAGCCGCGATAATGTCCTCGGGCGCGACCGGAAGCGGCTCTTCGTTCTGGATATTCCACCATACCGGACAGCGTGGCCCTTCGCCGCCACCACCGCGCGTACACTTCGCGTACCCGTAGGGCAGTCCCATCTTGAACGCGAAATAGGCGCGCAGAAAATAGGGAAGGTCGGCGCAGTCGGGACGAATGAAGAGGCCGATCTGGTCTTCCTTCAGACCGAGATGATTGAACAGAAGATTGCGATTGCGATCGCGCAGCACAACATGCAGTGCGGGCCACGACGGCGATGCGTCGAGCGGAGCGTCAAACAGCGTCTCGATCCAAGCCGAGTAAAGATTTTCCGTCGTGCGGTCCCATGAATTGCGAATCGGCCAGACGCTGCCCGGAACCGAACGCGATCGCGGCGGTTCGGCAGCGGCGACAACGATCGGACGCACGATCGTGCTGCAGTCGCCCGAAGCGTTGTCGCGGGAAAGCCTCGCCTGCCATGTTCCGGCGGCGGGCGATGCGACTTCGGCGATCCAGAAATATGGAGGGCCGCCGCGGCGGTCACGCGACTTGGCGGCGACGCTGCCATTCGGCGCAATCAGCGACAATTCGCCTTGAAGCGGCTTCTCGGCGGCGACGATGACGCGCAGCGGCGCGCCCTTCCACGGTGCGACGGGGGTGGGCAAAACCGCGATCTCGGCCGCGTCCTCACAGCTCGCGGGTCGGCCCTGCGCCTGGGATTGTGCGATCGGGAACAGCAAGACAAAAAACGCGCCTGCGATCGGCAGCAATGCCGTCAGCGTCGCAGTAAATCTTTGTGCTGGAACCAATGGCGCCCCGCTCTTTGGCTGGAGTTCGTCGTTATTGAAAAGCCTTGGCTGAATCATGGCATAATCCGTCATCAGGGGAATGGCCCGGCCCTAACGGAACCGCCGGGAACAGGCAAATTCCTTCCGGTTCGTTCGCAATTGCAGCCGTTTAGCGGGGTTGTGGCGGCAGTCCGTCGCATACAAAACTTACGCCGACGGTGCGGCAACGATACAGGTTTCGCGCCCGGGCATCAATTAAGTGGCGGGCAGTCCGAGGCGGTTCGCTTGCGGGATAGGGTTCAAAAGGCGTTCTGGCCGGTTTTCTCGTAGAGCAATTTGCCCGCGACATAGGTGGCCTGCACCGCGCGATCGTCGCCCATGATCATCTGGATGAAGAGGGCTTCGGTGAAATCCCTCGCGTGGCTCATCCGATGTTCGATGATGGGCGTCGATTTCATGTCCAACACCACGATGTCGGCTTCCATGCCGGCGGCAATGCTGCCGATCTTGTCGTCGAGATACATCGCGTGTGCGGTGCCGCGTGTGGCAACGTAATAGGCGTGGCCGGCTGACAACGCATAACCGTTGAGCTGCGCCGCCTTGTAAGCCTGCTTCAGCGTGGAGAGGATGGAGAAAGACGTGCCGGCACCGAGATCGGTGCCCAGCCCAACCCGCACGTGACGATCCTTTCGCATCGCACGCCGAATATCGAAAAAGCCGCTGCCGAGAAAGAAATTGGACGTTGGACAATGCGCGATCGCCGACCCGCTTGCGTGCATGGTCTGCATTTCATCTTCGGTAAGATGAATGCCATGTCCGAACACAGCGCGCGGCCTGCACAATGAATGATGATCGTAGACGTCGAGATAGCCTTTGTGCTCCGGAAACAACTCCTTCACCCAGGCAACTTCGCTGGTGTTTTCGGAAACATGCGTCTGCAGGAAGCAATCCGGATGTTCCTTGCAAAGCGCGCCTGCGGCTTCGAGTTGATCGTGCGTGGAGGTCGCCGCGAAGCGCGGCGTGATCGCATACATCAGTCGGCCGCGTCCGTGCCATTTTCGGATCAGCGCCTTTGAATCGTCGTATCCCGATTGGGTCGTGTCCAGAAGCTTTTCAGGCGCGTTGCGGTTCATCAGCACCTTGCCGGCGGCGATGCGCATCCCGAACACCTCGGCTTCCTCGAACAGCGCGTCGACCGATTGCGGATAGACCGTGCAATAGACGCAAGCGCAGGTGATTCCGTTGCGCAGATTCTGCTGCAGGAAAACCTTGGCGATCTCGCGGGCGAATTCCTTGTCGGAGTATTTCAGCTCGGTCGGATAGGTGTGGGTTTGCAGCCAGTCCAAAAGCTGTTCGCCATAGGCCGCGATCATCGGGATCTGCGGGTAATGGACGTGGCTGTCGATGAAGCCCGCCGAGATCAGCGAGTCCTTTCCGTAATTCCGGATCGCAGTTCCCGCCGGAAGCTGCGGCTGAATCTTTTCGGCCGGCCCGAAATGCGTGATCATCCCGTCCGCCATCGCAATGATGGCGTCGGATTCGTAGACCATCGTGTGTTCGAGGCCGCTCTTGAACGGGTCGCCGGTATAGGTCAGCACCGGGCCGCGAATGGCGGTGGTCGCTCCATCAGAGGACGATCGCAGCACGACGACTCGGTTGCGTCAGGAAGATTTCCCCGCCGGACGGCCAAGCAGATTGGCCATCTCTTCCTCGATGCTGTTGAAAACGTTGTCTGGCGAATTGTCCGCGGCAGGAGCCGCGGCAGGCTCGGGCGCTTTCTCGGCGGCCGGGGCAGGGACAACCGGTGCGGCCTCGGGCGCCTTGGGTGGTGCAGGGGGGACGACTGCGACCACAGGTGCCGAGCGCGGCGCCGACATCGCTGGGCGCGGGGCGGCGGTCGCCGCCGGGCGTTTCAATGCGGCTTCGAGGCGGGACGCCATGTCGGCGAGATTCTGGTCGGCGCTGGCCGAGGCGGCCGGTGCCAATGCCGGCCTGGCTGCGCGCAATGCCTCGGCTGCGGGCGCCGGACGCGGCGCTGCCGGAGGCAGCGCGGGCGCTGCGGGTTCGGCCGGGCGCACATTCAGTTCGGCGGCGAGGCCAGCCAAGGTGTCGGACGCCCGCGAGCGCTTCGGCTGGGCGGGTGACGCGGCCGGCGCAACCGGGGGCGATTGCTCGGGCTGCAGCGACCAGGCCGCGGCATCCTCGAGCGGGGTCGGACGGGTCGCGGCGCGAGTCGGACGCTGCGCCGGTTCCTGCTGCGATGGCCAGGGCTGCTCTTCAACGGTCGGAACTGCGCGCGGCAACGTCTCGGCCGGGGAAGTGCGCGACGATGCGGTGTCGCGTGCGTTCTGACCCCTGACGATATTGGCTTCTACGACGATGTCGGTCGGCCCGCCGATCATGAGCAGGTGCTCGGTATTGTCCCGGCGGATGAGGACGAGCTTGCGCCTTCCATCCACCGCGCCGGCTTCGATTACCGCCAGTCTGGGCGCTCGGCCACGGGAACCGGAGCCGCTCAAAGCCCCGGATCCGAACCTGCGGATCAACCAAGCAGTTACACCGATGAGCGCGAAGACCACCGCAAAGGCGATGAAGAACTTCACGACAGTTGGCGTTCCTTCGCCGAAAAGGCTATCCATCGGATCGACCAGCTCCCAGCTTTTCGGGTGCAATGCGCTTGTGCACCCGGCTTGTTAAGGTCTCGGCAACCTTTGCCGCCGCGTATCATAACAAAATCTTAACAGCCCCGCGTACCTTTTGATTCGTTCGGGGCTGACATTTCTCAGGTTGGTAAACCCTGCTTACAAGGCTGAAGCGTGGCAATGTGCGGGTTATTCCAGTTTAACCCCACCTTAACCATACTCCCCGCAAGGTTTGCCGGCCACTTCGGTTTTCCGACCCAGCATGGCCATCCGGCCACCGATGGCTTAGGCCGAGAGAACCGACATGCGCGTGGCGCAGCGGCCAAGGTGCGAGGCTACCCTGCGAGACCAACGTGAATGGCATTGGTCCGACGCGCCGCATGCTTCAGTGCAACATCGATATTCAGAGCATCTCGGCCCGGTCCAGGATCGGCGGCAATCGCTTCGGAATGGCGAATGGGCCTTGCGGATCACCTTACGCTTGAGGCACTAGGAATCATGGCGGCGACCGATTTGGGCGACATGCAGGAACGCGGCAAACTGGACCGCGCGCAGCGCGGCGGATCGATCGGGCTGGTGCTCCTGATCGCAATGGTGCTCGTAGGGGCTGCGATCGGGCTGCTGCAGGTCGGGCGCGGCAATACCTCCCTTTACATCCTGATCCTGCTTGCGATCCTCGGTACCGTCGGGGTGTTCTCGCTGTTCGCGCTGGCTTCGGGAATTCTGCGCTTTGCCGGGCAGGATACCGGCGATCCGTTGATCAAGGGGCTGGTCGACGGCGCCTTCGACGGCGTCTTGGTCACCGATGGCAACAGCCGCGTCGTGTATGCCAACGAGGCCTATATGAACCTGATCGGGGCCGCCAACCCTTCCGAGGTGCGGCCGATCGAGCGGGTTTTCATTGGTGATCCGGATGTGTCCGAAGCGGTCTATCGGCTTCTGAAAGCCGCGCGCGAGGGGCGGCGTCTGCAGGAGGAAGTGCGCGTCGGCGGCAACAAGGGCGAGGCCGGCAAGTGGCTGCGCATGCGGGTGCGGCCGGGTGACAATGGGCGCAAAGCCCGCACCACCGTGTGGACCGTTGCCGACGTAACGCGCGATCGCGAGAAGCAGGAAAACGTCTTCCAGGAATTGCAGCACGCGATCGACTATCTCGACCATGCGCCGGCCGGGTTCCTCTCCGTCGATGCCGCCGGCAACATCGTCTACCTGAATGCCACGCTGGCGACCTGGCTCGAACAGGACCTCGCTGAAGTCGGCTCCGGCGGGCTGAAACTCAGCGATGTCGTGACCGGCGAGAGTGTTTCGCTGCTTTCTCTACCGCCGGCTCCCGGCGAGGTCACGACCGAGGTTCTCGACCTCGATTTCAAGACCCGTTCCGGCCGCTCCGTTCCGGTGCGGTTGTTTCACAAGGTGGCGTTCGGCGCCGATGGCACGCCCGGTACCTCGCGCACTCTTGTGCTCAATCGCGCGCGGGGCGCGAAGCAGGATGGACAGCGCGCCGCCGAAGTGCGGTTCATGCGCTTCTTCAACAATACGCCGATGGCAATTGCGACGGTGGACCGTTCGGGCCGCATTGTGCGCTCGAATGCGCTGTTTGCGCGGCTGTTCAAGGGCCTGGCTCCGGAAGGCAGCGAACGCTCGATCCTTACTACCGTCGCCGAACGCGATCGCGGGGCACTCGAACAGGCGATCGCGAAGGCAAGTCAAGGGCAGGGCGATATCGATCCGGTCGACGCGACCTTGTCGGATAGCGCGGAGCGCTCGGCGAGCTTCTTCGTCACCGCCATCGATGACGATGGCGAGCGCGATTCGGAAGCCGCCATCATCTATGCGCTCGACAATACCGAGCGGCGCGCACTCGAAAGCCAGATCCGGCAGCAGCAAAAGATCGAATCGGTCGGTCAACTCGCCGGCGGTATCGCGCACGACTTCAACAACGTGCTTTCCGCGATCATGATGGCGACCGACTTCCTCCTGAGCGCACACAAGCCGACGGACCCGTCTTTCTCCGACATCATGCAGATCAAGCAGAATGCCAACCGCGCCGCGGCGCTGGTGCGGCAGCTTCTGGCCTTCTCGCGCCGGCAGACCCTGCGTCCGCAGGTGCTCGATCTCGGCGAGGTGCTGTCGGATGTCGGCATCCTGCTGAAGCGGCTGATCGGTGAGAAGGTCAAACTCGAACCGGTGCATGGTCGCGATCTTTGGCCCGTCAAGGCCGACCTGTCGCAACTGGAGCAGGTGATCGTCAATCTCGCGGTCAATGCGCGCGACGCGATGCCGGACGGCGGCAAGCTGACGATCCGGACATCGAACGTAACGCATGTCGAGACGTTTGGTGCTGCCTACAAAGGCATGCCGACGGGCGATTACGTGTTGGTCGAGGTGGCCGATAGCGGCACCGGCATGCCGCCCGAAGTCATGGCGCAGATTTTCGAACCATTCTTCTCGACCAAGGAGGTCGGCAAGGGAACCGGACTTGGGCTTTCGACCGTCTACGGCATCGTCAAGCAGACCGGCGGCTTTATCTATCCTGAATCGGAATTGGGCCGCGGCTCGGTGTTTCGAATCTTTCTGCCTCGCCACGTCGCCGACAAGGAAGAGATCAAGCCGGCCGAAGCACCGGCGCTCGGGGCGCTTGCCGCCGCCGATAATCTTTCCCAAGCCGCTCAGCCCGATCTTACCGGCCGCGGCACCGTGCTGCTGGTCGAAGACGAGGAAGGCTTGCGTGCGCTCAATGCACGCGGGCTTTCGTCGCGCGGCTATACGGTGCTGACTGCCGGCAACGGCGTCGAGGCGCTGGAGGAGCTGGAGAAGAACGAAGGCAAGGTCGATATTGTCGTTTCCGACGTGGTGATGCCGGAAATGGACGGGCCGACCCTGCTCAAGGAAATGCGCAAGGCCAATCCGGACCTGAAAATGATCTTCGTGTCCGGCTATGCCGAGGACGCGTTCCAGAAGAACATGCCGCCTGGCGAGCAATTCGCGTTTCTGCCGAAGCCGTTCACGCTGAAGCAGCTGGTGGCGGCCGTCAAAGACACGATGAGCCAATAATCTCGGCGTCGCTTGCTCAATAGCCGTTATAGGCCGGGCCCCAGCGTCCGGCCCGCTTGCACACGAAGCCGATATAGTCGCCCGGCCAAGGATGCACGCTCGTGATCTGGGCGTATTTGCCGTAGCGCAGGCAATGGCTGCCCGCGAGTTCGAGCGCATATTCGTCGGCGCCCGGCTTCCAGGGGATCATGCCGCCAGTGTCGTTGCCCTTGACGGCGCTGAACAGGAAAAGCACCTGGAATAGCGTCACCGCGGCTGCGCGTGTCACGGTCTTACTTCGTCGCAGCGCCATCGAAAGCTCCCCCGTCCGGCCCGCCGTTTGGTCCGTCCTGCATTATGTCAGGCGAGGGGCCGCGGTCCAGAGGGTGCGGCGCATGCGTCACCGGGACCACTCAACTTTGTCACAGGTGTCACCTATATACGGCGCCGACAACCGGTGCTGGGAGGATTGTCATGTTGCGCCGATCGAAGATTCACCTTGTTTTATGCGGACTTGCCGCTGCCGCCATGCTGGTTCTGGCGGTTGCGGAGGCCGATGCCGCACGCCGTTCGGGCGGCGGGTTCGGCAGCCGAGGCAATCGCACTTTCACGCCGCCGGCCGCGACACAAACCGCGCCGAATGCGGCTGCCCCGATCAATCGCACGGTGACGCAGCCGCAAGCGCAACGCCCGAACGCGACCACCGGCCAGGCCGGTGCCGCACCTGGCGGGTTGTTCGGCCGCGGCGGCGGCTTCATGGGCGGCATGCTGGCAGGATTTCTGGGCGCAGGCCTCCTTGGCATGCTGTTCGGCGGCGGTCTGTTTGGCGGATTGTCGGGACTGTCCGGCGTTCTCGGGCTCCTCATCCAGGTCGTTCTGGTGGTTATTGCAGCGCGCTTGATCTGGGGCTGGTGGCAGCGCCGTCAGCAGCAGCAGGCACCGGCCTATGCCACGGCCGCAGGCCCCTCGATGCGGGATCTGGGCGCCGATGACAGCCGTCCGCAGGCACAGCCGTCTTATGGCGGCGGTAGCGGCGCGCCGATGCTCGGCGGCGGCGACACCATCGAAATAACGGAAGGCGACTTCAATGCCTTCGAAAAGCGGCTCGCCGAAGTGCAGGCCGCCTATTCGGCCGAAGACATCGCCAAGCTCCGCGGTCTCGCGACGCCGGAAGTGGTGAGCTATTTCGCCGAAGAATTGTCGGAGAATGCTAGCCGCGGCGTGGTCAACACCATCAGCGATATCAAGCTGTTGCAGGGCGATCTCGCGGAAGCCTGGCGCGAGGGTGACACCGAATACGCATCGGTCGCCATGCGCTATTCGTCGCTCGACTACACGGCCGAGCGCGAAAGCGGCCGCGTGGTCGAAGGCGACAAGCAGCCATTCGAGCGCACCGAAATCTGGACCTTCCGGCGCTCACGCGGCGGCGAATGGATCCTGTCGGCGGTACAGCAGGCCTGACGTCTGCGGCACAATATCCAAAGCGACACAAAAGCCCGGCGCAATCCGCCGGGCTTTTGTCATTTTATGATCCGCCAGACCCACAGGATCAGCGCAGCACCCACGATTGCGCCAATGAAGGGCACGTAGCCTCCTGCGTTCGCAAGCGCCAGGAGATGATAGCCGATGAAGGCGCCGGCAATACCGATGAGTGACGAAGTCACCAGGCCGCGGGTCGAGCCTGCGATCTGGCGCGTCAGCCAGCCAGGTCCCGCAACGCGATCGAAGATGATGCCGGCAAGGATGCCGATGATCAGGATGACGACAAATGTAACGGCAGGATCGCGCATAGCCCCCTCCAAATGGATTGTTCAGCAACGCCACATGTCTAGCACGGCCGCCGCGGGGCGGTAATCCTTGCGGCAGCTTTGCGGCGGATAGCCGGGGATTTTGCGAAATCCCGCCCATCGGGCGACATGAAATAGGCCGAACGCAATGGTCTCTTTCCGCCTGGTCAGGCGTCCGGGAGGGGACATGCGCGTCGCCGCGATCCTGTTTTCGTTTTTTTTGTTGTGTTCGCAGGCTCAGGCGGCCCCGGCAAAACCTGCCGACTTTGGCTCGTCCGATCTCGTGCTGTCGTGGATCAACGGCTACCGCCAAAAGCCCGAGCCTGACCGGCTGCCGATCGCGATTCAGGCACTGAGCCGCTATGGCGCCTTTCGTGACGTGGAAAGCTGCGGAGTCTATGTCGGTTTCATCGCCGGCGTGCTCGGGGCCAACCCGGAGATGGCGGGTGATCTGATCGCGCGATCTTTCCCGATCAGCGCAGAGGATCATTGGGTTATCGTGCGCGCAGTCGCGCATTCGGGGCTGCCACATTGGAAACATCTGCTTTCGGAGCATGCCTATCGCATGCCGTCCCGCAGCGTGATGGTTGCGAAATTCGTCGATGGATCGTTGCCGACGCTGTCCGACACGGTGGCGCAGAAGCCGCCGACCGCCAACGAAAAAATAAAGCGCATATTGTCGGGCGAGAAGCCCGTAGGCCCCGCCGTCGACTGGGCGCTCGACGCCTCTCCGGAAGTGCTCGACATGTTGTGGGGCAGATTTTTTGCGACCGGCGATTATGGTCCGATCTTGCGCATCGTCGGCATGCTGCCATTCTCGAACGATCGCGATGGCGTCGAAAAGTTGACGCTCGGCGTGATGGCCAAATACACGCTGGCCAGCAATGCCTCGCGCAATCCCGACCTGCTCGTCATGCTGAAACGCGCAGCCCGTCAGCAGCCGCCGGACACGGTGAAGATTTTGAAACAGGTCACCGACGCCGCTGACACCATGCAATTGAGCAAGATCCGCAAGGAAGCGCTCGGAGCGATCGAGGACCTGAGGCGCAAAGGCCCCGGCTACAAGCGCGATATCGCGACCTGGGGACAGGTAGGCGAGGGTGCGATCGCTCTCGGCTGCATTGGCGCTGCGGTTTCAGGTGTGGGGGCAGCGATCGGTATTCCCTGTGTCGTCGGCGGCGCGGTTGCCTCGGCCGCGATCAAGGGAATGGCTGCGCAGTAGCGCTTAGAACTCCAGAGTTGCCGAAAACAGTCCGGCCGGAATCGCCGGGTCGTCGTCATCGGTCACCAGCAGAAGCTTGATGGAGTTTCCGTCCAGTAGCGCATGGAGTCCTTCGATCTTGTGCGGCCGATCGAGATTTCGGACGAGAACCAACCGGTCGCGATCGATGACGCCGAGTGCCGCTCCCACGCAGCGCCCGTCCTCGTAAGAGCTTTCGGTATCTTCCGCGACCGCGGAGAATGCGAAGCGGCCGTCGGGCAGGGCCGCGCCATCGGTGAAGGAGAGGGGAACGCCGCCGATATCTCCCAGATCGAAATCCTCGATGGCGACCGGCTCGATCGCGCCGATACGCCCATTGGGCAGCGCCGCCATAATGGTCGAAAGCGGATAGCGGATAATCGCGTTTCGGTTGACCGTCTTGTTGCCGCGCTGGAGCAGGCAGAATTCCTCGCCCGCAACGACCGCGCCTTCGATGTTCAGCGCGGTGAAGCACTCGTCCAGCAACGCGAAAAATTCCGAAAAGTCGACAACGCGCGCAGCGCCGCTTGTGCCGCCTTTTGCGTCGAGATCGAGCAGCGCGCCCGCGCGCCGGTTCGGGCGCGATCCCGATCCGAACGCGAGCAGCGTACCGAATGGGCTTTCTTCCCGTGGCGGAAGCCGGGTCAAAGCCTCCAGATCGGGCTTGCGCTTTTTTCGTTTTGATTTCGAATTCGGCAACTCGCCCTCGAACAGCCGGATCAGATTTCCCGGTTCGTCGCTATTGGCGCGAAACACGCCAAGGTGAAGTTCGTCATCCGCCACGACATAGAACCAATCGCCGATGCAGGCGAGACCGCTTGCAGCGCTGAGATGCAGCGGCCGTCCGGGGCTCGTTGTGGTGGCAAGGTCGAGATCGCGGAGCCTGGTGAGGGAAATCATCAAAATATCCGTCGAGGCGGTCTTTACGCAGGCGGCTATAGCCGCGGTGCAGGCTATTGCCTATCCTATTGCTCGGCGACCGAAGAAAAAACGCTGTCATTGCACGAGAACAACAATGCTCAAATTCGCGCACACCATAACGATTGGGGCTGTGATGCTGTTCGCCGCAGCCTCGTCCGCGTATGCGCAGAAGTCACCGCCGGCACAGAGCCGCTTCGCCGACGTGAACGGCATCAAGATGCATTACCTGATTGCCGGCAAGGGCGATCCGGTGATCCTGCTCCACGGCTACGCGCAGACAAGCCACATGTGGCGGCCGCTGATGGCGGAGCTTGCCACTACCAATACCGTGATCGCGCCGGATCTGCGGGGCTTCGGGCAAACGTCCAAGCCCGATGGCGGCTATGACAAGAAGACCATGGCGCAGGACGTGCACGCGCTGGTCCAGTCGCTTGGCTACAAAAAGGTTGGCGTCGCCGGCCACGACATCGGGTTGATGGTGGCCTACGCCTATGCCGTGCAATATCCCGATGAGGTCGATCGCATCGCCTTGATGGATGCATTTCTGCCCGGCGTCGGAGACTGGAACCATGTCTGGCTGCTGCGCGATCTGTGGCATTTCCATTTCTACGGGCCGACGCCGCTCGCGCTGGTGAAGGGTCGCGAGCGCATCTATTTCGAACATTTCTGGAACGACTTCGCCGCCGATCCGAAAAAGTCCGTATCGGAAGCCGACCGACGCTTCTATTCGAAGGAATATGCCCGCAAGGACGGCATGCGTGCCGGCTTCGAGGTGTTCCGCGCCTTCGAGGGCGACGCCAAGTATTTCGCGGAAGTCTCCAAGACCAAACTGAAAATGCC
>Ga0190274_10001654_pt1 | contig 13073 bp, 10 predicted proteins | sample Popmic531T_FD_133002 | JGI IMG/M metagenome (GOLD analysis project Ga0190274, IMG submission 133002) | Populus adjacent soil microbial communities from riparian zone of Yellowstone River, Montana, USA - 531 T | ecosystem: Environmental > Terrestrial > Soil > Riparian zone | place: USA: Montana...
CGCCGCGCGCGCCTTCGGCAGGCCGAGGAACGATGCCCACAACGTCGTGCCGCGGCGAACGTAGCAGCCGGCCATCACCTGCTCCAGCACCGTCATGCCGCTGAACAGGCGCACGTTCTGATAGGTGCGCGCGATGCCTTGGGCGGCGATGTCGTACGCCGGGGAGCGCTGGATCTCGGCACCGCCGAAGCGGATCGTGCCGCTGTCTGAAGGCAGCAGGCCGCTGATGAGATTGACCAGGGTGGTCTTGCCGGCGCCGTTCGGGCCCATCAGCCCGGCGACGCTGCCGGTGCGAACCAGCATCGACAGGTCGGAAACCGCGGTGACGCCGCCGAAGTGCTTGGCGATGGCCGCCACTTCCAGCAGCGGCGCCGACGAGGTGCCCGCGCGCGTCAAGGTGCGCCTTCGGCGACGCGCTTGGCAGCCGCGCGAGTGGCTTCTGCGCCGGCGCTGCGCGCCGCGCGACGCAGGCGGATGGCGCGTGGATCGACCAGCCCGCGCGGCAGGAAGATCATGATCAGCAGCAGCACGATGCCGTTGGCCACCTCCTGGAAGTGGGGGACGATTGCCTGGGCGATCACGGGCAACGCGGTGAACACGGCCGCGCCGATGATCGCGCCGACCCAGTGATACGAGCCGCCCAGCACCACCGCCGCGATCATGGTGAAAGCGATGTTGACGAAATAGGTGTCGGGCGAGAGGAACTGCAGCACCAAGGCGAGCAGCATGCCGCCCAGCCCGCCGACCGCGCCCGAGATCACGAAGGCGATGGTCTGGATCCGCTTGGGCGCGATGCCGAGGCTCGACGCGACGGCCGGGTCTTCGCGCACCGCACGCGAGGCGATGCCGAACCACGACACCGACAAGCGGTAGAAGACCACGATGGCGACGGCGAGCAGGATGGTCAGCACGAACAAGGGCAGCTTGACCGGCACGCTCAATCCGTTGACCCCGCCGGTGACGCTCGGCACGTTGATGACGATCACGCGCGTGATCAGGATCAGCGCCAGGCTCGCCAGCGCCATCCAGTGGCTTTCGAGCCGCAGGAAGATCAAGGCCACCAGGTAGGCGAGAAGCGCTCCCGCGAGCGCTGCCGCCGGCAGCAGGAGCAGCGGGTCGAGGCCGGACTGCAGCACCAGGCGAGCGCCGACGAAGCCACCCATCGCGGCGTAGGTGACCGTGGCGAAGCTGAGGATGCCGGCTGCCAGCACGGCATAGGTGCTAAGTGCGAAGAATGCGTTGACGATCGCAAACGCGATCGTGCTCTGATACGCCCTCCAGAAATCGCCGAGCGCCTGCATGTCAGTACCGCCCGGCCGCTCGAAGGCGCTGACTCGCCCCTTCGAGGGGCAGCGAACGGAGTGAGCGTGGGGGCTGTTTCATCTCAGGCCCGTGAGAAGCCGGCGCCGCCGAACAGGCCGCGCGGCCGCAGCAGAAGGAAGCCCAGGAGCAGCGCATAGGTGATGCCGTCGCGCAGCCCCGAGGACAGGTACTGCGACGTCATCACCTCGAGGATGCCGAGGCCGACGCCGGCGATCGCCGTGCCGCGAACGTCGTCGTAGCCACCGACCACCACCGCGGCGAAGCCCTTGAGCAGCAGGCCCTCGCCGAGCAGGAACGAGACGTTCTGGGTCGTGATGCCGCCGAGCACGCCGGCCAGGCCCGAGGTCGCGCCGGCGATGAAAGCGGTGATGATGACGACGTGGCGCGGATTGACGCCGCCGAGCGAGGCCGCCGTCTGGTTCCAGCCGACGGCTCGCATCGCCGCGCCGAAGCGGCTGTGCCGGATCAGCAGGTGCAGGCTGACCGTCACGATCAGCATCGCCGCGATCGTGATGATCTGCATCGCCGGCAGCGGAATGTCGCCCAGGCGGAACATCGTTCCCGGATAGCTGCCGCGCGGAAAGCTCAGGCTCTGCTGGCCGGTGGCGGTGCCGGCCAGGTTGTCGAGGATGATCCAGAAGGCGATGCTGGTGATGAGCGCGCCCAGCATCTCGCTGCCGCGCCGGCGCAGCGGCTGGAACGCGATCTGGTCGACCAGCACCGCGAGCATTCCGCCGGCGACGACGCCGATCGGCAGCGCGACGATGAAGGGCAGCTTCAGCTGCTCGACCGCCGCCAGGGCAGCGATCGCGGCCCAGCTGGCATAGCTGCCGTGGGCCGCGTTCAGGATGCCGAGGGTCGCGAAGACGATCCCGAAGCCGAGACCGAACATCGCGTACAGCGAGCCGATCGCGCAACCGTTGATCAGCTGCTCGAGGAAGAGCTCCATCGCCGGGTACCGGGCCGGCTTACTTCGGCGCCGTCCAGGGGACGATCTTGCCGTCGGCAGTCCACATGACGACGAGCGTGCCGGTCGTCTCGGCCTGGCCGTCCTTCATGAGCTCGCCGCCGTAGACCTGGTGGTCGATCTTGGTGATCTTCGAGAGCGCCGTGGCGAGCGATTCGCGGGTCGGCGTTCCCGAGATCGACTTCAGGCCCTGGGCGATGAACCAGACCACCTGATAGCCCTGTGCCGAATAGATGTCGGGCGGAGCGCTGAACTTCGCCTGGTACGCGGCGACGAAGGCCTTGGCCTCGGGCGTCTCGACGATCGCATCCGAGAAGCTGACCGGAAACGGCACGCCGACGACCGAAGTGCCCATCTTCTTGAAGATCGGCGCCGGCGACAGCACGTCGTTGCCGACGATCGTCTTGGCATAGCCGCGATCCTTGAGCGCCGTGATCGCGCCGGCGGCTGCTCCCTGGGTCGCGTAGACCAGGATGATGTCGGGCTTGAGCCCCATCGCCTGGGTCGCGGCGGCGGTGAAGTCGGTGTCCTTGGTCAGCACGTTGACGACGCCGGCAGTGGTCACTCCCTTGGCCTCGAGGGCCGTGCGGGTCGCGTTCATGCGGTTCTTGAAGGCGTCGTTGTCGGCGGCGAGGATGTAGGCGGCGGTCTTCGGCTTGAGTGCGTCGACGACCTTGACCGCGGTGGCCGTGTCCTTCGGTCCCGGCAGGATCGTCATGCTGTAGACCCACGGCGGCTGCGGCAGCCCGGCCGCCGTCGCGCCGAAGATCACCAGCGGCGTCTTCGCCTCGACGACGATCGGCTTCAACGAGCCGGCGACCGCGGAGAGGATGCAGCAGCTGACGGCCAGCACGGAACGGTCGGCGACGAACTGGTTCGCGGCCTGGATGGCGCGCGCCGCGTCGCTGCCGCTCTCCTTCGAGTCGAGGACGATCGAAGCACCGCCGAGGAATTTCTGTGCCTTGACTTCTTCGGCAGCGAGCTGCGCGCCGTTCCAGTACGACTGGCCGGCCGAGGCGATCGCGCCGGTGTTCTCGGTGATGAAGCCGACCTTGTACTCGCCCGCTGCCAGGCCTTGCGCGGCGGCCGGCCCGGCCTGGACCACGAGCGCGAGCAGCGCCGCGCTCGCCTGAACACCGATTTGTCTCCAGCTTTTCATCCCTTGCTCCTTTGTTGTGGTCGTATTGTGGTGTGCGATCGTCGCTCTCAGGCGGGCTAGCCGCCCATGTACTGCTTCTGCAACGCATCGACCCGGGTGAAGCCGATGAAGTCGTTGAAATCGTGCATCGGGGTGACCGGCAACGGCAACTGCTTCGACGACTTGGCCGCGGCGAGCGCGCGCAGGTTGGTGCGCATCGCCTCGGTGGCGGTCATCAGCGCGACCAGCGGATACGTGGCCACGCAGGCCACCTGCTCGATCTGCTTGCGGTCGAGGTCGGTCTCGAGCCAGGCCAGGATCTGCAGCGAGAGCGGCACGCCGCAGCCTTCGCGCATCGCCTGCAGGCCTTCGAAGTTCTTGAAGCAGCGGCTGATCGGCTGGACGATATCGGCGCCGGCCGCGACGTAGGCCTTGCCGCGGCGGATCGCCTCGGCCGGATCGACCGCGTCGGTGCGGGCGATGAGCAGGACCTCGGGGTTCTGGCGCGCCGCGACCATCGCGCGGATCTTGCCGACATGCTCTTCCATCGGCACGACGTCGATCTGCGCCGACGAGCACGGGCAGCGCTTGGGCGAGACCTGGTCCTCGACGATGACTGCCGATGCGCCTGCGTTCTCGAACTCGCGCATCGTTCGCATCGCGCTGACGGCGTTGCCGTAGGCGGTGTCGATGTCGGCAATGACGGGGATCGTGACCGCGTTGCAGACGTTGCGGGTGACCGCCAGGTTCTCGGTCATCGTGTAGAACTCGGTGTCAGGCTCGCCGAGGAACGACGACGAGATGCCGTAGCCCGAGGTCAGCAGCGCGTCGAAGCCGGCCTCCTGAATCAGTCGAGCGCTCAACGCGTCGAAGGCGCCTGCGGCCCAGACGGTCTTCTTGTCCTTGATGAGTTGCTTCAGGTTAGGCATGGTCGGTATTCCTCATGGCAGTGTCGGTCTGGAATCGCTTCTTCAGGTAGGTCTCGAGACCACCGGCCTCGAGCATCTCTAGATCGCCCCGGGGCAGCGGCTCGAAGGCGATGGTGGTCCCCTGGGTGAGATTCTTCACCTGCTGGGCGGCCCAGTCGACCTCGACCTCGTCCCAGCGCTCGACGAACGCCAGGATGCCGGGACACGAGATCTGCGGAAAGCCCATGCTGATCTCGCCGCGCCAGTAGCCGGGAGAGAACGACTCGGCGATCACGCCGGCGATCCCCATGTGGCGCATCGCCTTCATCGGCGGATAGTGCGGATGGCCATAGCCGAAGTTGTGGTTGCCGACGAGCAGGTCGCCCGGACGCACCGCGCTGGCGAAGCCGGGGTCGTATTCCTGCATCGCGGCCTTGCTCAGCTCGTCGATGTTGGTCGTCTTGATGTTCTTGACGCCGACGATCTGGTCGACGTCGAAGTCGATCTCGTCGAACTTGAAGGCCACGCGGCCGCGCAGGTTCTTCAGGGCCATGGTCGCTCCTTCAGCCTTGCAGGTAGGGCCGCGGATCCGTGATCTTGCCTTCGATCGCCGAGGCCGCGAGGACGGCGGCATTGCAGAGATAGATCTCCGAATCGGGGCTGCCCATCCTGCCGCGTACGTTGAGCGTGCCGGTCGAGACCGCACGCTGGCCCGGCGCCATGGTCGCGATCCGGCCGAAGCAGTAGTCGCACGACGGCGACGAGACGAACGCGCCGGCCTCCGCGAACACCTCGATCAGCCCTTCCTTGGCGGCGGCGACCATGATTTCCTGGCTGGTCGGCACGACGTTGAGCGCGAAGGTGGACGCGACCTTGCGCCCGCGCAGCACGTTCGCGGCGGCGCGCAGGTCCTCGATCCGGCCCGAGGCGCAGGACCCGAGATAGCCCACCTGCACCGGCACGTCGAGGTAGTCCTTCAGGTCGCGCGTGTTGGCCGGGCTCGGCGGGATGACGATGATCGGCTCGAGCGTCGACAGGTCGATCGTGTGGCGAGCCGCGTAGGTCGCGTCCTCGTCGCTGGACACCGGCTCGAGCTTCAGGCGCGCGCGCGGCAGCGCGTACGCCAGGCGCTTCGCGTCGGGGTTGACGATCGCCGTCACCGCGCCGGTGAACATCGCCAGGCCGGTGATCGTCTGCAACGCGTCGTTGGACATGTCGGCGACCGCCGGGCCACCGATCTCGAGCACCTGGAAGCGGCACGACGCCGGCCCGAGCACGCGCACGATGTGGTGGAACACGTCGCGCGCCATCACCCCGGGCTGCAAGCGGCCGACCAGGTCGACCCGGGTGGTCTGCGGCACGCGGATCGAGACCTTGTCCATGGCGAACGCCTCGAGCACGTTGCGCCGCAGGCCGATCGCCAGCGTGCCGAAGGTGCCGAGCTGGCTGACGTGGCCGTCGAAATGGACCGCGAAGGCACCCGGCGTGGCGTAGCCGACTTCGGAGGAGACCTGATGGCCGATGCCCTTCCTCTCGTAGAGCTTGACGTCGTTGATCGCGGTCCACTCGCGCGTGCCCTTGTGCAGCTCTTCTTCGGCCGGGCTGATCGCCGGGACCATGTGGTCGATGAAGATGCCGAAGCGCTCGGGCTCGGCCATCTTCGTGATGCCGAAGTCGTTCTTCAGCTGCTTGAAGATGACGTCCGTGTAACCCGGGAAATCGTAGGCGAGCACGAAATCGGGCTTGGCCATGATTTCGTCGCCGGCCCTGACCGAGGGCAGGCCCGCGGTGCGGGCGAGGATCTTTTCGGTGATCGTGAATCCCATGGCGTTTGCTTCCGAAGAGGGTGCGAAGGGAGCCTACCCTGCGCTGCGCAGGCCGAGCGAGCCGGGGTTCATCAGCCCCTGCGGATCGACGGCGTGCTTGAGCGCGGTCAGCAGCTTCCAGGTCTCGGGCTGCATCACCTGCTGCAGCGGATAGTCGCGGCCGATCTGCCAGTTGACGCCGCCCAGGCCCAGGTAGACCTGCTGGATGCCCTGGCGCAAGGCGATCACCGCCTCGCGCGCAGGCAGGTTGGCGGGGCGGTCGAGCCAGGGGCCGACAACGTCGTCGCCCAGGCTCTTGCGGTGCAGCGGCGTGATCTCGTCCTGCCAGTAGAACGCCGGCTCGAGGAAAAACTCGTTGCCTACCGTCATCGTCAGGTGCGACAGGACGATGCCGTGCTGCTGCATCACGGCCTCCTGCGACTGGAAGTAGGCCGCGTTCGCCGCCACCGCCCGCTCGGCCGCGCTGAGCGGGAACACGGCATGGATCGGCACCCAGCGCTGGCCGTCGGCGCCCAGCATGCCGCGCACCGGATTGAACGGCCGCGAGCGCATCACCCGGGCGGCCGCGTTCTCGATCTCGATGCCGTGTTTCCTGCCAATCGCGCGCAGTGCCGCCATGCTCGCGGCCAGGCCATCGGCGCTGCGGCCCTCGACCACGAGATGGAGCGAGCAGGCGTGGTCGGCGAGGTAGCCGGCGCCGGTGGCGGCGACGCCGACCGCGTCCTTGATGCCTTGCAGCAGGCCCTTCGACGAGCGGGCGATGCTGCCCAGGATCTTGACGCCGTCGGAGAGCTTGTTGACGCTGGCCGAGTTCAGCGCCTTGGCGCGATCGATGCCGAAGCCCTCGGAGATCGCGCGGACCGCGCTCATCTCGACCTGGGCCAGCGCCATCGAGCGCATGTCCTCGAAGCCGAAGCCGAGATAGTCGAGATGCTGCGGCGCCGGCTCGAGCCTCAGCGTCGCCGCCAGCTTGAGCCCGAAGGCGCCGGTGTCGCCGAGGAACAGGCCCGTCATGTCGGGACCGGCGTAGCGCGTGAACGGCTGGGTGCCGACCCGGCCGCCCGAGCCGGTGGTGACGACCTCGCCGGTCGCGAGCAGCACCGTCACGCCCAACACGTGCTCGGCGACGGTGCCGTGCAGGGTCGAGCCGAAGAACGCGCTGTTCTGCGACAGCGCGCCGCCGACGGTGGCGTTGATTCCCGAAAGCGGCCCCCAGTAGCCGGTGTTCATGCCGGTGGGCAGCAGCGCCTCGTGCACCTGCGCCCAGGTGCAGCCGGACTCGACCGTGATGTAGCGGTCGGCGACGTTCACTTCGAGCACGCCGCTCAGCTTGCGCGTGTCGATGACGACGCTGCGGCTGCTGTCGGGCAGGTATCCCTTGGTGTACGACATGCCGCCGCCGCGCGGCACGATGGCGACGCCGTGCGCGGCGGCGGCCTTGACCGCCTCGACGGCCTGCGCGCGCGTCTGCGGCAGCACCACCGCGAGCGGCGCCACGCCGGGCTGCCAGAAGATGTCGTTGGCGTAGTACGCGCAGCTGGCGCTGTCGGACAGCACCTGGGCGGAGCCCGCGGCGTCGCGCAATGCGGAGAGGAAGGATTCGGTGTGCACCAGGGCGTTTCGGTCGAGTGTCTGGGGAAGGGACGCGCCGGCTCAGCCGGTTACGACGAGGTCGTCGGCCGGCGTGAAGTCGTAACCACCGGCGTGGCGGCTGACGTAGCCGCCGTGCGGCGCGCCGAAGTGCGCCGGCAGAAGCAAGGCGTGGCGGTCGCTGCAGTAGTCGAGGATCGAGCGCCGGGTCGTGCGGGCGGGGCCGGCCTGCTCGCAGAAGCGGCTGTTCCAGTCGGGGCGAAACACCTGCATCGGCTGATGCAGCGAATCGCCGGGGAAGATCGCCGCATCGTTGCCCGACTCGAGCTTGAGCAGGCCGTGGCCGGCGGTGTGGCCGACCGCATCCTGGAAGAACAGGCCGTCGACGATCTTCGAGCCGTCGTCGATGAACTCGACCTGGCCGGCAGCGATCACCGGCAGCACGCTGTCCTCGATCACGGCGATGTTTTCCGGCAGGGTGAGGTGGCCGCCGGTCGGCGACTGCCAGTGCTCGAACTCGCGGCGCGAGAAGATGTACTTGGCGTTGGGAAAGGTCGGCACCCACTCGCCGTCGACGAGCCTCGTGTTCCAGCCGACGTGGTCGATGTGCAGGTGGGTGCAGATCACCAGCGTCACGTCCTCGGGCCTCACGCCGGCATCGGCCAGGTGCTCGAGGTAGGGCAGATGCAGCTGGTGGAAGCGCTGGAACAGCGGCAGCGCGCGCGTCTTGTCGTTGCCGCAGCCGGTGTCGATCAGGATCGTGTGGCGATCGTTGCGGATCATCCACGAGTGCATGCTCGACATCACCTTCTGGCTCGGCTCGTCCCAGAAGCGCGCGTCCGACAGCATCTTGTGCTCGTCGAAGATGTCGGGCGCGAAGTCGGGGAAGAGAAAGCCAGGCAAGAACCCCGGCGTCAGCATCTCCTCGATGCGCGTCACGTGATACGAACCCACTGTGAACGTCGTCACCTGCACCTTTCGCCGTTGCAGCGCCGATGTTAGGCAGGGGCGATTCCATCGATCACAGGGTAAACATCCATTTGCGCCACAATGTGGAGCAAAGATGATGGCGATCTATGAGTGGAAATATTCCTGAAGAGGCCCGAGCTGGTCGGCGTACTCCACAATATGGAGTAACACGGACGGGCACGCAGAGCATCGAGCGCGTCGTCGACGTGCTGCGCGTGATCGCTTCCCGCGGCCGGCGCGGCATGCGCGCCGGAGAAGTCGTCGCGACGTCCGGGCTGGCCGAGGCGACATGCTTGCGGATGCTCAACCGCCTCGAGCTCGAAGGCATGGTCGACCGCGATCCGCACAGCAGGAAGTACTTTCTCGGGCCGCTGCTGTATGAGTTCGGCCTGCTGGCGCGGCCGCGCTACCGGCTCGGCGAGCTGTGCGACGCGCCGTTGCAGCGGCTCGCCGAATTCACCCAGGACACGGTCTACCTGAGCGAGCGCAGCGGCCTGGAAGCGGTCTGCGCGAACCGCGCGCTCGGCGATTTCCCGATCAAGTCGCTGTCGCTCGACATCGGCGTTCGCAGGCCGCTGGGGGTCGGCGCGGGCGGGCTGGCGATCCTTTGTTCGCTGCCTCCTGCCGAGGCCCGCGCCGTGGTCGAGGCGAATGCCCACCGGTACGAGAAGTTCGCGTCGTTCACGGCCGATTTCCTGGACGGCGCCATCGCCGAGGGGCGGGCACGCGGCTACTGTTTCCTCGACGGAGCGGTGACGCCAGGGACGGCGTCGATGGGCGTGGCGTTCCCGCCTCACAACCCGGTCGCGGCGATCAGCGTTGCCGCGATCTCAGGTCGCCTGCAGCCTGACCGGCGCGAGATCATCGCGCAGCAGATGCACCGCGAGGTTCGCAAGATCGTCGCCGCGATGGAGGCCGCGACCTTCACCAACGGATCGGCAGCTCAGGGGAACTGAGGCGACGCGTCGCGACCCGTTCCGCGCCTCACATCCTTCAACGACTCGCTGGCGGCTCGGCCGACGTCACCCGGCGGGCGACGAACTCGACCGGCACGTGCGCGGAGCTGCCGCCTTCGGTCTGCATGACGAAGCGGATCTCGTCGCCGGCCAGCAAGCCGCGGTAGCGGTGCACGATCTCCGCCGCGCTGCCGCCGGCGCCGGTCAACTCGCTGGTCCGGGTGACGAAGCGCAGGCCTGCGTCATCGACGCGGCCTTCGAGCACTCCGCGCGCGACGCCGAGGAAAGAGGCGCTTCCCTGCAGCTCGTCGCCGGCACCGGAGAAGACGAAGCGTTCGTTGAAGCGCGCGTTGGGCCAGTCGTAATTGACTTCCGCGCGCCACTCGCCGTTGACCTGCGGCCGCGCCACCGGCGCGGCGACCTCGCGGCGATCGGCGGTGGGTGATCGCCATTGCCAGAGCGCGGTCAGTGCTGCCACGGCGAGCACGACGCCCGCCAGCCACCACTTCGGGAACGGCTTGCGAGCCGCGGTCGGCGGCGCTGTTTCGCCGATGGCCTCGCGCACCTCGCGCACGAGGCGGGCCATGTCGGTGGCGAAGCGCGAGTTGTCGAGGGCCAGTGCGTTGCGTCCGGCCAGTGCGCTCAACTCAGGCGGCAGGTGGGCCGGGTCGGGCATGGCGGCACCGTCGAGCAACACCGGGATGACGCGCAGGCCCTTGGCCAGCCCTGCCGCAACTTCCTGCCGGACAAAGTCGCCGGCGTCGAAGATGCGCGGCGGTGCGCCCTCGCGATCGCCTTGCCAGCGCTTGCCGATCAGCGCCAGCAAGACCGCAGAGTCGCCGACCGAGCGCTGGATGACGTCGCTGAAAGGCTGCCCGGCGGTGATGTCGTCGACGTCGATGAACACGCGCTCGGCGCCGAAGCAGCGACCGAGCTCGTCGTTGATGGCGCGCGCATATCCGGCGGCGTCGTCGCGGCGATAGCTGACGAAGATCTGTGGCTGGGTCATCGAGTCCGCGTATTGCGGCGCGCTCGGCAGCATAGCGCCGGTGGTCCGAGCAAGGAGCGGTCGGTGTCGTTGCGATCGCGCGCCATCGCTTCGCGTCGCATCCCCCGTGTTGACGAGGCGGAACGTCGAGCGCGCGGGGATGATGACATCGCCGGCTCTCAGGCCCGGAGATCTTCGACAATTTTGATGACCAACCAGCTCGTGCACGCGGCGAATCGGGCGGCTGCCCACTGCTCGACGACGGCACACCGCGGGTAGACTCGCCGCATGCCCAACCCTCCCCGCTACACAGGGCGGCATCTGTCGACTGCGCGATGAGTGTGATCAAGGCTTTGCTGCTGACCGACGTCGTGGACAGCACGCGCCTGTCCGAGACGCTCGGCGACAGCGCGATGGCCGACTTGTGGGCCGAGCACGACCGGGTTTCGCGAGCCTTGCTCGGTCCCTGGCGCGGTCGCGAGATCGACAAGACCGACGGCATGCTGCTGCTGTTCGATAACGCTGCCGACGCGGTCGCGTTCGCGATGGAATATCACTGCGCCCTGGCCAAGCTGCCGATGGCGCTGACGGCGCGCGTCGGACTGCACGTCGGTCCGGTGATCCTGCGCGAGAACGCTGCCGACGACATCGCTCGTGGCGCCAAACCGCTCGAGGTCGAGGGACTGGCCAAGCCGATCGCGGCCCGGGTGATGGCACTCGCCGGCGGCGGCCAGACGCTGCTCTCGGCCGCTGCCCGCGATGACCTCGGTGCGAGCGCCCACAAGCTGATCTCGCATGGGCACTGGCGCATCAAGGGCGTGTCCGATCCGATCGAGCTGTTCGAGATCGGCGCGCCCGACGCCCAGTTCGCGCCGCCGGCCGACGGCGAGAAGGCGCACCGCGTCGTCTCGATGGGCGACTGGTGGCTGCCGGTCAACGAGATCGCGAACAACCTGCCGTTCCAGGCGACGTCGTTCATCGGCCGCGAGCGCGAGCTGGCGGAGATCAGGGGCCTGCTCGGCGCGTCGCGCCTGTTGACTCTGCTCGGCATGGGCGGTCTGGGCAAGACGCGCCTGTCGCTCCAGACAGCAGCGGAGCAGATCCACAATTTCCCCGACGGCGTCTGGTTCCTCGACCTGGCGCCGATCAGCGATCCGGCGCTGATCGTCAGCGAGACGGCGCAGGTCCTGGGTGTTCGCGAAGAGCCCGATCGGCCGATGCTGCAGACCCTGTGCGCGCACCTGAAGACGAAGCGGGTCCTGCTGATCCTCGACAACTGCGAGCATCTGATCAAGGCGTCGGCGCAGGTCGCCAGCGCCATCCTCAAGGCAGCGCCGCACGTGCGAATCCTGGCCTCGAGCCGTGAGGCGCTGCATACGCCGGGAGAGCAGTGCTACCCGGTGCTGCCGCTGCCGGTCCCGGCTCGCGGCGACAGCATCGAGGTGCTGGCGCGATCGACGGCGGTGCGCCTGTTCGTCGACCGGGCGCAGCTGCACAAGCCCGGCTTCGTCCTCAACGAGCGCGAAGCGCCGGCGGTGGCCGAGCTGGTCGCCCGGCTCGAGGGCATTCCGCTGGCGCTCGAGCTCGCCGCGGCCCGGGTCCGGGCGCTTTCGGTCGCCGACATCAACTCCCGCCTCAAGGATCGCTACAAGCTGCTGACCGGCGGCTCGCGGGTCCTGCAGGAGCGGCAGCAGACCCTGCGCGCGCTGGTCGACTGGTCGTACGAGCTGCTCGAGCCGCAGGAGCAGATCGTGCTCGACCGGCTCGCCGTGTTCGTCGGCGGCTTCGACCTCGCCGCAGCCGAGGCGGTGTGTGGCAGCGAGCCGCTGGCCGGCGAGGACGTGCTGGACCTACTCGCCTCGCTGATCGAAAAGTCGCTGGTGATGCTCGAGGAGCGCGATGACGGTGCGCGCTACCTGATGCTCGAGACGATCCGCGAGTACGCGCGCGAAAAGCTGGCGCAGCGCGACGACGCCGCGCTGATCGCGGCGCACCATTGCGATCACTACTTTGCGATGGCCAAGTCGGCCAACAAGGGGCTGAGGGGGCCGCAGCAAGCCGACTGGCTGTGGAAGATCGAACTCGAATTCGACAACATCCGCAGCGCCATCGCGTTCTCGCTCGCCGGTGGCGTCGATCCGTTCATCGCCGTCAAGTTCGCGGTCGCGATGCAGGGCTTCTGGATCCTGCGCGGCTACTCGACCGAGGGCCGAAAGCTGGTGCAGGCGGCGCTGGCGTTGCCGGCGATCCAGGAGTCGCAGGTCGCTCAGGCGTGGGCGCTGTACGTCGGCGCGGCATTGGCCGAAAGCCAGAGCGACCATGCCGAGGCGCGCAAGATGCTCGAGACCTGCCTCGAGCTGAGGCGCCAGCAGGGCAGCGAGGTCGACGTCGCCGCGACCCTGTCGACC
>Ga0190274_10001655_pt1 | contig 13070 bp, 4 predicted proteins | sample Popmic531T_FD_133002 | JGI IMG/M metagenome (GOLD analysis project Ga0190274, IMG submission 133002) | Populus adjacent soil microbial communities from riparian zone of Yellowstone River, Montana, USA - 531 T | ecosystem: Environmental > Terrestrial > Soil > Riparian zone | place: USA: Montana...
CTTGCACAAATTCAAACACACACGTCGGCTACATCAATGTAAACCAGCCTACTCCTCCTACAATCACTGTGAACGGAGATACGCTACTGAGCAGTCCTGCACTTACTTATCAGTGGTACCAGGTTGGTGTGGGTGCGATCCCTGCAGGGATTTTCCAATTCTTAATCGCTACTTGGGGAGAATCTTATTATGTCTGCATCACTGATGCTGCAGGATGTTCATCCTGTTCCGATACAATTTTATATGAACCCGAAGGTGTACATGAATTTAATTTGTCTGAGGCATTTAATGTATATCCGAATCCTGTTCATGGGAAAGTAGTGATTAGCACCACAGCTGGTTTGACTAAAAGCACATTGCAGATCCTCGATGTTTCCGGAAGGGTGGTGAAGAATGAATCTATTTATTTCATCCAGGATAAAGCTGAAATCTCTGTTGAAGAAATTGCAAAAGGAAGTTACGTACTTCGATTGCTAGATGATAAACAGCAGGTAGTTTTTAAAACCCAGCTAGTGAAAAACTGAACTGGAATAGAAGCAAGAATCAAGAGCCAAGAGTCAAGAAATCAAAAACTTGTAATTTGGTTCTTGCGTCTTTAATCCTGTATCTTGCTTCTTGATTCTTACGTCTTGATTTTGCTTCTTGATTCCCTATGGCTGCCCGGAAAGTTTTAATGATTGAACCAAAGAATTTTATCTCCAACCCTCAAACGGCTGGAGATAATTTTTTTCAGCCGGGGACTGGAATGATTGCGCCCGGAGTAGAGCAAGATCAGTCATTAAAAGAATTCAACGGTCTTGCTGATTTGCTTGCGCAGTCAGGCATTGAGGTGCATGTTTTCAGGCAGGATGATTTGCTGGAAACTCCGGATGCAGTTTTTCCAAACAACTGGTTCAGTACAATGCCGGGCGGAGAGCTCATACTTTATCCCATGATGGCCGTGAACCGGCGGATGGAACGCAGGCTTCCAGTGATCCGGTTCCTGGAGAATATGTATCCCAAAACATTAAACCTCGCACATGATGAAAGGCGCGGAATTTTTCTCGAAGGCACAGGCAGTCTTGTGATTGACCATTCAAACAAGATTGCATACGCTTCACTTTCGCAACGCACAAGCAGTAATTTGTTATTCGAATGGAGCAAGATGACAGGTTATGAAGTCGTAATATTTTCTTCCCTCGACAGAAAAGGAGAAACCGTTTACCACACCAATGTGATGATGACACTTTGTGAACGGTTTGCCATCATCTGCATTTCAGCAATTGATGATGAAGAAGCCAAAGAGCGGGTAATAAAATCGTTGTTGAGAACAGGTCATGAGCTGATTGAAATCACGTTGGAACAAATGCACCATTTCTGCGGGAACTGCCTGGAATTGGAAAATAACAAAGGCGAAAAGATTTTAGTCATGTCGGACAATGCCTTCAGTCATTTTAGTGATTTTCAAAAAATCCAGATCGAAAAACACTGCCGGATTCTGCACACGGGTTTGGACACCATTGAAACCTATGGAGGCGGAGGGGCGCGGTGTATGTTGGCGGAATTATATTAGGAAATGGCAATTGGAAAAGGTTTCATTTTCTGGAAATAATTCAAAGTCTTAACCACAGAGACACAGAGAAAACCGCTTCGGCTTAAGCAGAGTGGCTCAAAAACGCAGAGAACCTTCTGAAATCACTGTCTATGTGATAAAATATTTTCTATTCCGTGTCTCTGTGTCTCTGTGGTAAATTTTTCTTCTCTGTGAGCCCTATGCCTCTGTGGTAAAAGTTTTTCTTTTTTTCGACAATTACTACCTGTTGTAAACAGAAATCTCTGAATCTTTTACCTCTCAATTTGTGTATAAATATGAAGTAAAATTTGCTTGCCATAGGCCAGCCGGGGTTTACCCATTCAATATTGAAATTAGCCAAAACCGAAATCGCCAATTGGATAATAATTTTACCTTTACCCGACTCAAAATAAAAACCTTGGTTGACCGTTAATGGTTACGCTAAATCCGCTGATCTTTAACAACTAATCTGCCCATGAAATTATCCTATCTCCTCGTGCCTGTCTTCGTGTTGGTCTTAACTTCCGCTTCTGCACAGGCGCCCAAATACAGTAATGAATTTCTTTCCATTGGAGTCGGTGGACGGGGTTTGGGAATGAGTGGCGCCCAATCAGCATCCGTGGATGATGCTACCAGCGCTTATTGGAACCCCGCCGGTCTGTCACTGGTGAAAGGAAGCGTACAGGCCATGGGAATGCACAGTGAATATTTCGCAGGTATTGCCAAGTTCGAGTATATCGGTTTGGTCGCAAAGGTGGATGCTACAAGAGCAGTTGCATTTTCTCTCACTCGTTTCGCCGTAGATGACATTCCTGATACTACCGAGCTGGTGGATGCGTCCGGAAATATCAATTATGACAGGTTGAAATCCTTTTCAGCTGCTGATTATGCCTTCTTGATTTCTTATGCGGTCAAGAGCAAAATTGAAGGACTTCGTTACGGCGGATCCGCAAAGGTGATCAATCGTAAAGCGGGCGACTTCGCTCATGCCTGGGGCTTCGGAATTGATCTGGGTGTGCAGTATGAAAAAAACAAATGGCGTTTGGGTCTCATGGGTAAAGACATTACAACCACTTTCAATGCCTGGACATTCAATACAGAAAAACTGGCCCCTGTTTTCAGCGTCACCAATAATGAAATCCCTGAAAATTCTACTGAGCTGACACTGCCAAAACTGATCTTCGGTGCAGGACATAAATCTACGATCGGAAAAAAATTCACCGTGATGCCTGAGCTCGACCTCGACTTCACTTTCGACGGTCAGCGGAATGTTGTTGTCAGCAGCGATCCGATCAGCATTGATCCGCATCTTGGAATAGAAATCGGGTATGACGATTTTATTTTCCTCCGCGGAGGTGTGAACAACATCCAGCAGATTAAAGACCAGGAAGGCGCAAAGTCCACGATCTTCCAGCCGAATATGGGTATAGGAATCAGGCTGAAGAACCTGACGATTGACTATGCCCTCACAAACATTGGAAGCCAGGAGACACTCTATTCAAATGTTTTCTCATTGAAACTGGATATCTATAAACACAAGCCGTCAACAACAGAAAAATAAACGACGTTTCGTCCGTCAAACCAATCGCTGATGAAAAAATTTTACCTGCTCTGTGCAATATTCATCACCACGTTCGTCAAAGCGCAGACGTATGAAAATTCCTGGATCAACACTTCACAGGAGTATTACAAAGTAAAAGTCTGGCAGGACGGAATTTACCGCCTCACTGCACAGAACATGGCCTGGGCCGGAATTGCCTTTAGTTCCTGGACTCAAATATCAAATATTCAGCTATGGAATAAAGGACAGCAGCAATACATTTACCTCTACGATGCGAACCAAAACGGAACCCTGGATGTTGCCACTGACTACATAGAATTTTACGGCGAGCACAATACCGGTTGGTTCGACAAACAACTTTATGCCGACAGCACCTGGCAACCCAATCCCAACTATAGTCTCCTTACTGATACTTCCGTTTATTTTATCACATACAGTTTCTCAAATGCAGGACTTCGTTATGATACAATAGACTTTGTACAGCCAACATTTCCGGCAGCGCCTTATTTTATTAAAGAATCTTACTATGAAGAATCCGGTTTTTACAACGTAGGTTATCCTGACCAGGACGTTGATTATGTTAAAGCTGAAGGACATGTGGGATCGCTCTTTTATAGCGGCAGTGCTCCGATCCAAAAAAGTGTCAATACGCAAAATGCATACACAGCCGGGCCGAATGCCGAGGTGAGAACTACCGTTACCGGTTCGAATAACAACCCGCAGTGGTATAGTATTTCAGGAACGGGAATCAATTTTTTGGATACAACTACGGTTTCAGGGTATGATGTTAAAAATCATTTCTTTTCGATCTCCCCTTCCCAGCTGTCAAGTTCAACGACTGCTTTAACCTATAATACTATTGCCAGCCCATACTTCACCAGGATGGCATTTGTCAATCTTTCAATTCGCTATCCGCATACACCGGACATGGAGAATGCATCTTCATTTAAAATGTTTGTATTGGATGATGCTATCAATGGAAAAACTTTCCTGGACCTCACGAACTTCAACAACGGTACTTCGCCTACAGTGATGTATGACGTCACCAACCACAGGCGGATTGACCTCTCCCAGAATGGAACCACCATCCAGGCAGTTGTTCCGAATGATGGAGGTGTAAATCCAAAATTCTGCATGATTGCTTCCAGCAGCGGCGTTAATATCGTTTCAACTGCAGCTATATCAAGAATCAATTATGTAAGCGCAAGCGGGCAGAGCAAGTTCAGAAACATTCAGAGTCTCGGCGTGGATTCAGCTTACATCATTGTAACTCATGCATCATTGAAAAATGTGGTTGAGCTGGGGAATGGTTACGAGGATTACCGCAATGAAACTACAGGTAATCATAACAGGGTTGTAGTCATCGATGTTGCAGAACTGTATGACCAGTTTGCATATGGAATTTCAAATCATGGATTGGCAATCAGGAACTTTGTGCATTTCGTTATCGACAAGTGGGGCCCCAACAGGCCGCAGGCGCTTTTCCTTGTTGGAAAATCAATTAAGGTAGACGACCAGATGCGCCACAGTCCTGGATTGTGGAGCAAGTGCCTTGTTGCTTCCTTTGGTTACCCATGTTCCGACATGGCACTGGCATATGGTGTAAATGGTTCACTGTTCGATCCTGCCATTCCCATCGGCCGGTTGAGCGCCAACAATTCAGCTGATGTGTCAAACTACCTTGATAAAGTGAGGGAGTATGAAGAGAAGCAGACAAATCCCACTCCTGAACCATGGATGAAAAAAGTACTGCACTTCGGCGGAGGACAAGATGTAGCAGAACAAACGTCCTTCCGTGATTACCTGAATTCTTTAAAAGATGTGATTGAGGATTCATTGTATGGAGGAAAGGTCACCTCATTCTTTAAAAACAGTCCTGACCCGGTAGAGTTCGGTCTCACAGAGCAAATCAAAAATCAAATCGACAGTGGTGTTTCGACGATGATGTTTTTCGGTCATGCATCCGGTTCCACGTTTGATATATCGACAGACCTGGCGCAGAACTACACGAACTACGGAAAATATCCAATCATGATGGCAAGTTCCTGTTACGCCGGTGACTTTCATTCAAGCGTTCAAAGCAACAGCGAACAGTTTGTACTCGAACCAGGAAAAGCAGCCATTGCTTTTTTGGCCAGCGTCGGACTTGGAGATGCTTATTACCTGTACGTTTATGATACCAGCCTATACCGCAACATCGCATATCGCAATTATGGTGAACCCATTGGTAAAATCATGCAGCATACCGTCCAGAATTTGCAAGACAGCTTTAATGGAAACTCCGGTATTAAACGTGTTGTAAATGAAATGTCGCTACAGGGAGATCCAATGCTACGTTACAATTCATGGCCGAAACCTGACCTGGTGGCTGAAGAAAGCAATATCCATTTCACACCCAATGTGATCACTGCCGACATGGATACGTTCACACTTCATTTTAAAACGCGCAACTATGCCCGTGCAGTGAGTGATAGTTTCCTCGTTACCGTTACGCGCACCATGCCAAACGGGATTGATTCAGTGTACACCATTTTACGCCCGCGTTGCTATTACGAGGACGACCTTTCCATCAACATGAAGGTATCGGGACTGAATGGAGCGGGTATAAATAACTTTACAGTGAAGGTAGATTTGAATCCCGATACTATCCCGGAGTTGCAGGACTACTCGAATAATATTGCAACAACTTCCTTGTTTATTTATTCGAACGATATCATCCCGGTCTATCCTGCAAAGTATGCCATACATTCTTATTCCACAGTAACCCTTAAGGCTTCCACTTCAAATCCGTTGGGCACAACGCGCAACTACAAATTTGAAATTGACACGGCGTATTTCAATGATGATCCGCAAACGCACAGCCCGCAATACCGTTTCAACTTTATACAAAGCAGCGGCGGTGTGGTAACATGGTCGCCTGCCAACTATAACCTTATCCCCAATACAGTTTACTACTGGCGCGTGTTTGACGATACTACTACTGTGAATAAAAATGAAAGCTCCTTCATATATATTCCAAACAAGACCGGCTGGTCACAGGCGCACTTCTTCCAGTTCAACAGGGATGAATATGAAAACGTCAACCAGGACAGCATAGAACGTGTTTACCATTTCGACCAGAATGTAAAATCCCTTGATGTAGTAGACTACGGCCTTCCTGCAAATCAAAATGAGACACATGCAACGGGCTATAGTCTGAATGGCGAGGTTCAGGAATATGACGGCTGGAGCGGAGATGCTACGATTCACTTTGCAGTCATTGACTCTTTGACGCTTAAACCCTGGAGTAATTGCAACGCTTTTCACGGACAGGTAAATACCTATATTGATCCGGATGGAGATTGCTTAAACGGTCCGGGCACAATCTATAGCAATCGTCTACGTTCGGAAAACTATTTCCAATACAGGATCGCCGACGCTACACAGATGCGGAGACTTCATGAATTTGTTGATTCGATACCAAATGGAAATTATCTTTTGTTTTATACATGGTCCCTCTGCGATGTAACAAATGATACTTCGTTTCAAAACATGTTTACAGATTTAGGCATTCAAACTGAGTTCAATCTTTTACAGCCCAATCTTCCATTTATTGTATTCCTAAAAAAGGGAGATCCAGGTTCTGTTTTATCTGAACAGGGAGCACAGTCAAATTCTCTGATTACTTTACAGACTACCTTACAGACAGTCTGGTACCAGGGAGAAATCACTTCAGAGGTTATCGGTCCTGCAACACATTGGACAAACCTGCACTGGGGTCAGCATCCGCTGGAATCAGGACTTACAGAAGACAGTGTAAGCATTTCAATTCTTGGTTACGACGAGGACTCTGCTAAATGGGATAACCTTGTAACAGGCATTCAGACAAACACGCCCGATTATTCATTGAGTAACATCGATGCAGACCAATACCCTTTTTTGAAGCTGGAGGCTTATCTTGAAGATCTTCCGCTGCGCACACCTCCGCAAATGGACCGCTGGCAGATATATTATGATGAAGCGCCTGAATGCGCTTTGAATGCAAGCCGTCAGTATTCTTTCTACAAAAATCCGATCGCCGAAGGTGATACCATCCAGCTCAGTATTGCCGTCGACAACATCGGCAACATTCCGATGGACAGTCTGGCGATGAGCTTCTTTATGTACGACAGGAACAGGACTCGATATGACCTTAAAAATTATAAGATGGATTCCCTGCGCGTTGGCCAGTCGCTCACAGCCAGTGTTGCCATCGACAGCACTTTTGGCATGTATGGTGACAACAGCCTGTGGGTTGAAGCAAATCCTTATGGGATCAAGCACCAACTTGAACAGCAGCATTTCAACAACATCGCTGAAGTAAAATTCAATGTGAACCGGGATGTAATCAATCCTATTCTTGACGTCACTTTCGATGCGATTCATATCCTCGACGGAGACATTGTTTCAGGAAAGCCGCATATCGTCATTCAGCTGCACGATGAAAATAAATTCCTTGCCCTCGACGATACCACTGATTTTCGCGTGTACCTGAAGTCGCCATCGCAGAATGCAAAGCAGCAGCTCAACTTCTCTGAAATGTTTTACAACGCACACCTCTCTTTCACGCCTGCGCAATTGCCTAAGAATAGTGCGAAGATTGAATTTGATCCTATACTGGCGGAAGACGGAATTTACTCGCTTGAGGTTGAAGCTGCCGACAAATCAAAGAATGAAAGCGGAAGCTTTAATTACCGTATCACTTTTGAAGTCATCAACAAATCGACTATTACAGAAGTGTTGAACTACCCGAATCCATTCTCCACCTCTACAAAATTTGTGTTCGTGCTCACCGGCAATCAAGTTCCCGACCATATGAAAATCCGCATCATGACGGTGAGTGGAAAAGTGGTTCGGGAAATCATGCGTAACGAGCTTGGCAACATCCATATCGGCAGGAACATTACCGACTATGCATGGGATGGCAGGGATGAATTCGGCGACCGGCTTGCAAACGGTGTGTATCTATATAAAGTGTACACCGACTTCAGCAATGGCACCGACATTGAGCACAGAGGCACAGAAGCAGACCCATTTTTCAAAAAGGGCTGGGGGAAGATGTACCTCATGAGGTAGTACAAAGTACCAATCATTACGAATTTACAAATGCAATCCTTACTAATTAGGGTGATGTCTTATTTTGAAATTTAATAACTAACATGGAACGCAGATTTACGCTGATCTTTAAGATTCATTATGATTTATATCTGCGATAATCAAAATAATCTGCGTAATCAGCGTTCTGATTTTTTTGTTAATCTTAACTGAGACACAACCCTAATTAGCATTGGTATATTCTCACCTATTCGTATTTCGTACATTCGCAACCTTTTGTATTTCTAACACCTTCAAATTTGTAAATTGGTAATTATTAGTATTTAGTACTATGATTTTAGAAAAATTGGAACTGGTCAAATCGCGCTTTTATGATGTCGAAAAGGAGCTCAGCAATGCTGATGCGATGAAGGATATGAGAAGATTTGCCCAGTTGAATAGGGAATACAAAGAGCTTCAAAGGATCGTTGAAAAATATCATGACCTGCAGAATGTAATGAGCAACCTCGATCATTCCAAGGATGTGTTGAGGAATGAGAAGGATGAAGAGTTCAAGGAAATGGCCCGTAAGGAGCTGGAAGAACTGGAGAACAGGAAGAATGCATTGGAAGCGGAAATAAAAGTAATGCTGATCCCTGCCGATCCGGAAGATGAAAAAAATGCCATGATGGAAATACGTGCCGGGACAGGCGGTGATGAAGCCAGTATTTTTGCCGGCGATCTTTACAGGATGTATATGAGGTATTGCGAGCGCAGGCGCTGGAAGACTGAATTGATGGACTGGAGCGAAGGAACAATGGGCGGTTACAAGGAAGTGATTATTAAAATAACCGGCGAAGGCGTTTATGGCATTCTGAAATATGAAAGTGGCGTTCACCGTGTTCAGCGTGTGCCTGATACTGAAACGATGGGGCGGGTTCATACTTCAGCAGCAACCGTTGTTGTGCTTCCAGAAGCGGAAGAAGTGGATGTGCAAATCAATCCTGCTGACCTTGAATTCCAGACTTCCCGGAGCGGTGGTGCAGGCGGACAGAATGTGAATAAGGTCGAGACCAAGGTTCAGATAACGCATAAGCCTTCAGGTATTGTGGTTGTCTGCCAGGTTGAACGCAGCCAGCTTGCCAACCGCGAGCTTGCAATGCAGATGCTCCGCTCAAAGCTCTATGAACGCGAGCTGACCAAACACAACGCAAACATTGCGCAGAGAAGAAAAACAATTGTGAGCACGGGCGACAGGTCTGCAAAGATCAGGACATATAATTATCCGCAAAGCCGGATCACTGATCACCGCATCGGGCTGACAATGCACAACCTCCCTACTTTTATTAGCGGAGATATCCAGGAAATGCTGGATGCATTGCAGGTGGCTGAAAATGCCGAACGCCTGAATGAGGGGGTTGCCTGATTAAAACTTCAATCAAATTATTTTCGCTGGATTCAACCTGGCAGTTTGTTTCCCTGGACTTGACCTGTCAGGTTGTTTCTACAAATTCGACCTGTCAGGTTGATCTACTGGTTTAATCTGTCTGTTAGTCTAAGTTAATCCGATGAATCACTCCGGATTCAACCTGTCAGGTTGTTTCCATGGATTTGACCTGTCAGGTTGATCTTCTGGTTTAATCTGTCTGTTGGTTAAAGGTTTATCTGATCAATCAATCCGGATTCAACCTGTCAGGTTGATCAACTGGTTTGTTCTGTCTTTCTATTCCTGTTGACTCTACAAATCGAATCGTTCAAGATTCAACCTGTCAGGTTCGTTCCACAAATTCAACCTGACAGGTCGTTTCTCTCGATACGACCTGTCAGGTTGTTTCATGGAATATAATCTTCGTGAAGCTTAGTTTACTGGGCTACGTGACTATCTCACAACAGAAACGGTACCGACGCGCTCAAATTTGTGTCCGTGGAAACCTTTGGCCGCAATTTTATAAACGTACACACCTTCCTGTACCCTATGACCGAAGTAGGTTCCGTCCCATACGAAGTTCGTTTCGTTTGAAGAATAAACTTCTTCTCCCCACCTGTCAAAGATGGATACTTTAAGCTCGGTGATATTTTCTAAGTATACACTGAAGCCATCATTTTTTGAGTCACCGTTCGGCGTAAAGGCATTCGGTATATAAACACTTTCCGGAACACGGATCTCAATGGCTTTCAACATAGAGTCGCGGCATCCAAAAGCATTTGTAGTGATAAGCATCACATGGTAAGAACCGGCTCCATTATATTGGTAAGAAGGTTGAAACTCTGTTGTTGTGTGACCATCTCCAAAGCTCCAGAGATATTGCATTCCACCTGTGGAATGATTCTGCAACGTGAAAGCAGATTCATCTTCCGGGTAAAAGTCATCTGATACATTCAGATCGAAATCCGCTACCGGCGTATTATACACCATCACCATCGCATCAATCGTGTCACGGCAGCCAGAATTATTGGAAGCCACCAGGGTAATATTATAGTTTCCAGGGTCTGTAAATGTGTGCGTCGCAACCGGATCAAATGATGACGATCCATCATCACCGAACCACCATTGGTAAGTGTAGCTTGGAGATTGCGGACTGCTTCCAAGCACGGCATTGAGAGGAGCACAACCTGTGAAGTTATTCGATGTAACATGGATCTGCGGCATGGAATCAACCAATACCTGGAGCGAAGTAGTACTCCTGCAACCCGTTGTTGTATTCAGCGTCAAAAGGTTTACAAGTGTTATACCCGTATTGTTCCAAAGTATATTTACGTGATCCTGTCCGTTACTTCCGGAAATAGAACCGCCGTTTGCTGACCATTGGTAAACAACATTGTTCTGCGCTGAAGTGGTGTATGATGAACCCCATGCATCACTGCAGCCTTGCTGGCTACCAAAAATCGTTGCGACAGGCAAAGGATTTACAAACACCTGTATAGGCGCTGATGTCGAACATCCATTCACATCCGTTTCAGTTACTGTCAATAAGCCATATCCTATAGTGTTCCAGTTAACAGAAGCACTTGACAGCGTTGAACTGCCGTTGAAACTTCCACCATTTAACTGCCATGAATAGCTGCTTCCCGCATGCTGGTTTGTGAGATAACTCACATTGTCGTTCAAACAAGCTGCAGGAGATCCGGTAACTGCAGGTGCAGGCGGTATATTCACTTGTACAATCTGGCTGTCCAGGGCTGTACATCCTTCTTGTGAAACCTGGTTCAGCCCTACCCTACCGGCACCGGGATTAAACCAGTAAACATCAATTGAATTGGTGACAGTAAAGCTGATGATGGCTCCACCGGTAACACTCCAGTTATAGGTATGTCCCGGCATCGGCGGCACTGAATAAGTTGCTGTATCTTCCTGGCACAGAAAATCAGTACCTGTGATATTCGGCATCGGGAAAGGCGTCAGGTTAACAATCATCTGAACCGTAGTATCGCATCCATAACTGTTGGTTTCAGTAACTGAAATGTTACCTGTGCCAACTGAATTCCAAAATACCATTACTGAGTTGTTGTTTGAAGCGCCATTGATGGAACCTCCAACCACTGACCAGCTAAAGGTTGTGCCTGTTGCTGAAGATAAAGTATAGGTTTCATTGGATGGCGTACAAACAGCTCCAAGTCCGATAATTGTTGGTGACGGTTGAGGATAAATATTTGCTGTATAATAAAGTGTCGTGTCACAACCTTCGGGGTTTATCGCCGTCAGTGTGATATTGCCTGTACCGAAAGTATTCCAGTTTACCACGATGCTATCACCGTTGTTACTAAGTACGTTCCCGCCATTCACAGTCCAGTTATACACTGAAGCATTTGATGCAGAGGAAGTATACAATGCAGCTGTAAGTCCGCAAAATGATTGCTGACCGGAAATGAAAGGTGAAGGCGTAACAGATAATGCCACGCTCAAGGTGGTTGTAGAATCACAACCGAATGCATTTGCTGCCGTCACAGTTACTGTACCTGTGCCGGTAATGTTATTCCATTGCACCTGGATACTGTCAGCATTCACTGATCCGAGAATGGTTCCTTCTGTTACAACCCATGAATAATTATTTACTCCAGGTGAACTGACACGGTAAGTGCTTGAAATAGGCAAACACAAGGCTACAGGTCCATTCAGAACCGGCGCCGGTTGCGGGTAGAGGTTTACAGGGTAAACAATTGTGGTATCACAACCCAGTGCATTGGTCGCGGTAAGTGTTACAGATCCCCCTCCTGATCCTGTCCAGGAAACAGTAATGCTGTCGCCGTTCGATTGTAAAATGGTTCCACCATTCACAGTCCAGTTGAACGTAGCTGCATTCGAAGGTGCAGCAGAATAAGTCATTACTTCCTGACCACAGATATTCTGCAATCCTGCAATGGAAGTAACAGGTGTAGCTGAAAGGTTTACAATTTTGGCAACAACAGAGTCACAACCAAAACTATTTGTCTCTGTGAGTGAAATCAATCCTGCACCTGGAGCATTCCACGCAATGGTAACGCTGTCGTTATTGTTAGATCCGATGATCGTACCGCCAATCACTGACCAGTTATAAGAATTGGATGTTGGATTTGCAGCATAATAAACCGAAACTGCAGGAGTACAAACAAATGAAGCACCGCTGACTGATGGTGAAGGTTGAGGATAAATATCTACCGTATAAGTAAGTGTGGTATCACAACCGTCAGCATTCGTTGCTGTAAGCGTAATTGTATTGGTGCCGATATTCGTCCATTGCACATCAATGTTGGTTCCGTTATTGTTCATAATGGTACCACCATTCACTGTCCAACTATGCGTTACAGCATTGCTGGCTGCGGCAGTATAGGTTGCCTGTATTGGACCGCACATATTTGGCAATCCTGAAATGCTTGTTACTGGTGTGGCTGAAAGGTCTACAAGAAATGCAATGACTGAATCACAAC
>Ga0190274_10001656_pt1 | contig 13065 bp, 4 predicted proteins | sample Popmic531T_FD_133002 | JGI IMG/M metagenome (GOLD analysis project Ga0190274, IMG submission 133002) | Populus adjacent soil microbial communities from riparian zone of Yellowstone River, Montana, USA - 531 T | ecosystem: Environmental > Terrestrial > Soil > Riparian zone | place: USA: Montana...
CTCCAGGAACTTATTCGGTAAGTAAAATACTTACCCTTAGCAGTGAGTTTAGGGATTCAACCGTCAAGCATTATCTTGATTCGTCATACAATACATGCATTAAAACCTTATGGAATTTTGAACAGGCTGCGATGGCGAACATAGATACAATGAATTGTTACATTTCTTGTGAAGCCTGTTCTACATCCCTTGGTAACAGAGATGCATTTGTTTCATCAGGCCAAGGAACTGCGCTTCAATATGATTTACTATTGGAAGAGTGCATGAAGCCGTGTTCTGAGATTTCAAATTGCCAAATGCTTTATGAGCAGCTTTTGCAAGATATGTCTCCTGTGGGACAATATGGTGAAGTATATGATGATCATTATAATATAGATCCCAGCATTCATCCTCTCAGCATCTATAACATCAATAATATACTTCCCAAAAATTATCATTATATCTACAATACTAATGCTTTTGTTTTGAATGCTGGGAATGGATGGGATAGCGCGACTTGGAGACAACCTATTTTTGAAATCAATTTGGTTTGGTATAAATTTTACATGGATGACAATGGGGATAGTTCTAAAATTCAAGTAATTGAAGTTAGCCCGGGCAATTATTACCCACAGGTTGATTTTGCAAGTAATGTGATTTATAATAATGCTTCAGGAACATATTATGTTTACCCACAGCATTTAAAAAATGTTGCTGATTTTATAAACGCCTTCAATAAGCCATCATGGGCAAGGTCACTGGTATATTATCATCCGGAATATTCCTACTATCAAGACTGCCGTGGATATGGAAAAAAAACTCTACCATCTGACAACTTTACTAGTGATAAATTTGATGCCCTATTGTCGAAAACAATGCTTTTTTATAGAGCAATGGATGAGCACTTAGTCAAACTAAGCTACGATGGGTTAAACCAATATTTTACTGATGTTTTAGATGGCAATTCGATTTTATCAAAATACAATGATCCATATGATCCTTTTGTTACGTCAGGAAATTTCTTTAGTTATGGAGATGAATTGAAAAACTTGGTGCATGATTATAAAGTAGTGTCAGGCACTCATTATTCGATGTTGCAATATGCTGCATATATCGTTTTGTCAACGAATCCTTATGCAACTAATTTCACTGATTTTGGAAATCTAGATAATATTTACTACTCCCATTCTCAGCCCTATGTGCTGGATGATAGTATTAGAAATGTTCAATGGGATGTTTTCAAAAATCTATATCTTTCTGCAAAGCAGGAGATTCAGATTAAAAAAGCGAAAGACTTTGCTAGTGCTTACGGAGGATATAACGAGTGTATTGGTAATTCAAATTATTCCCCAATTCCTTCATTATTTAATTACTCGAATCTTTTGTATTGGTATAATACATATGGAGATTGGAAGGAGGCAATTTATCATGAGCCTTATTTTAGTGATAATGGCCAGCCATGTAACTGTTATACAAGAAATTTGTATGCAAATAAAAAGAAGAGATTTGTTGATAAAGAAGATTTGCCATCTAAGGACTACAATTCTACTGTTTATCAGCAGTTTTTGCAAAGTGGACAATGTCCCAATGCTACTGGTCTTCAAGGCCTCTTAAACGTATTTGCTTATGAAGGCAAGTTAACTTATTCTTCAAACGTTCCACTTCAAAGCTATCCTGAATTCAGTGCATTTTGCACAGCTTTAAATCATGGTACCCCTACGGGAATTTTACCTGCATTGTCCTGGAAGTCTCTAACAACAAATTCGGCTTCGAATCTAATCGATGTGGATATTGTTGATGCTTCAGGCAATGGTATATATAAGATCTCTCTTGATAAGTCAGGTAGTGGAATTGGTAGTTGGGATGATGTTAAAGGAATCAAAGATATTGATGCATCGCAGGGCAATGGATTCACTTTTACGGCTTTGGTATTTATACCATCGGGTGTAGCAGGATCTCATTATGTTGCAATAACAGGAACGACAGTAAATATTAATGTCAAGAATTGCAACTTTAAAGAGGAATGTAAACCCAATGATCTAGCAAATGATTTGATGATATTAATGAATACGCTAACAGCACAAAATACTAGCAACCTCACTAATGTTACTCAAATCCAGCCAAACATATTGTATAGTTCAATGGTAACTCCAGTGATTCTTTCGATGGTAGGGGAATCCAATTCAACTGTATTGCGCTGGACATACAATTCTACTGACAAAACATTTAAGATATATAATACCTCACAGAATAACAAGCTTTCTTTGAAAATGAATTCTGCTGAACCATCTTCTTTCGTGCTAACTTCTTCAAATTTTGGACAAATAAAATATTTTAAGAATATACGTAGTGAGCATCAAAATTTCTTTGCGGTAGATGCGTATGATGGTTCAGGGGCACTTTTGGCAACTTTGCATGGAGAAGCATATCGCACCTTAGGCGGTTATACATATGCGCAGGAGATGGGTACTTGTGCTTTGCCAACGCCAAATAGTGATTGTTTAAATGGCATTTCCGCCGATGGTATACAAACATTTGGAGGTGGATCAGGGTTAATTTATACAGATACAACCCTCGAAATTTATAATAAATATGTTTTGGCAGTTCATAATTTAAATAGTAAAATGAATTGGGTTGGTTCTTATGAAATTATACCAATAAATTACATAAACTTCCAGTCTTTTTATTTATATGCTGCGGAAGTATATACACGATTTGTCCAATATTTTGATCCTAACATTGATGATGTTGAATGGCTGACAATACCTGATTATTTCATTAATGCATATGGAGCTTCAGTTAATCCTTGGAAGGAATATGAAAGGTATTCCAGAGCAGTTCAGTTGTATAATCTTCGTGCGAATAATACAGGCTTATGGGAGATGATGCCCGAAGACATTAATAACTTTATGATAAGCCTTTATGCTGATCATTGCTATTTATATGTTGATTATTTAAGAAATTATCCAAATCAATATAATGCTCCAGCTATAGACATATCCCAATACTTTTTAGGGCAGTATCCTACATCAGATAGTTGTCAATTATTATATGAGAGATATATTGTAGCCCATAGTTGGTTTGTAAATTGGGCTTCCTTACATGATTGGCCATGTGGTACTGAAGACCAAATTGGAATGTATCATAGTTATGATAAAGTAGTCGGGAATAAATTATGTTGTGATCCGTATGGAATTGCCTTGTTTGAAAATTACATAAATTCCTTTTACGATACAACAAATTGCCCCGTAATTGCATTACCCATGCTTACGGATTGCAACTCTAATTCCATTGTAGTATCAGATCCACGAGATTGCTCACAAGAGTTCTTTTTATATCAACAGTACATTAATAAATATAACAATTCGTATTATGCAACAGAATTGACAGGATATAGCCTTATTATTTATGAAGGCACTTTTGATCTATTCATGGGATTAGGCACTTGTGAGTGCGTTGAAGCATACTTACGTTATTTAACCTATTATATTAATGCAGGGCCTGGGTCTACGCTTCCTACACCATTAAGTATTTTTGAATTTGGCCCGTGTAAAGGCTTTGAACCATGCAAAGCTAGACATGATCAATATACAACTCTTATAAGTCAATATAATGCTAGTTATTATGGCCAACATTATGGGCAGATGAATTTTCTCGATTATGATGATTTTATTGCTTATAATTTATGCAATTGTTTTGATTCATACATGTTATATCTTACTGAGTATTTGACTTCGGAAAACCATGACTTTCCTGAACCCTTAGAGATATTTGAATTTGGATCATGCGAAATTTCGCCTATTGAGATCGATCCCTGCTTTAATACTTATATAAAGTATAAATCAGCTATAGCAGAATATACTCAGTTTGCGCAAAAAAACCCTGGATTGAATCTGCCATCGATAACTGAAATTTATAACAAGGAGAATTTCGTCCCAGAGGGACTATGCTATTGCGCTGATTCATATATTGCCTTTTTACATGCGGTTATTAATAGGACAATAACTGATCCAGGATACATTACCGCTCATCTGGATTTAGTTAACAGTTGCCACCAAATTCCTTGTGCTGGCGACACTGCAATCACGGACACTATTACTTTACCACCTGTTTCACATCACAATCCTTGTGTGGAAAATATCATTGCTGTAGCCATACAAAATGCTTCGAATGAGTATAGCAAATACATTGATAGCACTACAACTGCAATCGCTAGTCTTTATAACGATCATTGTATGCATCCTACGGAGGATTTATTTCAATATTATAATGACAAGGAGTATCATTTTACTTTATATTATTATGATCAAGCTGGAAATCTAATTAAAACGGTTCCTCCGGAAGGCGTAATACCCCTTCCAATTACTGCCAGTTCGGATGCCCTTGAACAAAAGATTATTCAGGATCGAACCTATGGAAAACATTCCGTATACACTACTCACAATCTGGAATCACGTAATGAATACAATAGTTTAAACCAGCTTGTAAAACAAACTGTACCAGACCATGATAAGATAAATTTGTTTGAAACTTCTTTGCCTGATGGTTTGGAAAACAGGTTAAATATTCAGAATGTTCAGTTCGTCAATTCGAACACAGGGTATCTTTGTGGTTATATTGCAATTAATGGATTAAATCGAGGATATTTATACCGTACAGATGATGCAGGAATTACGTGGCATCGCGTAGATAATCTTGTGGCATCAGACCTTCAAAAGGTGCAGATGGTTGATGCAAGCACTGGTTATGCCGTCGGAACCAGTGGTATTGTATTGAAGACTGTGGATGGTGGCAATTCATGGGATATGCTTGACCTGTACTCGGTCAATAATTTTACGGGTAAACTTAATGACCTTTATTTTAAATCTTCCACAGATGGAATTATTGCCGGAGATGATGCAGCATTACTTCATACAAGCGATGGTGGAAATACCTGGACTAAAATTACCCTAAATGGGTTGCCAACGGTTGGTGTCCTCGATGATATTACATCAATTACTTTCGATAACGTCAATTCAAACTTATTTTTCAGCATAAAGAAATCTCCAACCGGTCTTCCCACAAATGGGATGTTGTATAAAATTACTTCCTCTACAGGTAGTACCTGGTCAATAACAGCATTTACAAACGTTCATTCACTGGATTTAAATGATTTATGCTACTATGAGACCGGTAAGGGGTATGCTGCAGGAGTTGATGGTACCCTTCTTTGGACTAATGATCATGGTAATGCTTGGTATGCTTTGCCTACCAATGTAAAAGAGTCATTCAAAAGAATTTACTTTACGACACAAAATGATGGAATTGCACTGATAGATAGTGTGACTGACTATGGAAAATTGTATAAAACACATGACGGAGGGTTAAATTGGGAAAGAGTTTCGACAAATAGTAAATATTTTACTGACTTTTATCCATACTATCCATTAGAGACACTCTCTAATCCAAATCATGATGCAAAAGTAGTGCTAGTGGGCCCTAAAGGATCAGCATATAGGTGCTTTATGATTCATGGAACACCATTTGCAACAATTGATATATCAAGTGCAAATACGAGTCAAAATTTTAAGGCAGTATGGGGGGCGTATTATAACGTTACAGCAGATCCCAAAACTAAAAAACTTTGTTTACTGGCATCAGGCATTGATAGCAGGATTTATTATAGCGTTGATGGTGAGAGCCCCTCAATGACGTGGGGCATAGCCGGATCTTCGTCCATTGGAGCAACAGTTAAGGATTTAATTGCTGTTATCTTAAATCCAAGCTCAGCAACACCCAATATTTCAGGCTGTACAATTGATGTTAACGGCAAATTGCATGGATTTGATGTTAGTGGATTTAATTTAACATCTCTTACATCAAATAATTTTTCATCTCCAATTCAAGCAAATCAAGCATTTTTAAATTTCGCAGATAGGTTGAAGCCAAGCGGAAGCAATTTCATTGCTTATGCGAACAACAATATACCCATCACAAATAATGATTGCAAGGTCTATGAAATTACTTTAACTTCAGGTTACTCTCCTTTAACGGCATCCGCTATATCGACAACTAATACATATCCGGGTTCAACAGTTAATAATATTTATTATGATGGCTCGAATTTGAATTTTGTAGGACAACAAGGCTTGGTGTTATATCATAATGCTGGTACACTTGCTTCGCAGATAAATAATATAAAACCGCTTCCTTTAAATGATATTGAATATAATTCTGGAAGTGTATATGGGGTAGGTATAAACGGTACTTTGATTAATTATGATTTGGCAAATTCTACAGGGCAGCTTCTTCCTTCAAGAATAGCAATAGACCTAAATTCCATCAAGTTTAATTCTGCAACTAGTGGACTTACAGTTGGTGAAAAGGGCAATTTATATTATTTTACGAATAATGGAAATTTTGCTTTCACTAAATATTCAGTACCGACCTCTGAAAAATTAAATGATATTGCGATCACTGGGAATAATGGTGCATTTGTAACAGGTGATAATGGTGTATTACTTTACTCAGCCAACCTTGGCATGATCAACTCATATTCATTATTTGCTCAGAGCGGTAATGCTTCATTAAACGGTATCAGTATTTTACCTGGTTCAAATTCAAATGCTTTCATAGTAGGTGAAAAGAATGCAATACAGAATGCATATGGTTCAGTAAGAGTTTTAAATAGAAATGTTTTTGCACATGCCTTAAACGGAGTTCACTTTAGTGATATTGCAAATGGTTATGTTGCAGGCGATGGATATACACTTCGTTCAACGTCGGATGGTGGTAATTCATGGAAGATTATTATTGACCAGGAATTGGCTTCTCTTTCAAGTAAAACTCTGAACAAGGTTTATTGTGGAAATGGAAGAGCATTTGTTTCTGGAAATTCAGGTTATCTAGGGAGATTGACCCCGACAACTTCAACACGCATACCCTTAACCAGCTATAAAGCAGTCGCTAGTTTGCACGAATTAACTTTTACAGATAGTCTTCACGGATTCATTGCTGCCGCCACTGTAATTGGTTCAACACCAGTAGCTTGTTTTATTTTTACTACTGATGGTGGTACAAACTGGGATGTCAGCTCGAATGTAAAATATAATTCAGGAATATCTTGGAATGGAATTCATGGGTTTAAAAATTCGAATACATGTATATTAGCAGGCGATGGAAATGGAATTGGGTATTTTGATGGAACTAACATAAAAACAAGTGGATTTCAAGTCCCTGCAGGTGTAGTTGCTGATTTTAAAGATATTTATTTTCATGATGATGCTAGGGGATACGTTGTTGGTACAAACGGAACCTTAGTTCTTGGGACTGCTACATTTAACTCTTCAACATTTAAACTTTCATCGGTTACATGGGAAACTAGTACTAAACCGATGGCTGATGGGTTGAATTCTCAAAATACTGTAGCAAACGTCACAATTAATTCCATAGCATTTCCTACACGCTATAACGGTTTTGCAGGGGGCTTTTATAATGGAAGTGTAATCGATTATGCACGACTTATATCTGACGAAAGCAATTATTATTCAACTTTTTTTTGGTATGATAGATTGGGCCGTTTGGTGTTAAGTGAAAATAGTAAGCAATTTAAGATTGACCCAACTCAGCGCCTTTATAGTTATACTTTATATGATGAATTGGGTCGAATTAAGGAAGTTGGTCAAAAGCATGAAAACAGCAGTGGATTAAGTTTCAATAATATTTTTGGATCAAACGTTAATGGCGATTATAATCCAAAAGTGATGGAGGATGGTAATATATATGCATGGGTTGATGGGAATGGATCACGAACTGAAGTTACGCAATCCTTTTATGATGTTCAGAAATTCAGTTTGCCAGCAACACAAGAAAATTTACGTAAGCGTGTATCATCAATAACATATTCAGATGTTTACAATGCGGATTCATCGGTGTATAACAATGCGACCCACTACAGCTATGACATTCATGGAAATGTAAAAACTATGTTTCAAGATAACCCTGCTTTATCTTCGATAACTCCCTCCCAGAGATTCAAGAGGGTTGATTACGATTACGATTTAATATCTGGGAAAGTGAACAAAATTTCTTATCAAACTAGGCAGGCAGACCAATTCTTTCATAGGTATGAATATGATGCTGATAATCGCATCACGCATGTTGAAACAAGTAGGGACGGAATGCGCTGGGATATGGATGTTAAGTATTTCTATTACAAACACGGCCCATTAGCCAGAATGGAGCTAGGAAAGAATTTGGTACAAGGTGTTGATTATGTTTATACTTTGCAAGGATGGATAAAAGGAGTGAATAGCAACTCACTTAATGCTAATCGTGACCCTGGAATTGATGGGAATATATCTGTAGTTTCAAATCCCAATAAGGTCTTCCCTCCGGATGTGTTTGGCTATAGCTTAAATTATTTTAATTCACCAACAAATGGAGATTTCGTTCCGATTGATGCCGTAAATAAATGGGCAACGCCAAGTAATCGTTTTACAGCGGATATGAGTGGTAGTCAATTGCTAAATTCCCGTTACGATTTGTATAACGGCAATATCAGTGCAATGGTAACTTCAATTACTGACCCGAATACTGGGAAAAAAATGCCATTGGGAAATGCATATCAATACGACCAGTTGAATAGGCTTATAGAAGCAAAAGCATTTGACAATATAAGTTTTACGGGAAGCAATAATGCATGGAATACGGGAACGACATTCAATGGAATGTACGAAAACGCGCTTACCTATGATGCTAATGGTAATATTATGACACAAGTTAGAAAAAATCAATCAGGCGCTAATATTGATAATCTGGCTTACAATTACGAAAGAAATTCAAATGGCGAAATAATTGCAAACAGGTTGTATCATGTTGATGATGGTGTGCCAGATGCAACCTTCTCTGATGACATTGATGACGAGGGTGCTTTCCAATTGAATTCAAATGACCTAAGTGTGGTTCGGACTCAAAATAATTATTCTTATGATGAAATTGGGAACTTAACGAAAGATACCAAGGAAGGAATGGCTGAAATCAAATGGACGGTTGCAGGGAAAATAAAGGAAATAGATAGAACAACCGGTAGCGTTAAGAAAAAACTTGTATTTGATTACGATGGAAGCGGAAACAGGATAAGGAAGCAAATTATTAATAACAGTACCGGTACTCTCGAAAACTCAACTTATTATATGCGAGATGCACAAGGGAATATACTTGCGACATATGATGAGTCTTATGGAGGTACTGCTTCATTTAAACTTAAGGAGAAGTACATTTATGGATCTTCACGAATAGGAACGGATGCTTTAGAGGTACAGATGATTGGTTCAATTGAACCTGGAAACCAAAATAGCAGAGTTCCCATTGGCGTGAAGAGATATGAGCTTACTAACCATCTTGGAAATGTTCTTGCTGTAGTAAGTGACAAGAAGTATTCTATTGACGGAGCATATAATTTTGTGGGAGTTGGAAATGGCAATTATAATTTTGTGAATGGAGTGTATTCCAATGTTGGTACGGGAATTGGATGTTATAGCCAGACAATTGCGCCAAATGGCACTATAGATTCATATGTTGCTGATATTAAGACAAGTCAAGATTATTCTCCTTTTGGAGTTCTGCTTGCGGATAGAAATTTCTCAATTGAAAATTATAGATTCGGTTTTAACGGCCAGGAGAAGGTGGATGAGATCTCTGGTCCAGGAAATCACAATACCGCTGAGTTTTGGGAATATGATACCAGAATAGGAAGAAGATGGAATATTGACCCTAAGGAAGATCCTTCGATTTCTGTATACGCATGCTTTAAGAATAATCCTCTTTTTTATACAGATATAGATGGTGATACTACATATCAATTTGGCAATGATGGCAAATTCATTGGTATGGCAGATAAGGACATAGCTGGAATTCGTGGAGCAATAGGAACAATGAAAAATGTTAAGGGGGCTGACGGGCAAATAACTAAACAATTTTTTACGAATAGAAACTTTAATTTTAATGATCCTGGATTCGATAGAACACAGTTGAATTCGCTTAAAAAGAATGATTTTGCAATTACATTCCTGAGCGATGAGAACATGAATGCTTTAATGGATAACTCAGGCGTATACTCTGACGCTGCTCAAGGCTTTTATGATAATAAAGTGTATGCGTTGACTGAAAGTAATGGAGGTCTCATCGATTATGCAATTACCTACCTTCAGCCTTCTCAAAAATTATCTCCGGGTCCGAAATCAGATGGGAAAGGAGGATTTGTGCTTTTTGAAAATGGAACCACAGCATACAATTTAATGGATGCTGGTAACCTGATTTGGGGTGCTTCGATGAGAGAAATGGGACTTGATTATTCCACCATTCAATTAAGTTCTCAACTCTTCGCCAAGTATACAACTGGAAACTGGGATTCTCCGGCGGATCAAAAGGCAATAAGAGAAGGTTATTTCTTCCAAAAGACGACCAACAATCGTGTAATGTATGAAGTCTTTAAACAATTGCCGAATACTATAAAATCAAAATACCTAAAATAATGAATTCAAAGATGGAATTGAATAATTTGTGGAAGTCAAGGGCTTCGCGATTTAATATAATCATTATTTTACTATTCTCTTTTCTACTTATACTTGAACAAATAATATTCCCTTTTATTATAAGTTTTTTCCTTATACCAATAATAGTATTATTTATTATTGCCTTAAATATTCTCTATTTCTTTTTTGGATTTGTGTATCTGAGGTTTCGTCAAGAACGCGAAATGAAAATTGCAAACTTTAGGAAAGTTAATAAATGGTTTATTTTAATAAATTGCTTATTAATTTTATTGTACTTCGCAAATCTTTCTCTAGACAATTATAAAACGAAAAAGAGAAACGAGCAAAGAATTAACGCCACTGAAGATTGGATAAAAAAAAATAAATGATGGTTTGATAACCGAGCAAGAAGGAGATTAAGTAAATCGAGTTTATGAATTTTATAACAACTAAATTCCAACCAAATAATTAATAAATTATGAAACCACTTCTATTGCAGTTCAAAGAAGCGCCTAAATCGGCAAACCTTGATTATTCCATAATCGAATATGATGATGAACTTAACCTTAGCATAGATAGAATAACTAGAAAACCAGCAGTTGATTGTTTGCAAGTAAATACAGAGACATTTACCAAAGCAAATGGCGAAGTTTCTGATTGTGATAATTCTATTCAATTGTTAGTTGGATCTGAAACCTTAACGCTTAACAGAGGAGAGCTTGTAGATGTTGGCTCAAATATGGAAAGACTTCGGGCGCTCATGGACACAACTACTGTTACTGAAGCTAGAGAAGATTTAGATCAGGACCGGTGAAATGATTTTAATTATTACCCATAAGGGCGATTTCACTGCGGATTATGTTATAAATAAGCTCAATAAGAGGCATATAAAATATAAAAGATTCAATTGTGAAGATCTTTTTCAAAATCCTTTTGCAATAAAATTTAATGGCAAAATGGAATATACGATCCTTAACGAATATGATTATAAGTCTGTTTGGTTCAGGCGAACGAAACTCCCCGAATTCTCAGGCTTAAAAAATTCTGAGTTATTTTATGTAATTAATGAAACGGAGTGTTTTTTCAAAAATCTATTTTACTCTTTGTCTTCTAAGTGGCTAAGCAAGCCACATGCTGTTTACGCTGCTGAAAACAAATTGCTGCAATTAAAAACAGCTCAACAAATAGGATTTAATATTCCAAAAACCCTCATTACAAATTCTAAAGATGAACTTCTGAATTTCTATTTAGAAAATAAGGAGGACATAATTATTAAACCCCTTTACCAAACAAAAATTCAATCTGGGGAGAGTGATGAATTTATTTTCACAAATCCTATTCCCAAAAATATTATTGACGAAATTGATCATTTTGATTTGACACCGTGTATCTTTCAGCAAAATATTGCAAAGGAATATGAAATTAGAGCTACTCTTGTGGGGGAACAAGTATTCTCTTCAGCGGTGTATTCACAGGAGGATTATGAAACAAAAGCAGATTGGCGCAAGAAGAAACTAAAATTTGTAAAGACTACATTACCTGAAGAAATTGAAAGGCTGTGTATTCAAATTCTGAAACAGCTGAATCTTGAATTCGGAGCAATTGATTTAATAAAAACTCCACAAGGTGAATATGTATTTCTAGAGATCAACCCTAATGGTCAGTGGGTGTGGATTGAAAATCAAACAGGCCAAAAGATTTCAGAATCAATTATTGATTTTCTAACTGCATGACATTATGAGGAAATTTATTAAAAGAATTTTGAATCCTATTGGACTATGGATTGAAGAAGAAAATAAACTCCGATATACATTTGAAAGAGAAAAATATGTGGTGACTGACAATGATAGAATTGCAGCTCATAAACAATTATTGCAAAGCCTTGAAAAGAAAGAGGACGAGAGATTAGAAGTGATAGACAAAAAGACATCTCAATTAATTACCTATACAGGAGTCATATTTTCTGCGCTTAGCTTATTTATCCCAATTTTATTGGAGAAAATAACTGTAACCAACATGACTGTCAAAATTGTACTTGTCATTGTACTTACACTTGCTTTTGTGTTTTATGTATTGACAATTCATAATGCAGCGCGTAACTATAATTCAAGCAAGTTTTGGTATAGCCGCTCCACTCCGCTTATGGTAATTGATGAACAAGAGAAAACTGTTGCTGAATTTACTAAAAGTGAGGTGCTTGATTTAATTCTAGGTTATGACTACAGTCTAAGAGCGAATAATGAAAAAGCTAGCAATTTAATCTATGCATACCGAACTTTTCGGATAGCAAATATTTTTACAGCTATTATTGGAATAGCAATCTGCTTCTCACTTTTATTTTCAAAACAAAAGGAAGATACAGGATCTATACGAATGCAACATCTTGATTCGCTAGCAACTGAGTATTTAAAAATAGTAAAAGAGCAAAAATAGATTGTACCTTTAAAAAATGAATATATGATTGAGTTTCTTTATCGTTCTTTGGAATAGGAAAAGCTGCAAATGGATTGAATGCAGAATTGAAAATGGGAATCTCAAAAACCTGTGCAACCTGCTACAGCTTCGGATTTAA
>Ga0190274_10001657_pt1 | contig 13063 bp, 10 predicted proteins | sample Popmic531T_FD_133002 | JGI IMG/M metagenome (GOLD analysis project Ga0190274, IMG submission 133002) | Populus adjacent soil microbial communities from riparian zone of Yellowstone River, Montana, USA - 531 T | ecosystem: Environmental > Terrestrial > Soil > Riparian zone | place: USA: Montana...
GGAGGGGCGGACGGGGCTGGTCACCGGGGCCTCGGGGGCGATCGGGCGGGCGTGCGCGGTCGCCCTGGCCGGCGAGGGGGCGCGGGTCGTGGTCGCCTACGGGTCGGACGAGCAGGGCGCCCAGGAGACGGCCGACCTGGTCAAGGCGGCCGGGGCCGAGCCGGTGGTCGCCCAGGCCGACCTGCGCGACCCGGGCGCGGCCAAGGAGCTGGTGGCCGCGGCCGGCGAGGCCGGGGTCGACATCCTGGTCAACAACGCCGGCCTGACCCGCGACGGGCTGGTGCTGCGGATGCGCGACGACGACTTCGCCGACGTCCTCGAGGTCAACCTGGTGGCCGCGTTCCGCTGCACCCGCGAGGCGCTGCGGGGCATGCTGCGGCGCCGCTGGGGCCGGGTGATCTCCATCTCCAGCGTGGTCGGCCTGGTCGGCAACCCCGGCCAGGCGAACTACGCCGCCTCCAAGGCCGGGCTCATCGGGCTCACCATGAGCGTGGCCAGGGAGGTGGCCGGCCGGGGCATCACCGCCAACGCCGTCGCCCCCGGCTACATCCCCTCCAAGCTCACCGACGCCATGAGCGAGGAGGCCAGGCAGGCGACCCTCGGCCAGATCCCGGTCGGGCGGCTCGGCACCCCGGAGGAGGTGGCGGCGGCGGTTCGCTTCCTGGCCGGCGAGGAGGCCGGATACATCACCGGCCAGGTCCTGGCCGTGGACGGCGGCATGACCATGGGTAGCTGAAGAGGATGATGGGCAGGGCACCTGAGAAGGCGGGCCGCCGCACCGACGGGGGTCCTGGTTGACTGGTAGTCGGCGCGGGCGGCATCCTGAGCCGCCATCGTGGCCCCCGGCACGAAGGAGAGCGAGCAGATGGCGCAGTCGCGCGAAGAAGTCATCGAGACGATGAAGGACGTCCTGGCCTCCGAGCTGGGCGTCGAGGCGGACAAGGTCACCGCCGACGCCCGCTTCAAGGAGGACCTGGATGCCGACTCCCTCGACCTGGTCGAGGTCGTCCTCGCCCTGGAGGAGAAGTTCGGCATCGAGATCTCCGACGACCAGATCGCTGGCGTCAAGACCGTCGGCGAGGCGGCCGACCTGGTGATCTCCAAGCAGACGGCGGTGGGGTAGGACCTTGCAGCGCGTCGTCGTCACCGGGCTCGGCGCGGTCACCCCGGTCGGCGTCGGGGCCAAGGCCTACTGGGACGCGATCGTCGCCGGCCAGTCCGGGGTCGGCCCCCTCACCCTGGTCGACCCCGAACCGGTCCCGTCCAAGGTGGCGGCCGAGTGCCTGGAGTTCGACCCCACGACCAGCCTCGGGCCCAAGGAGGCCAAGCGGCTGGACCGCTCGACCCAGTTCGCCCTGACCGCCGCCCGCGAGGCCTGGGACGACAGCGGCATCGAGGGCGGGGTCGACAAGGACGAGACCGGGGTGGTGTTCGCCACCGGCATCGGCGGCATCAGCTCGCTGCTGGCCAGCGACGCGGTGATGCGCGAGAAAGGCCCCAACCGGGTCTCCCCCTTCACCGTGCCCCAGCTGATGCCCAACGCCGCCGCCGGCCAGATCGCCATGAAGCTCGGCCTGCGCGGGCCCAACTTCACCACCACCACCGCCTGCGCGGCCTCCAACCATGCCATCGGCCTGGCCTTCCAGGCCATCCGGCACGGCGAGGCCACGGCCATGATCGCCGGCGGCGCGGAGTCGGCCTTCGTCCAGGTCGCGCTGATCGCCTTCGGCCAGATGACCGCCCTGTCGACCAAGTTCAACGACCGCCCGACCGAGGCCTCGCGGCCGTTCGACGCCCTGCGCAACGGCTTCGTGATGGGCGAGGGGGCCGGGGCCCTGATCCTGGAGGAGCGCGAGCACGCCCTGGCCCGCGGCGCGACCATCCACGCCGAGCTGGTCGGCTTCGGCCAGTCGGCCGACGCCTTCCACATCACCGCCCCGTCCGAGGACGGCAGCGGGGCCGCCCTGGCCATGCGGCGGGCGCTGCGCTCGGCCGACCTGACGCCCGACGCGATCGGCTACGTCAACGCCCACGGCACCTCCACCCCGACCGGGGACGTGTCGGAGACCAGGGCCATCCGGCTCGCCTTCGGGGAGCACGCCGACCGGTTGGCCGTCTCCTCGACCAAGTCGATGATCGGGCACCTGTTCGGGGCGGCCGGCGCGGTCGAGGGCATCGCCACCGTGCTGGCGGTGCGGGACGGGATCCTGCCCCCGACCATCAACCAGACCGACCCCGACCCGGCCTGCGACCTCGACTACGTGCCCAACCAGGCCCGCAAGGCCGACGTGGACGCGGCCATGTCGAACGGGTTCGGCTTCGGCGGCCACAACGCGGTGGTGGTGTTCCGCCGCCACCAGGCCTAGCCGGCCGACAGCCGGCGGTGAAGCTCTACGCGGAGACGTCGGGGCTGCGGGCCCGCCAGCTGCTGGGCGACCTGGCCGTGCTGGCCTGGACGGCCGCCTGGGTGTGGGCCGGCCTGACCCTCTACCGGCTGGTTGAGCGGCTGGCCGGCCCCGGGGCCCGGCTCGAGCAGGCCGGCGGCGGGTTCGCCGGCGACGTGGCCGAGATCCAGCAGAAGATCGGCCGCCTGCCGGTGGTCGGCGACGACCTCCAGGACCCGTTCGGCCGCCTGGCCGGCGTGGGCCGGACCCTGGCCGACGCCGGCGCGACCCAGCAGCAGGTCGTCCACCAGCTCGCGCTCTGGCTGGGGGTGATGGTCGCCGCCGTCCCCGTCGCCGCCCTGCTGGTGGCCTGGCTGCCGCGCCGGGTCGCCTGGGCGCGCGAGGCCGGGGCGGCCGCCCGGCTGCGCCTGGACGGGGCCGACCTCGAGCTGTTCGCCCTGCGGGCGGTGGCCAACCGGCCCCTCCGCCAGCTCCACCGGGTCACCCCCGACCCGGCCGGCGACCTCCGCGCCGGCGAGTACGAGGCCCTGGCCGACCTGGAGCTGCGGGCCCTGGGCCTGCGGGCCCGGCCGCGCCGGACCTAGCGGCGGCGCCAGAGGAGGGCCAGGCCGCCCAGCAGCAGGCAGGCCGCGCCCGCGCACGCCGCCAGCGGGACCGGGGCGGCCAGGATGCGCAGGCCGAGGCGCTCGACCAGGGGCGACGGGCTGGCCGTGACCCGGCCGGTGAAGCGCTCGGCCGCCGGGGGGAGGGTCGCCTCGGTCGCGTCCTCGGGCGGCTCGGGGCGGACGCCGAGCAGCTCGGCGCCGACCGTGGGCTTGACCTTGAACCCGTAGCCGAGCAGGGCGCGCACGTCGTCATACATGTGCTTGGAGCCGAGCACGACCGCCACCAGGGTGCGGCCGCCGCGCCGCTGGGCGGCCACGATGGTCGAGCCGGCCCTGGTCGTGTAGCCGGTCTTGATGCCGAGGGCGCCCGGGTCGCGGCCCAGGCCGACGAAGTGGTTGTGGTTGCCGAGGACGGTCTTGCGGCCGCCCGGCCAGGCATAGGGCGCCACCCGCGAGCCGACCAGCTTGGCCAGCGCCGGCCGCTCCAGCAGGGCCCGGCCGAGCACGGCCAGGTCGGCGGCGCTGGCTCGGTGCCCGGGGACGTCCAGCCCCGACGGGTCGCGCCAGGTCGAGTCGGTGCAGCCCAGCTCGGCCGCCTTGGCCTGCATGGCCTGGAGGAAGCCGGCCCGGCCGCCGTCCGGCCAGGCCGCGGCCAGGGTCTCGGCGGCGTCGTTGGCCGAGACCAGCAGCAGGGTGGTGAGCAGCTGGTCGCGGCGGATCCGCCAGCCGGTCTTGTAGCCGAAGCGGGTGCCGTCGACCCGCTCGGCGGCCTCCGGGACCCGCAGGACCTTGCTGGGCCGGTAGGCGTCGTTGGCCACGATGGCGGTGAGGATCTTGGTGGTGGAGGCGACCAGCACCGGCCGGTGGGCCTGGCGCTGCCACAGCACGGCGCCGGTGGCCGCGTCCATGACCACGGCGGCCCGCGCCTCGACCCGCGGTGCGGTCGGGGCGGCGGCGGCCGGGATCGCCATCCATCCCACGACCAGGGCGAGCGCCAGGAGCAGGGAGGGCAACCACCGTTGGCGGGAGCGCACGCCGGTAGGCTGCCCGAACCCGTGGAAGAAACGCAACACCCCCGACCGAAGCGGGAGGGAGGAACCCGGACGGCGGCGGGCGGCGACAGGCGCCGCCGCCGGGTGATCGCCGGGAGCTCGGCGCCGGCCCTTCGACCGACGCGAGGCTCCGGTTGCGAGGGTCCCGGGTCGCCGGCCCTTCGACCGGTTTCCGCAGGCCCCTGCGGCGATATGTTCAAGGATGGCACAACCTCGTCCCGACCGCCCATGCGCTTTGTTGTCTAGGTCCACGTCGTTAGGAGTCGCCCGTGCTGACCGTGTTCTCCGACCTCCACTGCCCCTGGGCGTACGTGTTCTCGATCCGGCTGCGCCGGGCCCGGGCCGCGGTCGGCCAGCCGCCGGTGGCCTGGCGCTGCTGGCCGCTCGAGCTGGTCAACGAGCGCGGCACCCCCTGGGAGACGCTCAGCCAGGAGATCCCGGTCCTGACCCAGCTGGAGCCCGACCACTTCGCCCCGCCGCGCCGCGAGACCTGGCCCTCGACCCTGCTGCCGGCCATGGAGGCCCTGAAGGTGGCCGGCGAGCTGGGCGGGCCGGCGGCGGCCGACCGCTTCGACGAGGTCGCCCGGCGGGCCTTCTTCCTGGAGCGGCGCGACCTGTCGATCCGCCCCACCCTGGCCGAGCTGGCCGCCGAGGCCGGCCTGGACCAGGGGCGGTTCCTGGACGCCTTCGACGGCGGCGGCCACCGCCGCAGCGTGGTCGCCGACTGGCAGGAGGGCAAGCGCCGGGGCGTGCGGGGCTCACCGCACGCCTTCCTGCCCGACGGCACCGGTGTCTTCAACCCCGGCGTCGGCGACATCGACTGGGTCCGCGGCATCCCCGTCCCCCGCGACGTGGACGAGGGCGCCATCGCCAAGCTCCTCGACCAGGCCACCTCGGCCGGCTCGGCCGGCTCGGCGACTGGGGCCGCGGCACCGCCCGCCTGACCCCTGCCCGCCTCCCCCGCCGACATCGCCGCCGACTTCGACGTCACCCTCGGGGCCGTCTCCCAGCACCTGCGGGTGCTGCGCGACGCCGGCCTGGTCTCGGTTCGCCGGGACGGCCCGCGGCGCCTGTACCGGGCCCGACGCGAGCACCTCGGTCCGCTGCGGGCCGTGCTCGAGGACCTCTGGCAGTCCGGGCTGGAGGAGCTGCGAACCCTGGCCGAGGCCGACGAGCGGAGTGCCCGTGGCTGACCGCGAGGCGCCCGTCGAGCTGGCCCTGACCATCGCGGCCAGGCCGGAGACGATCTTCCGCTACTTCACCGACCCGGCCCGCTTCGCCCGATGGATGGGCGAGGGTCGGTCCTCGACGCCACCCCGGCGGCCGCCTGCGGATCGGCTATCACACCGGCCAGGTCGCCGGCGGCCGGGTGGTAGCCGTCGAGCCGGACCGGCGGATCGTCTTCACCCAGAACGCCGGTCGGGTGCCGACGTCGCGTTCACGTGCGCTGGAGCTTCGGCATGCCCTCCGCATGCGCGTCGGGCACACCCGACCGGCGTTCTGTCTGGGACCCGGCCCCGGGGCCACCCGAAGCTCCGCAGCCCTGACCAGTCGGGCATCTCGGACCAGTTGCCCTGCCGGATGGCGGCGCCAGAAAAACGAGGGAATCCCCCCGATCTCCGCCGGATTTTGCATAGCGGCAGGGAACACGGCAATCTCTGCGGATACGGTGGAGCCAGGTCGGTCCGGCTCCCCGAGGCGCGTACGACCCCCGGGCGCGCCGACCGGCCGAAGCGGCCGGAACAATGATGGACAACGAGCAAGCATCGGTTGGCAGGCATCTGGCCCAGCGGCGCCGGCGGCGTCCGACTGCGCTGCTGGCGGCGGCCTGCATACTGCTGGTCCTGGCCCTCGGGATCGGTGGGTTCGTGCTGTTCTTCAACCAGCCGGCCCAGAGCCTGGCCTGCCGCGGCGGCAGCCTGCCGCTGCACGTGGTCGCCACCCCCGACCAGGCCGGGGTGATCACCCAGGCCGCGGCCGAGTACGAGCGGCGCCGGCCGGCGGTCGAGGACCGCTGCGTCGACGTCCAGGTCCGCGGCACCGACTCGGTCCAGGCCGCCGGTGCCCTGTCCACCGGCTGGGACGAGTCCACCCAGGGCCCGCGCCCCGACGTCTGGGTGCCGGCCTCCTCGACCTGGGCGCTCCAGGTCGCGCTCCGACAGCAGGCCAGCAAGCAGGCGGTGCTGATCCCCCTGGAGTTCCCCAAGGTGGCCACCACCCCGATGGTGATGGCCATGCCCAAGCCGATGGCCCAGGCGCTCGGCTGGCCGCGCCGCGCCCTCAGCTTCCAGGACCTGCTCGGGGCGGTGCGCAACCCGGAGGGCTGGGGAGCGCTCGGCCACCCCGAGTGGGGGGCGTTCAAGCTCGGCAAGACCGACCCCAACCTGTCCACGCCCGGGCTGGAGGCGCTGATCGCGGCCGTGTTCGCGGCCACCGGGCAGACCAGCGAGCTGTCGGTCGAGACCCTGGTCAAGCAGGAGGACCAGCTCCGCCAGGTGATCCTGGGCCTGGAGCGGGCCCCCGGGCAGGACGCCGACACCCCCGCCACCTTCCTGGCCAACCTGCAGCAGGCCGACCAGGCCGGCCAGGCGCTCGACTTCGTATCGGCCGTGCCCCTGGACGAGAAGTCGGTCTGGGACTACAACCGCGGCAACGCCGGCGGCCTCGAGGAGACGGCCGGCGAGCACGACAAGCCCAAGGTCCCCCTGGTCGCCGTGTACCCCCAGGAGGGCACCCTGGAGGCCGACCACCCGTGGGTGGTGCTGCGCGCCCCCTGGGTCGACGACGCCAAGCGCAGCGCCGCCGCCGGGTTCCTCGACTACCTGCGCAGCGAGCCGATCCAGGCCCGCTTCCAGGAAGCCGGGTTCCGGAGCTCCGAGGGCCGCCCCGGCCCGCAGCTCAGCGAGGCCAACGGCCTGCTCCCCGACCAGCCGGGCCGGGTGCTGGCCCCACCCGCCCCCAAGGTGGTGGCGGCGGCCCTGGAGAGCTGGAACGCGGCCCGCAAGCGCAGCAACGTGCTGGCCGTCTACGACGTCTCCGGGTCCATGAAGGAGGAGGTCCCAGGGACCGGCGGCAAGACCAAGATCGACATCGTCAAGATCGCCGCCGGCCAGGCCCTGGCCCTGTTCGCGCCCGAGACCAACCTCGGCACCTGGCTGTTCTCCAGCAACATGGCCGGCAACCGGGACTGGGTCGAGTCGGTCCCCATCGGGCCGACCAACGCCCGCCTGCCCAACGGCAAGAGCCGCCGCCAGGTGCTGACCGAGGCCCTGGCCCGCCTCCAGGCCACCGACGGCGACACCGGCCTGTACGACACCACCCTGGCCGCCTTCCGGGCCGTGCAACGCTCGTACGCCCCGCAGCGGATCAACATCGTGGTCCTGCTCACCGACGGCATCAACGACGACCCCACCGGCGGCATCGACAAGGCCGAGCTGCTGCGCCGCCTCCAGGCCGAGCAGAAGAAGGACCGGCCGGTGCGGATCATCACCATCGCCTACGGGGCCAACGCCGACGCCACGTCGCTCAAGCAGATCGCGGACGTCACCGGCGGCCTCGCCTACGTCTCCCGCGACCCGCGCGACATCCTGCGCGTGTTCACCGACGCCATCACCAAGCTGCCGGCGAGCTAGGCGAGTCAGCGGTCCCGGGTCCCGGCGGGGTGCGCCCGGGTCCCGGCGGGCCGCAGGCGGGCCAGCAGCGCCGCCGCCGCGACCAGGCCCAGCCACAGGCCCCAGCCGCCCTGCCCGAGCCCGTCCCGGCGCCCGGGCCGACCGTGGCCAGCGCCTCCGCCCCCGCCACCAGCCCCAACGCGCCCAGCGCCTCCGAGGTCCGGCGCGGCTCGACCAGCCGGCGCCGCCCCAGCTCGAGCCATACCGCCCCCAGCGCCAGCAGCCCGCCGCTCTCGGGCCTGGCCCATGACCAGCCCAGCTCGTTGCCGGCCGCCACCAGGGTCGCGACCGCGGCCACGAACAGCGCCACCTGCTGGGGCGCCCGCCGCTCCAGCCGGTACAGCCCGCCGCCCACCCACAGCGACGGGTCGTCGACCGCGTCGCCGCTGCGGCCCCCCAGGGCCACCGCCAGCAGCCCGGCGAACGCCGCCACCGCGGCCAGCCACAGCGCGCTGGCCAGCCGCGGCAACACCCGCCCCTCGCCCTCGGCGCAGCCGCCACCCGGCCCCGAGCAGCGCCCCGGTGACCACCGCCAGCGCCCCCACCCGCCCCCAGTACCCGAGCTGGTCCCACGACTCGGCCCCGATCACGAACCCGGCGACCACCGCCAGTCCCCCACCCAGGTACCCGAGCACCTCCACTCGCAGGCTCTGAAGTCCCCACGGGCACTGGGTAGTTCCGGCACCAGGCGACATGAGAGGCTGCGCGGGTGAGCGACGAGGAGCAGACCGGCCGCGTCCGGACCTGGGTCGAGAGCTACGTCCAGGCCTGGAACTCCAACGACCCCGCCGCCATCGGCGGCCTGTTCGCCGAGGACGCCGCCTACTACACCGAGCCCTACAGCGAGCCGTGGCGCGGCCGGGACGAGATCGTCCGCCGCTGGCTGGACCGCAAGGACGAGCCCGGCGAGACCGAGTTCCGCTGGCACCCGCTCACCGCGACCGCCGAGGTCGCGGTCATCCAGGGAACGGCCGTCTACCACCATCCGCCCCGCGCCTACAGCAACCTCTGGGTCATCCGCCTCGACCCCGAGGGCCGCTGCGCCGAGTTCACCGAGTGGTGGATGCAGCACCCCTCCTAGAATGCCTCCTGGAGGCGTCTGGGTCCTGGTGGGCCCCCCGGTCTTCAAACTCTGGTTTCGCAGTTCAGAGCGGTTCGTAGGAGTTTCTGACCTGGACGCCTCCGGCGCTTCCGCTCGTCGTAGGCCGCCGCGATCCGCCCGTGTTGCTGTCGCTACTGCTGTCGGCCGCCGTCCGCGACCCTGGCCCACGTCGGCAAGATCACCCTGCTCATCGTCCTCGAACGACATCGGTGACGATAGCGGGCTACCTAGCTGTATCTGGGCGCTACTCAGCGCGAAGCTGCAGCAGGACATTGTCGAGGTTGTGGAGGCCCATGGGCGGACGGCTGAGCCTTGCTACCGCCGGTGTTGCTCGCGGCGTCGAACAAACCCTGGCACGAGAACGACAACGATCAGGAGGACCTTTCACCCTCGTGCGATAGTTCTCGATGGCGGTTCTGGCCTTGTAGTAGCCGGCATCCTCCTGCTGAGCGGCGTTGGGCATGGCCGGCCCGGGTAGCGCATCGATGCCTCTAAGGTCGAGCTCGACGCTCGCACGACCGGCAAGGCGAAGGCAAGTGCGGCTGGAGTACTCATGGCGTTCGCTATCGACCGTGCAGGGACGCCTGGAAGAGTTCCCATTCACCTTGGACGCCGTTGAGCGCGTGCCCTCCTCGGTCCCCGAAGCTGATACCGGAACCAGCCGCCAGGTCCTTGACCGTGCGGGAGACCAGGATCTCTCCCGGCCGTGCCAGCGCGGTCACCCTGGCGGCGATGTGCACCGCGATCCCGCGAGGGCTGTCCTCGAGCACTTCGCATTCCCCGGAATGGATCCCCACCCGGACCTGGAGCCCGAGCGGCTGGGTGGCGTTGATGATCGCGCCGGCGCAGCGGATGGCTTGGGCGGGCCCCAGGAAGGTCACGAAGAAGCCGTCCCCTGCGGTCTTGACCTCGCGGCCTCCATACCGCTCGAGGTTCGCTCGGACGATGGCGCGATGTGCTCTCAGCAGATCTCGCCAGCCCCTGTCCCCCAGCCCAGAACGGATAGCCGTGGAGTCGACCACGTCGGTCAGGAGGATCGTCAGCAGCTTCCGGTCGTGGGGCGCAGCTGGCCGGACCTGAGCGAGGAACGCCTGGATCTGATCGACGACCGAGTCCTGATCGCCGACCCACATCAGATGGTCGATGCCCGCCAGTTCCGTGAACGTGGCGTTCGGGATCCCGTCGGCCATGCGGCGGCCCTGGCCAACCGGAACGACCAGGTCACCGGTCCGGTGCAGCACCAGTGCCGGGACGTGGACAGCGGGCAGGACTGCTTCGCAGTTGACGCGGTACCCGACCTGCAGGAGGGCTCGAGCCGAGCCGGGGCTCACGCCGGATCGCAGCAGGCGGAGATACGCCGAGACAGCCTGGTCGTTCCCCTTCAGGCTGGGGGCCCAGAAGGCGACCCCGACGCCTTCGGTGCCCCATTCCCGCTCCACGCGATCGAGTGCGGCCTCGGTCGTGTCGGCGATCCTGGCGAGGAGGCCCGTGGCTGGCTCCAGCCTCGCGAAGGTTCCGTAGAGCACGAGCGCCAGGGCCCGTTCGGGATAGGTGGCGGCGAACAGGCAGCACGTCGCACCTCCCCCAAGAGTCCCGAACAGGACGGCGCGCTCGGAGCCCGTAGCGTCCATGACGGCCAGGACGTCCTCCATGCCCTCCTCCAGCGGAGGGAGGGCGTCTGGAGAAACCCGATCGGAAAGGCCCGTGCCCCGCGCGTCGAGGAGGATCAGGCGGCCAAAGGAGGAGAGCCGCCGAAGGAACCGCGCGAGCTCGGGCACGTCCCATGCCAGGTCGAGATGGGTGACCCAGCCGGGGGACAGGACGATGTCCACCGGTCCTTCCCCCATCACCTGGTACGCGATGCTGAAGCGTCCGCGCTTCGCGTAGCGGACGCGCGGGCGCCGGTGCTCCTCCCGCTCGATCGTCGCCCCTGCCATCGACCATCACGTCGGCCGGTCTCGCCTCGTCCGGGTCTGGCTAGGGCGAGATGTTCTGGTTGACGTGGAAAAGGTTGCCCGGGTCGTACTCCCGCTTGACCGCCACCAGGCGCTGATAGTTGCCGCGGTAGTTCGCCTCGATCCGATCCTGGTCATCCCCGGACATGAAGTTGACGTAGCCACCAGCTTCGGAAAGCGGCGCCGTGGCATCGTAGTAATCCCGAACCCATTGGATGTTGGCCTCGTTTTGCGCGGGATCCGGCCACATGCCAGCAATCACGGTGGCGAAGGTGGCGTCCCGGTACGCGAACGCGGTGGCATCGGAGCCAACCCGATGACATGCGCCGTTGATCGGGTAGATGTGCACGGTGGAGTTGACGACCGGCACCTTCGGCCCGTGCTCGAGATGCGCGGCGATGGCTTCGTCGGTGAGCTCGGTGACGAAGTTGGTCTTCCAGTAGTGCTGGAGGCCCGGAGGGTAAAGCGCATCGAACGCGCTGTTGAGTGCGGGGTACGGCATGGGCCCGACATGCTCGGCGACGACCGGCGCAACGTCGTGGAGCGGCTTGAGGGCGCGTTCTCCCTGGCCGACGGGTCCCGCCCAGCACGCCACGAACGCGAGGAAGGTCTCGCCGTGCCGCTCCTCCGGAATGAACGGGAGCGGAGGCGCAATCTGCCAGGCTGGGAACCCACCGAACTGCTCTGGTGCGTCGGCGATGAAGTCACGGTAGAACCGCAGCACGGTACCGGCGTCCTTCAGGTCGAAGAACATCGGGCCGCCGTAAATGTCCTTCACCGGGTGGAGGCGGAACTCCAACGAGGTCGCCACGCCGAAATTGCCGCTGCCCCCTCGGATCGCCCAGAACAGGTCCTGGTTCTCGTCCTCGCTGGCCATCAGGACCCGACCGTCGGCCGTCACGATCTCAGCCGAAACCAGGTTGTCACAGGACAGGCCGGATGCCCGCGCCAGGTAGCCGATACCGCCGCCGAGCGTGAGCCCGCCCACGCCCGTCGTCGAGACGATGCCGCCCGTGGTCGCCAGGCCGAATTCGTGGGTCGCCGCGTTGAAGTCGCCCCACGTCGCTCCGCCTTCGGCGCGCGCCCGCTGGTTCTCGGGATCGACCCGGACGCCCCGCATGCGCGACAGGTCGATGACGACGCCCTCGTCGACGGTGCCGAACCCCGGAACGCTGTGGCCCCCGCCTCGAACCGCCAGGTCGAGACTGCTCTCGCGCGCGAAGTTGACGGCCGCGACGACGTCCTCGACATTTGCCGGTCGGACGACGACTCCCGGCCTTCTGTCAATCATCGCGTTGTAGACCTTGCGGGCGTCCTCGTACCCCGCATCGTCGGGTGTGACCACGTCACCGCGGACCTGCTCGCGCAGTTGTGCAATCGTCGGCTTCCCCATGTCTTCTCCTCTCGAGCGGTGGGTCGATACTGATGTGAGCCACCGCGTCCGGCAATTGGGCATCCGCCGTGTTTCGAGACCTGGGTGAACGCCTTAGACGGAGGCATGGCGAGGAGCCCCTCCCTAGGGCGATTCCGACCTCGCCGGCGCCTTTACCGTGCGAGGCCGGGTGTTCTAGGCTGGGGCGACTCCTGGGGAGAACTGAAGAGCTAGGGCGGACCCGAGTGGCTCCATCGCATCTGGAACGGAGGACCAGGTACGCCAAGGCAGGAAGCTTCAACATTGCGTACCAGGTCCTGGGCGAGGGTCCCATCGACTTCGTCCTCTCGCCCGGCTGGGTCACCCATCTCGACCTGACCTGGTCCGTCCCCCCACTGGCCCGGTTCCTCGAGAAGCTCGCCTCGTTCTCCAGGCTCATCCTGTTCGACAAGCGAGGGACTGGGCTCTCGGATCGAGTGCACCCTGACACGCTCCCCACCCTCGAGCAGCGCATGGAGGACGTGCTCGCGGTCATGGACGCGGCCGGCTCTGAGCGGGCGGTCCTCGTCGGCACCCTCGGCGGCGGCGCAATGTGCGGGCTGTTCGCGGCCACGCATCCGGAACGCTCGGTCGCGCTGATTCTCTATGGGACCTTCGGGAAGCTGGAACCGGCCACGGGTCTCCTCGCGCGACTCGCCGACACGCAGGAACTGGCCCTGGATCGGGTGGAACGGGAATGGGGCACCGAAGGCGTCGGGGTCGCCTTCTGGGCCCCGAGTCTCCTCGACGACGAGGAGACGAAGGATGCCTACCTTCGCCTCACACGCTCGGCCGTCAGCCCGGGTTCCTCCCGGTCCCTGATGAAGCTCGGCTACCAGATCGACTGGGAGGCGGTCCTCCC
>Ga0190274_10001658_pt1 | contig 13060 bp, 17 predicted proteins | sample Popmic531T_FD_133002 | JGI IMG/M metagenome (GOLD analysis project Ga0190274, IMG submission 133002) | Populus adjacent soil microbial communities from riparian zone of Yellowstone River, Montana, USA - 531 T | ecosystem: Environmental > Terrestrial > Soil > Riparian zone | place: USA: Montana...
ACCGCTTGATGACGAAGTGGCAAACACCACCGATGAGGCCTTGAAAATCAATAGTTTGATCGGGAAAGTGGCGCTCCCTAGGGGAATCGAACCCCTGTTTCAGCCTTGAGAGGGCCGCGTCCTAACCGCTAGACGAAGGGAGCGTCGCGGCCCTCAGATAGCGCCGAACACGCGGGCGCGCAAGCAAGGGCTTAAAGCCACCGCGCCACGCCGAGGAAAACTGAAGCTATACCCCGCCGTCGCTCTTTTTGGGATCGACGCAAATCTCTTTCAGCGCCCGCCATTCCGCAGCCGACAGGATCGGCTCGCCCAACGACCCGTGATCTTCCTTGGCCATGCGATCAAGCCGATCGGCGCTGAGCGGATGGCTGTCGATCACGGTCGAAATCCGGCTCTTGCCGGTGATCCGCACCAGAAACTCGCCGAGAGGCCGCGGCGAACGGCCGAGCGCATTCATGGACGTGATTGCAAAGCCGTCGGCCTGGGTTTCTGCCTCGCGCGAATAGGAAGCGTCGATCACCGAACGGGCTGCGAACAGCACAGCACCGCCGCCCATGATGTCGCCGAACAGCAGGCCGATCAGGAAGGACGAGCCGCCGGTCTGGATGATCTTGCGCAGGCCGTCGCGATTATGCGCGTGTCCCAGCTCGTGCGCCAGCACGCCCGCGACCTCGTCGACATTGTTCGCTTTCTGGATCAGTCCGTCGAGCAGATAGACCTTGCCGCCCGGCAGCGCGAAGGCATTGGGGATCGAGGTCGACAGCACATGCGCTTCCAAAGGCGACGTCATGCCGCCGGCAACCCGGATCTTGTCCACCATCTTGTCGAGCGCCGCTTGCCCTTCCTTGCGCTCGCAGACGTGACCGCCGAGAAGCGTGCGCGCCTGCCGGTCGACCGCCTCGCCGATACGCTTTTCGACCGTATAAGGAACCATCGGCGCCAGCCGATCGGCCGCCAGCGGAATGCCGAACAGCGTCACCACGACGATCGAGCAGGCCGCAGCGAGCGACCAGGCCACGACCTTTCCAGTCTGTTTCGAATGATGATCGGCATCGAGCGCATGGCAAAAGCTGAGCACGCGCTCGGCCGCAGCCTTGTCGGCGATCTCGATCCGCGCCAGTGGCAGTGCCGAAAGACAGCTCAGCCGAACATTGCGGCCGCCATCGGCGCGCCGGATATCGGCATAGGGCCAAGTCGCGACGGTTGCACCGTCCTCGACGATGTCGAGGGCTGCACCCGGCGACAACGTCACCTGCCGCTTCCGGTTCGACGTGCCGTCGTAATAGATCGCGGAAATAACGGCCGGCTCCTGCGCGGGAGCCGGCGAAGCAACCGACGTGAGATCAGAATCCGCCGACATCGAGGCTATCCGCAAAACCTTCGCCAAGCGCATTCACCGCATCGCCTTGCGCCACCACTTCGTCGGCAGCAGACAGGTTATGCACCACGGTCGTGCTGGCAATCTTCGCCCAAAGGTCGCGCATCAGATAGATGCGGAGCACCACGTTGAAGGCGAGCGCCAGCATCACATAGCCAAGACCCATGCCTGCGAGCACGAACGGGTTCTGCATCACGCTCGCGAATTGCTCCGGGCCGGAAGCACCCTTCATAAACGCAGCGCCGATGCCGCCGACAATGCCAGCCCACATCGAGAAAATGGTGACGAACAATACGATCCAGCCGATCACCTTCCAGTAGAAGCCCATCAGGTCGGAGAAATCGAGATCGGACTCGAAACGTACTTCGCCGATGCGCAGGCCTGTCACCCACCAACGCCATTCGATCGCCTTGAACACGGCATAAATGAACGGCAGCGGGAAGATGAATAACGCCGCGGGCCAACACAACAGCCAAAGCCACCAGGCTTTCTTGAAGAAGTCGCTGGCTTTGCCTTCGAACGAGCCTTGCAGATTGCCATAATGGGTGTGCTTCATCTTGAAGCGTTCGAGCGCCGCCGCGCGCCATGGCAGAGCTAGGCCGAGGGATGCGAAAACCCACACGCCCCACAAAGCCGCACGCCAGGCATAGGACCAGCCCGACCCGTTCATCCAGAAGCGCACGCCGCGCCACACCGTTCGCGCAAGCCGGTAACGCCGCGCGCGATAGAGCGCGAATTGCGTGAACAGGTAAAGGAAGGCAAAGAGCGGAAGCGAGGCGAAAGCCTGCAGGCGCTCGGCTTCCAGACCTAAGAAGAAATAAGCGAGATAGATCGGCACCAGGATCGCGAGCGCGACCAGAAAGCCGATCAGCAATTCCTTGGGCGTGCCGGTATATTCGGCGTGGTCGCCGTCGACCGCGGTGTTCGACCACAGGTGCCGCCGCATGTCGGTCGCGAGCCAGAAGCGGTAGAAGCCGAGCGTGATCAGCTCAAGCCAGGCGCCGCGGGTGACGAGCTTGCGGAATTCGGGGCGTTCGCCGGTGAACGTGATGCCTTTCGGGGTGGGAATCAGCGGAACCGAAGGCAGCGGCATCGGATGGTGCATGGCGTTCTCTCGCTGTGGCGACGAGGGGCGCGCAACGAATGGCTCCGCGCGCCCGTCTGCGGTTGGCCTCAAGCGTTGGACGATGTCACCACGATTCCGGTTCAAAGGCCATTGAGCGGCATAGGCATGAATAGGTGCCTGCGTTTACCGTTTCTTTCCGCTGTTCGCCGCTGTTGAATGGTTTCTCAGCGCATCGTCGTCACGGCCAGACTTGGCCGGACTTGACCCGGCCACCCGATCGGTGCGCGAAATCTGAACACCCCGGCGGGATGCGCGGGTCAAGCCCGCGCATGACGATGCTGGTTGCCCGTCAGTTCTTCATGTCCTGCTCGAACCGGGCACGGAATTCCGCAGTGCAGGTGTCGGCCTTCATGCGCGCCTTGCCTTCGGCCGGCATGCTGGCCAGACCGGCGCGGCGGGCCTTCGCCTGCTCCCACGCCGAACTTTGCTGGGCGGCCGACATACCTATGGCCTGGAAGCTCGCCTTGTAGGTTTGTTCGATCTTGTCGGTCAGGCCCCATTCGCACAGGTCGCTCTGGCCAAGAAGATAGCCGACCGACGGGCCCAGCAGAGATACGATGGAATTCGGCGCATCGGCTTTGGCCGGAGCAGCCGCCAGCGCGGACAAGATGACCGAAATAATCAGGTATCGCATGACAAGCTCCACTTGGGATATGCGCCGCGGCGCACATATGTAGGTGAACGATAAACCGCCGCGCATCATGAGCGTGGATGCTTAAGAAAAATGTCCATCACGCTACAGATCGCGGTCGGTTCCCTCTATTGAACCTTCCCTTCCCTGCCGCGACCAATAGCCAAGCCAACCACGGGGGACGTGCCATGCGCCTTTCAGCCTGCGTCTGCCTGCTGGTGCTGATCTCAGCTCCCACGATTGCGTCCGAAGCGTCGATCGCGACCGAGGGCGAGACCCGCAACGCTTTCGTCACCTCGCGCGCCGAAGCGCGCGCTCGTCAACCTTTGCGATATCGATCTGCGGGTCGAACTGCTGCCCGCGTCGGGGCCCTACAAGGCACTGCCGATCAAGGACAAGGTCACCGTGTCGCGCGCGGTGGATGTCGAGGTTGCGATCGAGCTTGAATACGAAAAGGTGCGTGGCGCGCAGGCTTGTACGCTCGCTGTCGAGAAATACGGCCCGACCGGTCAGTCAATAGTGGGGCTGGTTTCGAAGCCCTGAGCGGCCGTGTCATGGGCCTGCTCTCGCAACGGCGTTCATCGCCTACCGCTTGGTATTGCCCGCATCCTTTTTCACCACCGGATATTCAACGTTGCACGCGCGGCAACGAAACACGTTCAGCGCTGCGGCGACTGCGGCATGCATCTGCGTGAGAAAAGTATCGCCGCCGCAAAGCGGGCAATTCGGCGAAGGCGTCGGAATCAAACCGGACGGCTGAAAGTCGGACATGAGAAATCTCCTTCTGCTCGCGCGCAGATGAGCGACTCCGGATTTTGGGGGTTGTGGGTTGGTGTGGAACCAACGCGCTGGAACTCGAACGGTGCCGCGCTGATACTTACAATAATGTGACCGCTGCCCAGGAACCGGGCACAATGCAGTTGCAGATTTAAGCCATCACCGAGACGAAATCGTCATGGCCGGCTTGGCATCACAGTCTGCGTCAGCCGACTTGCGAATCCTGCAATGCGAAACTCGGACAATTCCGAGTTTCGGTGGCGAAAAATCAAATACGATCTAGCGCCGCTTGGCGAGGAGAACGGGCTTTTCCGCCAGCGTGCCAATCTTGGCGGCGGTCTTGGCCGGCTTCGCGCCTGATTTGGCTGCGGACTTGGTGGCCGTCTTGCCGGCTGTTTTGGCGGCTGTCTTGCCGGTTGTTTTCGAGGCGGTCTTCGCTGCCGGCTTGGCCTTCGGGGCTGGGGGCGGAGCACTCGCGTCTCTCGCCATTCGAGCCGCGCGGAGCGCCGCGATGCGATCGACAGCAGCATTGTGCTGCTGCCGGTATTCGGTCATTGCCGCCGCCTTGTCCGAGTCAGTCTGTTTTTCTGCCACGTTATCCCTCCATGGTCAGCGGCATCGACTCTGCCCCCCGCGGGGAATTCGTGCGAAGGGCAGAGCCTGCGGCGACTTATTCAATCGCCGCTTCAAAAAGCTAGATCTCGCCAGTACATCCGTGGTCGAGACTTTTGCTTGCTGTCGCTCAGCGCGCCTTAGACGGCGCGCAGATTGTCGGCGGACGACTTGCCCGACTTGCGGTCGGCGCGCAGTTCGAACGAAACCTTCTGGCCTTCGTTCAGTCCCGACATGCCGGCGCGTTCGACCGCGCTGATATGCACGAAGACGTCCTGTCCGCCGCCATCCGGCTGAATGAAGCCGAAGCCTTTGGTTGCGTTAAACCACTTCACGGTTCCCGTCTGCATGGGAGCCAATCCTTTAGGTATGCGTGTATATGACTGCGCCGAAACGCAGCCGGGTTTATTCGAGTTTTAGGTGTGAATGTCGTTGTCAGCGCGCCCGTAGCGCAACAGGCCAAGTCGTTCGGCCGAAATCTCGAACCCGCCATATAGCACTTTCCTAGAAAAATACAACCCGGCGGCGGGGAACCCTGATTTTACGGCTCGTTGGCGAAGCGCAAACGCCCGGTCGGCTGCAGGGTGCGGCCGTCAAAGGTCCGGATTTCGGTGACGCCGTTGACGTCCAGGGTTACCACCACACGGTCGCCGGCAATGCCGGTTGCGATTACCTTGGCGCCCTTCGGCAGCATCGACACCACATCCACCGCCGCCGGCGCGCTTCCATCGCTCCTGAAAATTCGATAGCCGATCATGGTGATGACCACCGAAATGCCGATCACGGTTGCGATGCCCGAAATCATCGACATGCGCCGCACTTTGTTGACTACCGCCTGCGCCGCCGGGTCGAGCGGCTTGCCGTCGGGGTCTTTCAGGTCGTCATTTGCGGACATGTGCGATGAATGGTGAGCGGATCGAAACGGTGACGGTGGAGCTTGCCGGCGGCCGGCTCGACCGCGTGCTGGCGGAAAGCCTGCCCGCTCTGTCGCGTACGCGGCTGAAGGCGCTGATCCTTTCCGGCTCCGTCAGCGCGGGCGGCCGCACCATCCTTGATCCGGGTTATCGCGTCAAATCGGGTGAGGCGCTCAGCGTCAACGTGCCGCCGCCGGAGCCGGCGGAGCCCGAAGGCGAGACCATCCCGCTATCCATCCTGCACGAGGATTCCAGCCTTGTGGTGCTGGACAAGCCGGCAGGTCTGGTGGTCCATCCGGCCGCCGGCTATCCGACCGGAACGCTGGTCAACGCATTGATCGCCCATTGCGGGGCGTCGCTGTCCGGCATCGGAGGGGTGATGCGGCCGGGCATCGTGCACCGGCTCGACAAGGACACGTCGGGCGTGATGGTGGTCGCCAAGACCGACCGCGCGCATAAATCGCTGTCGGCGCAATTCGCCGATCACGGCCGCACCGGGGATCTCGAGCGCGGCTATTTCGCCTTCGTCTGGGGGGTGCCGGACCGGCCGCGAGGCACGATCGATGCTCCGATCGACCGGCATCCGCATTCGCGCGACAAGATGGCCGTGCGGGGCGGTGGCCGCGAGGCCATCACCCATTGGGAGGTGAAGGAGAAATATTTGGGTGCCGACGGCAAGCCGGTGGTATCGCTGATCGAGTGTCGGCTCGAAACCGGCCGCACCCACCAGATTCGGGTCCATCTCGCCCATATCGGCCATCCGATCCTGGGCGACGAAACCTATGGCACCGGCTTCCGCACCAAGGCAACGAGGCTGCCGGGTCCGGCGCGCGAGGCCCTCGATGCCCTTGGCAGACAGGCTCTGCATGCTTATCTGCTGGCGTTCCAGCATCCCGAAACGGACGAAATTTTGCGATTCCGGTCGGAACTTCCGGCCGACCTAGCCCGTTTGAGGGATGCCCTATCCAAAGGTTAACACCGGCTGGATACAGCGGCATCTTCCAATAACAATATATAAATCAATAACTTGGGTTGCGACTTCCGGTCACCTAGAGGTGACAGGAATGTAACTTTCTTTCGCCACCCCTGTCCCGTATTGTCCGATCCGCGGTCTTTCGCACCGCAGCATGCCAAACCGGCTCGATGAGGGAGGTTCGGCATTTGCCCGCCGGCCGTCCGGGGGCATGAACTATGGAGGGCGCTACCAATGGCCCGCTCAGCGGCTATGCCGATGATTACCGCCGAAGGCGGTCTGTCCCGGTACCTTGAAGAAATCCGCCGGTTCCCGATGTTGGAGCCGCAGCAGGAATACATGCTGGCCAAGAGCTGGCGCGAACACGGCGATCGTGATGCCGCGCACAAGCTCGTCACCAGCCATCTCCGCCTCGTCGCCAAGATCGCGATGGGTTATCGCGGCTATGGCTTGCCGATTTCCGAAATCGTTTCGGAAGGCAATGTCGGCCTGATGCAGGCGGTGAAGCGTTTCGAGCCTGAAAAAGGCTTCCGCCTTGCCACCTATGCGATGTGGTGGATCAAGGCCGCCATTCAGGAATACATCCTGCGTTCGTGGTCGCTCGTCAAAATGGGCACGACCGCGAACCAGAAGAAGCTGTTCTTCAACCTGCGCAAGGCCAAGAGCAAGATCAACGCGTTGAGCGAAGGCGATCTGAGGCCCGATCAGGTTGCGCAGATCGCAAAGCGTCTCGGCGTTACCGAGAAGGACGTAGTCGACATGAACCGGCGTCTGGGCGGGGATTCCTCGCTCAATGCGCCGATCCGCGAAGATGGCGACTCGGGCGAATGGCAGGACTGGCTCGCCGACGATTCCGCAGGCCAGGAAGAGATCCTTGCCGAGCATGAGGAACTGGACAACCGTCGTGCCGCGCTCGAACACGCACTCGGTGTGCTGAACGATCGCGAGCGCCGCATCTTCGAGGCGCGTCGTCTCGCCGATGATCCGGTCACGCTTGAAGAGCTCGCCGAGGAATTTGGCGTGTCGCGCGAGCGCGTGCGCCAGATTGAGGTGCGCGCCTTCGAGAAAGTGCAGAAGGCGGTGAAGAACCGCGTCGCCGCACTGGAGACACCGAAAGTGCCGGAGGCGCTGGCGGCGCATTGAGCGCTTTCGATGTGCGAGATTGGAAGCCGGGCAGCGATGCCCGGCTTTTTTTGTTTCGGAACTTCGGTAGGCGGATCCGCGTTGTCTGTACGATACCATGGAGAAACGCCATGACGACTGAGCCGTACCGCGCCCGCCCGCCGCAGAACGATCCCTATGCAAATCCGTACCGCATCGAAAATACCAACGATTCGGGCGCGGGTGGTTTCGTTTTGCTCGGCGCACTGGCGCTTCTGGCAGTCACCTGTTTCATCTATTTTTTCGGCACCAATGATCGCGAGACCAAGCTGTCGAGCAACATGCGTCCGCTGATCATTCAGCCGGACACTCCGGTGCGCACGCCACCGCAGACGACAGACTCCGGAAGCGCCCGATAGCTCGCAAGCGTTGCAGCATTTCGCTTCGTCCATCACCGCTTCGTCGCACGATGAAGGTTTTTGAAAACCGGGCGCAATCGCTCGGTTTTTCTCTTGCTACGTTTCAGGCTTTCGCAAGGAACCACGGGCGAAGGCCCGGGCTTGTCCCTCGTCATTACCGACGCGCCAGCCCAGGAGCACAGCATGCCGTCCGCGCAGGAACTCAAAGCGAAATTTTGGAAGGCGCTCAATTCCGACATGACCATGATGCTTGGACTCGACGGCGTCGAAGACGGTCACGCACGTCCGATGACGGCTCAATTCGAGCACGATCGAAGCCCGATCTGGTTTTTCACCTCGCGCGACAACGCCATCGTTAAGCTCCTGCCGCGTGGCGATCGTGCTATCGCGACCTTCTCTTCCAAGGGGCACGACCTGTTTGCGACCCTTCACGGCAGCGTCGCGCTCGAGAAGGATCGCGCGGTGCTCGACCGGCTTTGGAATCCGCATATCGCGGCCTGGTTCAAGGGCGGCAAGGACGATCCGAAACTTGCGCTGCTGCGCTTCGATGCGGAGCGCGCGGAAATCTGGCTCAACGAATTCAGCATCGTTGCCGGCGTGAAGATGCTGCTCGGGTCCGACCCGAAACAGGAATACAGGGATAAGGTGGCCGAGGTGAGCTTGAGCTAGCCGCTTCCTTGCTGAGGACGACTGAGGCCGGGCGCCAACGCCCGGCTTTTTCGTTAAAATGTAACGCCACGCTGGGGCGGCATCCCAAGAAAGCCGGACCCGGTGGTGTTCAACGACGCGTCGGCCCTCTCGCGGAACCGAGCCTGCGTGATGTATATATTGACCGCCTGCCCGTCCGCGATGCAGCCTGCACGCGATTTCGCCGCGATCCTGTCACAGCCTCATGCCACACTGACTCTCATGCCACGTTATTTCTTCAACACCCGCATCGATGGCGAGCTGATCCGCGACCCGGACGGCGCCGAATTACGCGATCCCGACCACGCCTGGAATATGGCGCGCGCCATGATCCGCGACATTCTGCACGACGAGAGCAACGAGCCGCGCCTGTTGCGCGCCGCCATCGAGGTCACCGACGAGACCGGCGAAGTGGTGCTGGAATTTCCCTTCACCGAGGCATTGATCGAGCCCGGACAAGGGTCGAAGGCGCTGCACTAAGGCGTCATTTCCCCTCATTCACCGCGCGCACAATGGGCCACCACAAGGCCTGCTCGCGCCGAATGAAAGCCGCGGTATCGGCAGGCGACAGCGCACGCACATAAGTGCCAAGCGTCGCGAGCTTGTCGCGCACCTCCGGATGCGCAAGCGCGGTCTGCAGATCGCCGCCGATTTTCGTAACGATCGCATCGGGCGTGCCGGCGGGCGCCATCAGCGCGAGCCAGCCCTTCGATTCGAAGCCCGGCAAGGTCTCGGCGAAAGGTCGGAAGCTCCGGGAGATTCGGGAGCCGTTGCGCGGAGGCGACCGCGAGCGGTTTGACGAGCTTGCCCTGGATCGCGCCGGCGAGGCCCGCGATCGCCTCGAAGACGATCGGGATGCGCCCGGTCGAAACATCGTTGATCGACGCCGCGGCGCCCGAAGCATGCACGAAGGTAAGCGGCAGATCGGCCTTCATTCGCAGAAGCTCGCCGGTCAGATGCGACTGCCCGCCGCGATTGGTGGCGCCATAGAGCATGCCGCCCGGTGTCTTGCGCGCCAGCGCCATCAATTCCGGCAATGTCGAGACCGGCAGATCGGGTGTGACTGCGACCGCGATGGGTTGCTCGCCCACCAGGCCGATAGGCACGAATGCTCGATCGAGGTCGAACGGCAATTTCTCCTGCATGACCGGCAGCACGGCGTCAGTGGAAGCCTGCGTCATATAGAGCGTGTAGCCGTCCGGCTCGGCCTGGCTCGCCGCCAGCGCGGCAATCAGGCCGCCAGCGCCGGGCCGGTTCAGAATCAGCACCTGCTGCTTCCAGATCTGTGTCAGCCGGTCGGCAACAATGCGGGCGGCGACATCGGGCGAGTTGCCGGCCGCGGCCGGCGTAATCAGGGTGACGGGCTTGGTGGGAAAGGCGTCGACCGCCTGCGCGCATGCCGGATGCGAGAACAAGATCGCCGAAAGCAGGGCGAAACTGATATAACCCCGGCGTAGCATCCGCGCTCCCTTCGCTTGCGGCTTCCGCGAGCCTAGCACGAAACCGCCGCCATGACCCTCGACGCGCTGAAGGACAAGCTCATCCTCGCCGGCCGTATCCTGGTGGCGCATGGGCAGGAGGATTTCACACGCGGGCATATCTCGGTGCGGCTGCCGGACGATCCGGCACGCTTCCTGATGAAACCGCATTCGATCGGCTTCGACGAACTCACGCGCGACAATATCCTCACCATCGATCTCGACGGCAAGGTGGTGGCCGGTACCGGCCGGCGGCACAGCGAAGTCTTCATCCATTCCGGGATTTTCAAAAGCCGTCCGGATGTGCAGAGCGTGATCCATTCGCATCCTCCCTATGCGACCGCGCTGTCGGCCACCGGGCGCAACATCAAGGCATTCAGTCAGCCCGGCGCGATGTTTTATCGCGCGCTCGATACCTACGATGCCTCGATGCGGCTCATCCGTACGCCGGAAATGGGCGCCGAAGTAGCGCGCGCACTCGGACCCAATTGCGCGGTGCTGCTGAAAAATCACGGCATCGCCGCGGTCGGCTGTTCGATCGAGGAAGCCACCATCACCGCGATCATGCTGGAGAATGCCGCGAAGATTCAGCTGATCGCGGAAGCCGCAGGCGATACCGCGCCGGAATTGCCACGCGAGGATATCGAAGCGCTCCGCCACGAGATTTCCGGGCCCGAGCAATTCACCATCAATTTCGACTATCTCGCCCGGCGCGTCTTACAGCAGACGTGAAAGCAGCAGGCCTACTTGGAAGTCCGACTGGAAATTCATTTTGAAAGGACTGTGCAATGTCGACCGACCTGAAATATCTCGCCTTCACCGCGATGCTGACCGCCGCCTTGTGGATTCCGTATGTCGTTTCACAAGTGATGACCAACGGCTTTCTGCAGCCGCAGAATTACGTCGATCCGGCGCCGCGTCCGTTGCCGCTATGGGGCCGCCGTGCCGACCGCGCCTATCTCAACGCCGTCGAAGTGTTCGCGCCGTTCGCGGCCCTGGTGATCGTCGCGCATATCGCCAGCAAGGCCAACGCGATGACCGCGTTCTGGGCCGTGTGTTTCTTCTGACTGCGGCTCGCGCATGCCGTCGTCTACCTATTGGCCTGGCCGTGGATCCGCACGGTGATTTTCACGCTCGGCTTTGTGTGCGTTGCCGGAATTTTCTGGGAGATCATTAAATAGAGCATGATCCCGAAAATGCCTGCCCCGGACTTGATCCGGGGTGGGAACCGGTTTTCGGATCAGATCATGTTCAAATAAAAAAGCCGGCGGCGCTGCGCGCTATTGCTTCCAGGCCGCGAAGGCTTCCGCGAAAGCGCGTTCGCCCGGCGTGCCCTTCTCGATCGCGAGGATGGCGCGGCGGTTGTTGTTGTAGACCACCGGGATATCGAACCAGGCCCGCTCCTTCAGGAGCTGGATATTGCGCTGCTGGTCGGATTCCACCGCCGACAGACCGATCAGGAAGAAGTTATTGGTGACCTTCACGGCGAGGCCGGCAAGCGGTGTGCCACGCGTCTGCTCGGCCTGCTTCATCAATACGCCCGGTACGTTCTGGATTCCGCCCGCCGGGAAATCCTGCGGAAGATTGAACATGACTTCGATCGTATGACTGGCCGGCAGGGTCTGGTCGGTATTGCGCCGGATCGACAGCGTCGCCGTCATACGCCGTTCGGGAATTTCGACATCGGCGCGGATTGCGAGTTCGGGCGGACGACCGGGGCCGGGCGACACCGTCTCGGTGCGCCAGATCGCGGAGCCGATATAGCGTTTGCCCTGCGGATCGTTCGGCTCCTCCTCATACAGCACCACGCGCTGCGCGACCGCAGGTCCCGCCTGCTGGCCGGAGCCAAGACGATCGGTGATCTTCGGCCTGCCCTGCTGGTCCTTCTGCCCCGCTGCGCCGCTCTTGCTGTCGCGCGCCTCCTGGGTCGAGGATCGGCTGAACAGATTGGTCACAAGGCCGCGCTGCGAATAGGCGAGATATCCCAGCCCCAGCACGAGCACGACCGCGATCGCAGCCTTGATCAGGCCGCCCATCGAACGCGGCTTGCGGGGCTCCTGTGGTGCCTCCTGATCCGGCTCGCGCTGCGTCCTTACGCGCGGCGATTCACGGAACGGATCCATCGGCTGCGCCAGCGCTTCATCGCGTCCGGGAGGGCCGCGCGGTTCGCGGTTGAAATCCTCTTGCGCGATGCTCGGCTCCATCTGCCGGTCGAAGCCGTGAGCGGCGGCGAGCTCGGCGAATGGATCACGCGACGGCCGCGGTGCTCCGGGAGGCGCACCATGTGGCGGCGCGCCACGAGCCGGCGCACCGGCAGCAGGCGCATGAGGGGGCGCGGATGGGCGCAATGGCGCTCCAGGTGCGGCATCGAACGGTGACGAACGCGGCGCACCCGGTGGTCTTGGCGGCGCAGAACCGGGTCCGGAGCCAGAACTTACTCCAGTACCTGGCTGGGTCGGCCGGGGCGGCTGGCCCTGTATCGGCGCGCCGGCGGCAGGATGCGTCGGTCCGGCCGGTGGTCGCGGCGCTGGCGCAACCGGCGGACGCGGCGGCGCGGCAGGTGCTGCATTAGGAAAACGCGGCGCGGATGGACCGGCGGGCGGAGCTGGCGGCACCGCGGGCGGCTGTTGCGGAATGGTGGTCTCGATCCGCGACCGGCGGGCGGCCTCCGCCTCGACCTTGCGGACCGCCTCTTCGAGTGCCAGCCGTTCGCGTGTGATCTCCGCTTCCTGCAAGGGCGGATTGATGCCACGCAATTGCGCAACGAGGGCCGTTCGCGCCCGTTCATACAGAGCGCGGCGAGCCTCGCCGGTGTTCTTGTCAAGACCGGCTATGGCGCGGGCAATTAGCGGATAATAATCAGCCATGCGTCTTGTATCGGTTCGCCTCGATCGTTCCGATTCCTGATCGTCTCATGCCTCGAACGGATTCTGCACGAGAATTGTATCCTCGCGCTCCGGGGAG
>Ga0190274_10001659_pt1 | contig 13060 bp, 9 predicted proteins | sample Popmic531T_FD_133002 | JGI IMG/M metagenome (GOLD analysis project Ga0190274, IMG submission 133002) | Populus adjacent soil microbial communities from riparian zone of Yellowstone River, Montana, USA - 531 T | ecosystem: Environmental > Terrestrial > Soil > Riparian zone | place: USA: Montana...
ATCTTTTACAATACCTACAATTCCTTCTGCACACACCACTCCCATTTCAGGCTTGATGCCTTGCAATCCTCCTTTGTTCAAGGTAAGATAATTATTCCGCCTGTTCACTGAGTTGTTGATGACCTTTGCCGTTACAAATGAATACTGTTGTTTATGTACGGTATCAACGACCAGCTGTTTCAGCACGCTGTCGATATAATATGATCCCGGCATCAGGCTGTGCATTGCAGCATTTTCCCTCGACAACGCTTCATTTGCTTTTGAAAGATTGATGTATTCCGTAATTGCGCTCACTGTACCGTTCACCTTTGCAGCCATCGCATTTGTGCTGTTGAAATAACTTGCATGATGAAAATTACTATTCCTTACGATGAGAAAAAAACTCAGCGCTTCCATCACCAGGAAAAGGATGAAAAAATTATAGCGCCAGAGGAACAGGAATAAACTACGCATTCAGATCAGTTGGCAGTTTGCAATGTGCAGTTTGCAATCCGTAATTTTCCGGCGACAGTTTGCCAACTGCCAACTGCCAATTGCAAATTGGTTACTACGGTATAAGGAATTTGAATCGTCCAATATTTTTCAATGCGATACCAGTACCGCGCACAACTGCACGAAGCGGATCTTCGGCAACGTGAACCGGCAACTTGGTCTTGATAGAGATGCGCTGGTCGAGCCCGCGCAGCAATGCACCGCCGCCGGTCAGATAAATACCTGTGCGGTAAATATCAGCGGAGAGCTCAGGTGGAGTAAGTTCAAGTGCCTTCAGGATTGCTTCTTCAATTTTGGAAATTGACTTATCAAGCGCATGGGCAATTTCAGTATAGCTCACAGTAATTTCCTTCGGTATGCCCGTCATCAGGTCACGCCCGTGAACGGCATAATCAGGAGGAGGATTATCCAGCTCAGGCAATGCCGAGCCAACTTCAATTTTTATTTTTTCTGCAGAACGTTCACCGATGAGAATGTTGTGCTGCCTGCGCATGTAATCCCAAATGTCGTTGGTGAAACCGTCGCCCGCAACACGTATAGATTGATCGCATACAATTCCACCAAGTGCGATGACAGCAATTTCACTTGTACCTCCGCCAATGTCGATGATCATATTACCCATCGGCTCTTCAACGTCAATTCCAATTCCGATTGCTGCAGCCATGGGCTCATGAATAAGGTACACTTCCTTTGCACCGGCATGCTCTGCCGAGTCGCGGACTGCACGTTTCTCAACTTCAGTAATACCGGATGGAATACAGATCACCATCTTCAACGAAGGCTGGAACAATCCCTTGGAAGGATTGATCATTTTGATCATGCCTCGAATCATGTGCTCCGCTGCGTCGAAGTCGGCAATCACTCCGTCTTTCAGCGGACGAATGGTTTTAATGTTTTCATGCGTCTTGCCATGCATCATCATGGCTTGCTTACCTACGGCCAATACCTTTGAAGTCTGGCGGTCGATAGCAACGATGCTCGGTTCATCAACCACAACTTTATCATTGTGGATGATCAGGGTATTTGCCGTTCCGAGATCAATAGCAATCTCCTGTGTAAGAAAGTCGAAGAGTCCCATAAGGGAAATTTTATTCGTTAAAGGTTATAGCCGGAAAAATCTATACGAAAGTGCGTAATAGAAGTTCCGTCAAATTGAATTCAGTAAAATGATATTAACGGACTGTTCAACAAAATATGCCGTAGGAAGTTCAAAAAGCCTTTGGCCTTTAGCTATTTGCCATTCAGTTTGCTTTTTGAAATAGCGAACGGCAAAAAGCCAACAGCCAACGAAGTTAGTGCTTAAAATGCCTTGTGCCGGTAATTACCATAGCAATTCCGTTTTTGTTACAGTAATCTATAGAATCCTGGTCTTTGACAGATCCCCCAGGATGAATCACGGCAGCAATTCCCGCTTTGTGCGCAATCTCGACGCAATCAGGGAACGGAAAGAATGCATCACTGGCCATCACAGCACCCTGAAGATCAAATTGAAAGTGACGGGCTTTGGCGATCGCCTGTTGTAAGGCATCCACCCTGGAAGTCTGACCGGTACCGCTTGCAAGGAGCTGCCTGTTTTTTGACAGCACAATTGTATTTGATTTGGTGTGCTTTGCCAGCTTGTTTGCAAATTCAAGGTCTGCAAGCTGCTCAGAGTTGGGTGCAATTGAAGTAACCGTTTTCATGTCGGCTGACGTCTCGGTTCTTGAATCCCTGTCTTGTTCTGCCACTCCATTTAATAAGGTGCGGAATTGTGTTGCCGGAAATTCCACTTTCTTCTGAATAAGAAGAATACGGTTCTTTTTCTGCTTTAAAATTTCAAGTGCATCTGCATCAATGACCGGCGCAATTAGAACTTCGAAGAAGAGTTTATTCATTTCTTCGGCTACAGCTTTGTTCACCACTCCATTTACGATGATGATACCGCCAAATGCAGAAACGGGATCACCTGCCAGAGCATCTTTCCATGCTTCCGCAAGGTTGCTTCGGGATGCAACTCCACAGGCATTGTTGTGTTTCAGGATGGCACAGGTTGGTTCTGTAAATTCTGCCATCAACGAAACGGCTGCATCTATGTCGAGCAGGTTGTTGTAGGAAATTTCTTTCCCGTTCAACTGATCGAAAAGTTCATCGAACTTCCCGTAAAAAACACCGCGCTGGTGCGGGTTCTCGCCATATCTAAGTGAACGTGTATCAAGGAGACTCTTTTTAAAGCTGTCAATCTTTTTTTCGCTGTTGAAATAATTGAAGATTGCAGTATCGTAATGAGAAGTCGTATTAAAAGCATGTGCAGCCATCAGCTTTCGATCTTCAGGTGTGGATGAACCTTGCTGTTTTTCAAGGAGATCCAGCAGGAAAGGATAATGGCTTCGCGAAGAAATGACAAGCACATCATTGAAGTTTTTCCCAGCGGCCCGGATCAGTGATATCCCTCCGATGTCAATCTTTTCTATGATGTCGCTGTGACTTCCTCCAGCTGCAACTGTGTCTTCAAAAGGATAAAGGTCAACAATCACCAAATCAATCGGCGGAATGTTGAATTGCTCAACTTCCTTGATATCGCTTTCAATATCATCACGCCTTAAGATGCCGCCAAAAATTTTCGGGTGCAAAGTTTTCACCCTCCCACCAAGAATATGTGGGTAATCTGTGATCGAATCCACAGTAGTTACGGGAATGTTCAGTTTTTCAATAAACTGCTGCGTACCTCCCGTAGTGATCAGTTTCACTCCAAGGGCATGTAGTTTGCGTATGACAGGTTCAAGGTTGTCCTTGTGGTAAACCGAAACAAGAGCGCTTTTGATCTTTTTTGTCACGATAATTTAAATGGAGCGCGAAAGTACATAAACAGCCGTCAATAAACAGCCATAGTCATTAATGTCATTAAACAGCCATTGTCATTAGGGTAATCAGAACCGCCATGGTCATCAGTCATAATGTAAATAGCCAATGATCAAGTGACTCAATGCCTAATGACAGCTGTTATTTTTACCTTGCCCCACATATAAGTATGAAGAAATTTCTTTTATTGATTTTTATTTTGCCGCTGATGTTGCAAGGTCAGTCATATGTGGACGTACTTTCTGCTTATTACCAGTATAGTGCTGGAGATAAGCCACCGAGTGATAAATACCAAGATGTTTTTATTGAAATGGTTTCCGTATCGTTGAATGTCCCAGTGAAGGTGGATAGCGATTACGTAATTCTCAATCCCACTTATGAAAATTTAGAAATGGTTTTTCCCGGTTCGTATCCCGACAGGCGGTTTCACATTCTTTATCTTCCGATCACCTGGCTGCACTCATGGAAGGCAGGAAAAATGAAAACTGCATTCGGGTTTATCCCGAGAATCAGTTCAACATTGAATAACACCATTCGAACCCGCGACTTCCAATATGAAGCGTATGTGCTGAATATCCTGAAGAAAAGTGAAACGCTCAACCTGAAGTTCGGCGTTTATTACAATACCCAGTACTTTCGTTTACTGGTTATTCCGCTTTTGGGTGCAGACTGGACAATAAACAATAGATGGAGTTTATTCGGAGTACTGCCGGGAAGTATGAACCTGGATTATAAATTCAGCAAGCATATACACTCAGGTTTTCAGTTCCGTTCAATTACAAACAATTACCAGACAATTGGCAATTATTTTATCCGTGTAAATGATTACCAGCTGAAACTGTACACTGATTACTATCTGACAAAAAGAAACGTGTTGAATTTTCAAGTGGGTCATACCGTATTCAGGAAGTTCAGATACGGATATCGTGATACCGGTTTACCTGAATACGTACCCATGAATATCACCGGTGGATGGATTTTCAAAATTGGCTATTCATTCAGGATAACCACTGAAGTTGCACGTACGGAACCACCTAGTCTTGCTGACTAAATTATTTTTCTTCAGGCGTTCGCTTTTCCCATTTGTCTATAACTGCGGTGGCCACAGCGTTGCCGATAATATTCGTCCCCGAACGGCCCATATCCAGCAGCCAGTCGATGGCAAGAATCAATGCGAGATTGTGCAATGGAATATTGAAATACACAAGCATTCCTGAAATAACTGCAATGGATGCGCCGCGGACTCCCGCCATTCCCTTACTCGATACGAGAAGTATAAGCATCATGGTGATCTGTTGTCCGATTGTGATATCCATACCGGCCGCTTGTGAGATCGTCAACGTTGCGAATGTCATGTACATGATGGAACCATCCAGGTTAAATGAATAGCCTAGAGGAAGCACAAAGCTTACGATCCGGTTTCTGAATCCAAAATTCTCAAGCGATTCAATGAGCATTGGCATGGCTGATTCACTGCTGGCTGTGCTAAAGGCAAGCAATGTCGGTTCCTTCACCGCTTTCAGAAGTTTGAAAAAAGGTACTCCGATAATTATGCATACAAGAAATAAAAACCCGAAAATGAATATGAGTAGTCCGCCAAAGAAACAAGTGATCAGGAATAAATAACCATAGAGTACGGAAAGCCCTTTCAACGCAATGATGGAAGAGACCGCACCAAATACCGCCGCTGGAGCGAACTTCATGACGTAGTCTGTCACTTTCAACATGACATGCCCGGTAGCATCAAAAAAATCAATAAGAATTTTTCCTTTTTCTTTCAGCGCCGCAGTGGCCAAAGCAAAGAAGATGACGAAGATGATTATGGGGAGTATCAGGTTCTTGGCCATGACGTCCACAATACTTTCTGGAAAAATCCGCTCAATAAATTCCTTTGCGATAAATGGTTTTGGTTCGGCGCTGACGGATTGTGACATATCGAAAACAATATGCTTCCCCGGCTCAAACAGGTTTGCAATCACAAGTCCGAACGTGAGTGCAACGAGTGTTGCAAACGTAAACCACACGATTGTTTTTAATCCCATCCTTCCGATGGATTTTGAATCCCCGGCCTTTGCTATTCCTACAAAGAGTAACGAAAACACCAACGGTGCAATGATCATTTTGATCAGGCGCAGAAAAATATCGCTGAGCAACTGCATGTTGTCAGCGAATGGTTTGATGTTGACGGGATCAGGAAAAAAATGCCGGTATGTCGCCCCTGTAATTATTCCGAGGAACAAGCACAAGATGATCCACTGCGTTAGTGAAAGTTTTTTCATACGGGGCTAATGTAGTTAGAATGCACAATCTCGAATACCGAAATCCGAATTTCGAAAAAATATCTAATGTCAAATAATTAAATGTCGAAATGAGCAGCCACAAAATCAGCCTGTCACTATCCGAAAGTCTGTAATTTAATATTTAATATTCGGCTGTGCTTTTTTCGAAATTCGGATTTCGGTATTCGAAATTCCTATTTAGTTCATTTTCGCAAACATCGCCTCCTCCACTTCCTGCGTCGGTCCCATCAACTCAGGCTGCGGAACGTCAAGCATGCGATAGTAAGAAGTGAGTTGTCCGCGATGATGAATGGTATCATAAAGCATCATCCAGCAATGCTGCATCACTGTTCCTTCCATCACCTTCATCGGTCCCCAATACACAGGTACCATTTGGGATTCCCAGTCTGCATCATTCATACCGCTTGCCAGTTCCTTTAATTTTGCAGAATAAGTCTCCAGATCCTTTGCTGCATCCTCAACCGACTTATAAATATTCGGTCCTTCCATCGGGAACATTCCTTCATTCACCAAATCCATTCTGCCTTCTGATATGGCTTGAGCAAGTTCTTTGGCATGCGGAGCAATGTGGTTCACCAGCTGCCATGGCGAGCGGAACTTCGGGTGGTGCTGCAAATTTAATTTTGTAAGATCATTCGGAAGGGAACGGATGGCCTTTGCAGTTGTAGCATGCTCCCGCTCCCATGTTGAGATGAAGAATTCCCTGTTTGTCATTTGAGTTTGATTTTGAAAATTATTTTCGAGGATGTCAAAGATAGAGGATTAATCAGCCAATCTCGAATACTTAATCTCGAATTTCGAAAAAATATTTAATATCGAATAATTAAATTTCGAAAGTTAACAGCCAGTAAATTCAGGCTCTATCTTATTTATTTAATATTTGGCTGTTCATTTTTTCGAAATTCGGATTTCGGTATTCGAAATTTCGTCTTAAGCCTATTCCTTTTTTCATTTCTCCTTTTAACCTACATTTGAAAAAATCCTACAACCATGAAGCAGTCCCCACTTTCAAAACTAAATGAATACTTCCCGCTCATTCTTATTTTTCTGTTCTCGATTGTATTAATACTTGAACTCTACCAGTTCCTGAATGCATTCCTGGGAGCCATTATTATGTATGTGCTGCTGCGTCCATTGCAGGTATGGCTTACAGAAAAAAGGAAATGGAAAAAAGGACTCTCTTCTATTACCCTGATGCTGGGATCATTTGTAATTGTTCTGGTTCCTATTTTCGGATTCAGCTATTTGCTGATTTCGAAAATGAGTGTGATGTTTAATGAATCATCGTTCTTTTTTCAAACCATCGAAAGGCTGGATGCAAAATTCCAGGATGTGTTCGGCAGGGAAATATTGACTGCTGAAAACCTAAAAGCCATCCAGGGAAAAGCCACAGGTTTTATCACAACTTTCCTCGGGGCAACAATGAGTATCCTGGCCGACCTGCTCATTATGTATTTCATACTTTATTACATGCTTGTAAATACAGGCAAGCTTGAAAAGTCCATCAACAAAAATATTCCCATGGACAATGACGACATCCAGTTGCTGGGAAATGAATTGAAAGCACAAACTTACTCCAATGCCATCGGAATTCCACTGCTTGCTATCGTACAAGGCCTCTTTGCTTGGTTAGGATATTTGATTTTCGGCATACAGGATGCTTTTTTCTGGGGTATGATGACGGGCTTCTTTTCATTAATTCCATTCGTAGGAAGCGCACTTATCTGGGCTCCGGCAGCAATTTTCCAGTTTACCTATGGAGCGCCCTGGCAGGGAATCGGTATCATCATCTTTGGGATTCTAGTTATAGGTACCGTCGATAACGTATTTCGTTTTATATTCCAGAAACAGTTTGCTGACGTGCATCCTGCCATCACTGTGTTTGGAGTCATCATCGGATTGCAACTGTTCGGTATAGCGGGAATCATCTTCGGACCGCTACTGCTGTCATGGTTCTTGCTGCTAATTAAAATTTACAGGGATGATTTTAATACAGCGAAAAGTGAACGGGTTGGGAAGTGATTAGTTGAATAGTTTATTAGTTGATTAGTGGTACCGTTAGTAGTGGCCCAGTTTGAAATATAGTATTAACTTTGAACCAATGAAGTCTGTAGTATTAATTTTCGTCCTTTTTTCTTCAGTGTCCTTTGGTCAGATGAAATCTCATGGTAAAGAATATCGTAGTATTACATCTATAGCACCAATCAAAATTACAGAAGTCAATGAAATGAAAATAACGCATACGCTTTCAATCCCTATAATAGATAGATTAGAAGCACTTGCAGGTCCGATAAGATGTCCTTCTGTTTCTAAATATGAGCAAGGCTTACGCTCACGAAAGAAGAATGACCAAAGGGAGTTTAATACAGCTTCAAAAAGAACTTTTACGAGGGATGAAATTGAAAGTATGCCACAGGGTTGGTAAGGATGACCAGAACTGAATTAATTTATTCCGTCGACTTTTCTATTTTTTATAATCCCTACTGCTTAAGTGCAGGTCAACCTTTGCAAAACTAAGTCTGAGCTCACTAAAATTTTCAGATATTCGCGACCGGGAAAGCCAGTAGACAGTAGACAGTAAACAGTAAACAATTCGTAATTCGCATATTCGTTGGATCTCATTCGTTATTAGATGGGGTAATCTCCGATTTCAAAAATTCAAATGGAAATAGAAAAGATATACGACCCCTCCAAGGTAGAAGACAAATGGTACAAGCACTGGATGGAGCATAAATTTTTCAGAAGTGTTCCTGATGAAAGGGAGCCTTATACAATTGTAATCCCGCCGCCGAATGTGACGGGTGTGCTGCACATGGGACACATGCTCAACAACACCATCCAGGATGTATTGATCCGCCGCGCAAGGATGCTGGGAAAAAATGCCTGCTGGGTTCCGGGAACTGACCATGCAAGTATAGCCACAGAAGCAAAGGTGGTGCAGATGCTTCGTGAACGCGGAATAAAAAAATCCGATCTCTCCCGTGAAGACTTTTTGAAGTATGCCTGGGAATGGAAAGAAAAATATGGAGGCATTATCCTCGATCAATTGAAAAAGCTTGGCGCGTCCTGCGACTGGGACCGCACATCATTCACCATGGACCCCGGTTATTACAGGGATGTAGTGAATGTATTCATTGATCTTTACAACAAAGGCTACATCTACCGCGGACAACGGATGGTAAACTGGGACCCTGTTGCAAAGACTGCCGTAAGCGATGAGGAAGTTATTTTCAAGCAGGTAAACTCAAAGCTTGTTTATGTAAAGTATAAGTATGAAGAAGGTGATGGATTTCTCACAGTTGCAACCGTTAGGCCGGAGACCATTATGGGCGACGTTGCTGTTGCAGTGCATCCGGATGACGAACGCTATAAACACCTTCATGGAAAAAAAGTAATTGTTCCGTTGGTGAACCGTGCTGTACCTGTGATAACAGATGAAGCCATCGATAAAGAATTCGGAACCGGTTGTCTGAAAGTGACGCCTGCGCACGATGCCGTGGATTATGAAATCGGAATGCGGCATAACCTTCCGGTGATCGATACATTAAATGAAGACGGAACTATTTCTGCCGCTGCAGAAGTTTTTGTGGGCATGGATCGCTTTGCTGGCAGGAAAGCTGCATTGAAGAAACTTGAAGAAGATGGTTTAATCGACAAGATCGAAGAATATTCACACCAGGTTGGACACAGTGAACGCACCGATGCTGTAATCGAACCGCGGCTTAGTATGCAGTGGTTTTTGAAAATGAAGGAGCTCAGCAAACCGGCACTCGATGCTGTAGTAAACGGAGAAGTAAATCTCATTCCCAATAAATTCATCAATACTTACAAGCATTGGATGGAAAATGTTCGCGACTGGTGTTTATCGCGTCAGTTGTGGTGGGGACAGAGGATTCCGGCATGGTATACTGCGGATGGAAAGTATGTTGTTGCATTAACAGAAGCAGAAGCCATCGAAAAATTTAAAAAGCTTGCCCAGAGCGAAGCGAAGGGTCAAAAGTTAGAAGTCAAAAGCGGGGACATCAAACAGGATGAAGATGTACTTGACACGTGGGCATCGAGCTGGTTGTGGCCGATAAGCGTTTTTGATGGGATGGAGAATCCCGACAACAAAGAAATCAACTACTACTACCCTACCAGCGATCTGATCACAGCGCCGGAGATTTTATTTTTCTGGGTTGCGCGAATGATCATTGCAGGATATGAATACCGCGGGAAAAAACCATTTACAAATGTGTACCTCACCGGTATTGTGCGCGACAAGCTGGGGAGAAAGATGAGTAAAAGTCTGGGCAACTCCCCCGACCCTATTGAGCTGATGAAAAAGTACAGCGCTGATGGGGTACGTGTAGGAATGCTATTGTGTTCACCTGCCGGAAACGATCTGCCTTTTGACGAAGCTTATTGCGAGCAGGGAAGAAATTTTGCAAACAAAATCTGGAATGCCTTCAGGTTGATCAAAGGATGGACGCCGGGCGATAGCGAGCCGTCAGAAAAAAATACGCAGGCAATCGATTGGTTCTTATCAAAACTGAGTGCTGAAATTGAAAACATCAACGACCTCTATTCAAAGTACAGGATCAGCGAAGCATTGATGGCTTCGTATAAACTGATGTGGGACGACTTCTGCGCCTGGTATCTCGAAATGATCAAACCGGAATTCATCGACGGAGTTCCGCAGCCAATCGATTATTACACTTACAATTCCACGATCGAATTTTTCGAGGAGCTTTTGAAAGTGCTGCATCCCTTCATGCCATTCATCACTGAGGAGTTGTGGCACCTGATTGCAGAGCGCGATGAAGATGATTGCATCATGGTTTCTGAATGGCCGGAAACACATGCCATTGACAAAGACCTCCTGTTGTGTTTTGAAGGGATGATGTCGAATGTTGTGAATATCCGCGCCATCAGGAATGAACGCGGCATATCGCCAAAGGATCCACTGGAGCTTTACGTCCGCGACAAGCAAACGGACCAGAGCAAAAGCATGGAACCATTGATCATGAAACTTTCCAACATCGGCGCTGTGCATTACACAAACGACAAAGTTGATAACGCTGCGTCATTCATCAACAACAACATCGAGTTCTACGTTCCTCTTGGAGGCCGCATTGACATTGCAGCAGAAAAAGAAAAACTGCTGAAAGACCTCGACTACAACAAAGGCTTTTTGAAATCTGTACAAACTAAATTATCCAACGAACGCTTCGTTGCAAATGCAAAACCTGAAATTGTAGAGAGTGAAAAAAAGAAGGAAGCAGATGCAATGAGCAAGATCAAGACGCTGGAGGAGCAGATTGCTGCGTTGAAGTAATACGCCAATCAACTAATCAACCTATCAACTAATAAACCTATCAACCAAAATTGAGATCACTGCTTTTTACTTTCATCCTGCCATTCATAATTTATTCAACTTCATTCGCCCAACCCGGCTGCACCGATCCTCTTGCAAACAACTACGATGCAGGCGCAACCGTGAACGATGGCAGCTGTACTTACCCGGCAAGTTCAATCTCTCCGGTCACGAACATACCTCTGGCAGCTAACCTTGCGGAAACTTCAGGATTGATAAAGTGGAACGCCAGTTTGTGGACGCATAACGACAATTCAGACCTCAACCTCTACGCACTCGACACAGTTACAGGAGCTGTGATCCAGTCTTACCCGCTAACCGGAACTGTGAACCAGGACTGGGAAGAAATTTCGCAGGACAGTAATTATGTATATGTCGGTGATTTCGGAAATAATGTAAGCGGCAACAGGACAGACTTACACATCCTGCGCATTGAAAAAAATTCATTGCTTGCTCAAACGCCGGTGATTGATACAATTTTCTTTTCATATTCCGATCAAACCGATTTCACTCCAACAGGTAACAACAATACTGACTTCGACTGCGAAGCGTTTGTGGTAACAGCAGACAGCATTTATCTTTTTACGAAGCAATGGGTGTCTAACGAAACAAGTCTGTATACTTTACCTAAAATTCCCGGAACCCATATTGCACAACTGAAAACAACTTTTGATGTGCAGGGAATGATTACCGGAGCAGTGCTTCTGCAGAATGAGAGAATAATTTCCTTGTGCGGCTACACAAATTTTCTTCAGCCATTTTCCTGGCTGTTGTATGATTTTACCGGCTCAGAATTTTTCGGAGGAAACAAACGAAAGGTAACGTTCCCTCTTCCCTTTCACCAGATGGAAGGGATTACTACTTCTGATGGTCTTACTTTTTATATGACGAATGAGAATTTTACAATTGTATCCACACCACAGAAGCTGCACATTTTTGATTTCACTACTTACTTGTCAGATTACCTGAATGGATTGTGGTCGAACGTCACCCCAGCTTCAGCAACAGAACCATTTATACTTTATCCCAATCCGGCTACACACACACTTTATATAAGACACAACCAGCAAGAAAAATATACACTTACAAATCTTTCCGGAGAAAAAGTTTTGTCTGGCACTTTAAATGCCGGAGTTTCAGTCATCGATGTCAAATTGCTTTCCAGCGGAGTTTATTTTCTAAATACTGCCGGCCAAAAAACACTTGTGGCAATAATGAATTAACTTTATTTTCATCAACATATTGAAATCTATGTTTATGAAACTAAAAATACTCAGTTCACTCGTCTTCCTTTTTTCAATCGCTGATTCATCCGGACAAGTCACCTTTCAAAAAATTTTTGGTGGTACCGGCTACGATATTTTTAACAATGCCGCTCTTACTTCCGACAGCGGTTACATTCTCGTCGGACTTACTGACAGCATGGGCGCCGGAAATGATGATGTATACGTAGTCAGAACCAATGCTGCAGGTGATACCTTGTGGACAGCCGCTTATGGCGGAACAGATATTGAGAATGGACAGTCCGTTATTGAAACATCAGATGGCGGTTTTATAATAACAGGAAAGTCAAAACACACCTCGGTTTCAGAGTATGATATTTATTTAATTAAAATAAATGATAGCGGTGATCTGCTTTGGACAAAGAATTTTGGTACACCTCAGAATGACTGGGGTATGTCAATCAAGGAAACTTCTGACAATGGATTTATCCTGACAGGTCATACAGAAATAAACCAGTTAATACCTGATATTTTTCTAATCAGGCTAAATTCATCCGGAGACACCCTCTGGACTAAAATTTACCATGGACCTGATTGGGATGTCGCTTTTTCAGTCATAGAAGATCCGGATGGAGGATTCATTCTTACTGGCTACACTGAAAACTTTGGTTTCGGAAGCAGCGATATCCTTCTGATGAAAACCGATAACAATGGAAATATTCTTTGGGCAAATGCATATGGAAATTTTTTCCATCAGTACGGTTGGATGGTTCAGTATTCGAATGATAGCGGATACGTAATTGCAGCATCAGTCGCAGACAGTACGGGTTACTATGACTTTGCTTTTATTA
>Ga0190274_10001660_pt1 | contig 13059 bp, 6 predicted proteins | sample Popmic531T_FD_133002 | JGI IMG/M metagenome (GOLD analysis project Ga0190274, IMG submission 133002) | Populus adjacent soil microbial communities from riparian zone of Yellowstone River, Montana, USA - 531 T | ecosystem: Environmental > Terrestrial > Soil > Riparian zone | place: USA: Montana...
AAAATTTACCACATGCCTGGAGGTTGTGATCCAAAATGTTTGATCCGGTGCAATAATTACACTTTTCCTGGAAGCACGTAATGCAGTAATGTTAGGTTCATACGGTGTGATGATATCATCCTTGATACTTGCAACACCATTCGCATTGACTGTCCAGACTAATCCATCTGATGTTTTAGACATAAACTCCGTCCAGGACGGGAGTGCAAAATTATTGGGCTTAGTGATGTCTCCTAGTAATTGAAGTAATAATTGTTTTTTAGCGGTGTCATATTTCATCACGCCGCACCCGTCAATCCCGAGCCACCATACACCTGGTTCGTCAGCTTCAACGATCCCTTCTACCAGGTTGTAATATTGAAACATGGGTGTACTTAGAAATGGAATTTCCATGGAACGGAATTGTTGTTCCAGGATATTGACTTTACAGAGCCCTTCCCATGTACACAACCAGAGGATATTCCTGCTATCTGTAAATATGTAATCAAGAAAATCCGTCGGCAGGCTGTATTTCGAATAAATATCCCTCGTAAATCCTCCTTTAAATTCATTTGATCGTGTATCAAATAACTGAACACCTAAATGTTGTGTCGAAACCAATAAAATGGAATCATCAAAAAAAGGTGACCTGGTGATCCCTGTTACAATCATACTGTACGCTGTATCTCTCCAGCTTTGATGTTCTCCCGTTATCATATTCCATGATACGATTTGTTCTGAATGCCAGTTTCCCATCCACATTACCTTATTGTCAGCTTCATAAAAACTCATGATCCAGATACCAGGCAGGTTATGTTTAGATTCATCATTAGAAATGTCGTAGGTGATAAATCCATTCCTGTAACATGCAATCCATACCCTGTTGTCCGAACTCACATACATTGAATTGATTTGTGTTGGTGTAGGGTTGGCGCATGAGGTAGCCTCGATCGTAAAGTCGATCATGTTGAGCCTGTAAAGAGCTTTGTCAGTAATAAACCAAATGGACTGGTTGATAGTATCTACACACAGTGCAAGCACTACCGGGGTGTTTGTAAATGTACCGGTGATATCAATGGATGTAAAACAAGACTCTTTAGGATTGTAATAGCTCAGGCCATTTTCCAGTGCCAGCCATAATCGGCCTTCATGATCGACAGCAACATCCCGGATGGTATTGTGTGGAAGGCTTGAAGGATCGGTTTCATCATGTTGGAAATTTTTGAAATTGACTCCATCAAAACGGCTAAGTCCGATCTCCGAAATCACCCAAATAAAGCCCTTGGGATCTTCAACACATTTTTTAACGTGATTGTGCAGTAAACCTTCGCTGGTCGTATAAGTTATAAACTTCAGGGGTTGAATCTGAGCCTTTGAGAAAAGACAACATAACATCAGAAGCCATATCAGAATAAACCGGCAGGCAGGATGTTGATGCATATTGTAAGATATACAAAAGTGAGAGATGTGAGAGATGTGAGAGACGTGAGAACGTGAGAGAGTGAGAGAGTGAGAGAGTGAGAGAGTGAGAGAATGAGAGAAGTGAGAACGTCTGTAGTGAGTGGTGAGTAGTGAGTGAGTTATAAATAATTAATCACGACTCACGGTTGACGGGCCGCGATCAACTCGTTCACCACTTTTTTTAAATCATCAATTTGTATTTGTTGCTGATCTATTTGTTGCTGTTGTTCTTTAATCCCTTCTACCAGTAAAGGAACCACCTTTGAATAGTCAATAGATTTATAACCATATTCATTCGTATGTACAACCTGAGGCAATACTTTCTCTACTTCCTGTGCAATAAGCCCCACCTGCAAACTCGTATCAAAATTCTTTGAAGGGAAATCATCAGTTCGCATAAAATATTCAACACCATTGATAGCTTTTATTTTTTCAATTGGGTTTTGCAATTGTATAATTTGTTTTTTATACCTGGCATCAGACGGATAATCCACACTTTCCACAGTCAGAACACCTTCAAGATTGTCTAAAACCATGCGCTCATTAAAAATTCCACCATCGTAATACCCGAAGCTGATTTCCGTTCCAATGGCATCAGTATACAATTGCAATTGATAGGGTTCTACACTAAAACCATAATGAGAATTTCCTCCACTGTCGTAGAGGCTTATTTTTTGTCCTGTAGAACTTGAAAATGCTAATGGGGTGCTTGGTTCAGTTGTGCCAATTCCTATATTTCCATTTCTTAATACGGTCAATGCATTACTCGGGGTGAATGTTGAAAGATCTCCATTACCTATTTGAAAAATCCGGTCAGAGGCGTCAGCTCCGTTAGGATCCGGGTTGTCAGAAGTATTATTTAAAACTCCTATACTTAGTGCAGCCGATGCTTTGGCATAAGTGTATTCACCCATAGAAACAGATGAGCGTCCAATTGCATTTGTGTTATTTCCCATCGAAGTTGAAGAAAATGCATCTGCCCAGGTTCCGGTTCCCATAGCTATTGCACCTTCTCCAAGAGCAAAATTATATTGTCCCATAGAAACAGAAGAATACCCCAATGCAATTGTTCCTTCTCCCATTGCCGTAGAACTTCTACCTGAAGCAATTGTGTTGTATCCGGAAGCAAATGAATAACTGCCAATATTGTTTTGGTCCCACCGGTCACTTTCAACATAACCCACCCTGAAAGCTGCTTGATCAGGATACCACATCATTCTTCGACCTTGTCCCTGAATAGGTGGCATACCAGGTGTTTCAGGTATATCTTCTGGTGCAGAGAACAATACACTGTTATCTTCTACTTGCAGCCGTGCAGTTGGGTTCATAGTTCCAATACCCAGGTTTCCATTTGAATTGAGTGTCATTTTTGTTGAGTTTCCATTTGTTCTGAATTGAAAACCATTGGGTGTGCTTTCATGATTATACATTAACACACCATTTGCTGAACTACCGGCTTGTCCAAATAAAATTGCCGTTTCACTCCCGACCGGGCTTAACAGATTAATGTAAGTATGGCCATTACTTTCCACTGCCAGTGGAGAAAATGCAAATGGAACAGCACCTGAAGCTCCATTGCGGATATGTAGACGGGTCAATGGTGTGGTAATACCAATTCCTACATTTTGAGAAAATCCAGATATGCCATTAATAAGCATAGAGGCCACGATAAAAAGAATTTTCATCATCATTGTTTTGCTGCTAATTCCATGACAAATATTTTCAATTCATCAATCTGCTTTTGTTGTTGATCAATTTGTTGCTGTTGTTGTTTATCATGCTTTTGAAAGGCATCAATTTGTGTTTGTTGTTCCTTTATTGCTTCCACCAATACAGGGGTCATCTTGCTGTAATCAACCGATTTATATCCATTAGCATCGGTATGGACAATCTCCGGAAATAATTCTTCTATTTCCTGTGCGGAAAAACCGATCTGTCTTTGGTCGCTGAAGTTTTTTTCAGGATAAGCATCTTTATTCCATAAATAATATAAGCCATGCAACTGCACGACTTTAGCTAATGAGTTGGATATTGGCGCCAGGTTGGTTTTATAGCGGATATCAGAACAAAAAAGGTAACCTGCTGCGGTAATATTTCCACAAGTCCAGATGTCACCATTCACTGTTAATTTTTCGCCACTACCTGTTCCTATGATCACTCTCCCTCCGGGTATATCATTTATAAATACAATACCCTCATCTTTACCGGCCCTTATATATGTATTTTCTTCATCACTAAAATTAAAATGGCTGATGTGCGTCGTACCATGAAAAGCAGCTGTTCCAAAACCGCCAGTTCCCCTGGCCACGTGTAGAGAAGCATCCGGAGCATTTATCCCTATACCAACATTGACACTTGATCCTGCGCTATTCACTCCGGCAACAGATCCAAGTACCATACAATTACTGCAATTAACTTGCGCTTTCGCACCTATGGCTGTTGCATTCGTCAGTGCGCCTTGATTGACATCTGCATGATCACCAACAGCTGTATTACGTGTTCCTGTTGAATTTGACAAAAGGGCGAAGGCTCCCTGAGCAGTATTTTCAAATCCGGATGAATTTTGGTATCCAGCATGTAACCCGTAAAAGGAATTGGTTGAGCCAGTCGAGTTCGAGTAACCTGCTGCAGGTCCAAAAAATGAGTTGGAACTTCCCAATGTATTTGCAGCACCTGCTTCATGACCAAAAAAAGAATTATAATCCCCTGATGAGTTTGAATAGCCTGCTGAAACCCCAAAAAAGGAATTTAAACTTCCTGTGGTGTTAGTGAAACCGGCCGACATGCCAAAAAAAGAATTATTTAACCCTGAGGAGTTGTTGCTTCCTGATCCACCACCAAAAAAAGAATTGTAATTACCAATGTTATCATATCCTGATCCAACGCCAAAAAAAGAATTATTATTCCCTATTGAGTTAGAGTAACCGGCTTCATGGCCAAAGAATGAATTGTTTAAACCAGTTGAGTTGCTGGAACCTGCTTCCTGTCCAAAAAAAGAATTTTCACTGCCTGTAGTGTTGAATAAACCTGCAGACTCGCCAAAAAAAGAATTTTGTAAACCTGTAGTATTGAATAAACCCGCAGAACTGCCAAAAAAAGAATTGGCACCACCGGTGGTGTTGTAGTAACCGGCGCCCTTACCAAAAAATGAATTGATAAAACCTGTCGTGTTTGAATAACCGGCTGACATACCAAAAAAAGAATTATCATTTCCTGATGTATTGTAGAGACCGGTGGCGTAACCAAAAAAAGAATTGTTTAAACCTGAGTCATTGGAATAACCGGCGGCACCGCCAAAGAAAGCATTGAAGGAGCCTGAAAAATTTGATAAACCGGCTTCTACACCAAAGAATGAATTGTAATAACCAGTCGAGTTGAAGCGACCTGAACCTTCACCAAAAAATGAATTATTTTCGCCTGTTGTGTTTCCAAAACCTGTACCATTGCCGAAAAAGGAATTGTTAGATCCTAGCGTGTTATTGAAACCAGCGGTTTTACCAAAAAAGGAATTACCAACACCAGAAGTGTTGAAATAACCAGCACTCTCACCAAAAAATGCATTCGCCTCACCTGTCGTGTTGGAGTATCCAGTTCCTATACCAAAAAAAGAATTTTCAAATCCTTCCGTGTTGGAATAACCGGCTTGATGACCAAAAAAGGAATTGCCAAAACCTATCGTGTTGGAGAAACCGGCAGTTGCGCCAAAAAAAGAATTGTTATATCCGATGGAGTTAGAAAACCCGGTGTTCCGGCCAAAAAAAGAATTTTCTGATCCAGTAATATTACCATTACCAGCAGACTGGCCAAAAAAAGAATTGTAACTACCATTATTTGATACCCCGGCGAATCGCCCAAAAAACGAATTTTCTGATCCTGACGTATTGAAATTACCGCTCCCCTGTCCGAAAAATGAATTGAAATTACCAGTGGTATTGGCTGACCCTGAATATGCACCAAAAAAAGAATTACTTAAACCTATTGTATTATAGACACCAGCCAGGTAACCCAAAAAAGAATTGTCTATGCCTGAAGTGTTACTTGCACCAGCGCTGTATCCAAAAAAAGAATTTTGAAAACCGATTGTATTGGATAATCCTGTGGAAGTGCCAAAAAAGGAATTGGCAGAACCTGTACTATTTTGCCTTCCAGCCTGGAATCCAAAAAAAGAATTTTCAATTCCTGTGGTATTGGAATATCCTGCCAAATTGCCGTTGAATGTATTGAAGTTACCAGAATTGATCTCGCCTGCATAGTGACCAACAAAAAGATTACCATACCCTTTTACAGAAAGAACTTTACCTGCACCTATGAAATAGGCAGAATCCGTATTAATACTTCCATTACGAACATCAAGCTTAAAAATGGGATTTGTAATTCCAATACCCACATTTTGAGAATTAAGTGAAGTGCAAGTAAGAAGGATGGCGGAAAATAGAAGAATTGCTTTCATCAGAAAAATAGTGTGGTTAGAATAAAAGTTAATTTTTTGCCGCTAATTCCTGAATGAGCAATTTCAATTCATCAATTTGTTGCTGCAATTCAATATCATGCTGTAGAAACGTCGCTAGTTGCTGTTGCTGCTCTTTAATGCTTTCAATTAATACGGGAATCAATCCGGAGTAATTGACAGAGAGCATACCTGCGTTATCTTCTTTTACTAAATCCGGAAATAATTTTTGGACCTCCTGCGCAATTACCCCTGTTTGCAAGCCCCTGTCTGAAGTTTCATTAATCCAGTAATAATTATATCCGGTGAGTTGGGTAATTTTAAATAGGGAATTTTGTAAAGGGTGAATATCTTTTTTTAAACGAAGATCAGAACCCTGGGTAAGAAAGCCCTGCAACCAGGCATTCCCATCGAAGTAAAGTGCCATTTTAGTCGTATTCCCATTTACACGGAATTGAAAGCCGTTTAAATTAGGGTTGCTATTATACACAATACCCCCACTCGACGCATCCTCCGCTTTTCCAAACAAGACACCTGTTTCATTGACATTGGGACTTAATAAATTGATGTATGTATTATTACCGCCCTCTACAACAAGCGGTGAAAATGGCGAAGCGTTACCAGAAGCACCCTGTTGAATGTGTAACCTGACAAGAGGCTCAGTCGTACCGATGCCTACATTTACATTTGATGTTGCTCCGTTGATTTGATTTACAGAACCCAGGACCATGCAATTGCTGCATTCGACCTGTGCATTCGCTCCGATAGCGGAGGCATTGGTAAGGACGCCTACATTTACATCCGAATTGTATCCCATCGCGGTATTAAGCGTTCCGATTGTATTTGAAATACCCGCATATCGACCAAAAAAAGAATTTTCATTTCCTGCACTGTTAGATAATCCCGCGGCACGTCCGAAAAAAGCATTATTGGCTCCCGTCGTATTAGCGAAACCTGCGGAAAGACCAAAGAAGGAATTATCAGATCCCATTGTATTTGTACTGCCGGCGTTTAAGCCAAAAAATGCATTGAAACTTCCCGTTGTATTAGACTTGCCTGCAGACCAACCAAAGAAGGAATTATTCGTGCCGTCAGTATTATTCAATCCGGCATTGACACCAAAGAATGAATTGAAATGTCCCATCGTGTTTGCTAAACCGGCATATCGGCCGAAAAAAGCATTTTCATTACCGGAGGTGTTGTTATAACCCGCAGATTCACCAAAGAATGAATTGTAATTACCCGTCGTGTTGAAGTATCCGGCGGATTGGCCAAAGAAAGAATTTTTATTACCCGAAGTGTTTGCGACACCGGAGTACTGACCAAAAAATGAATTGGCGGAACCGATGGTGTTGTACACACCCGAGGATTGGCCAAAAAAGGAATTCGTGTAACCTGTGGTATTGTTAAGACCGGCGTCCGACCCAAAAAAGGAATTGCCTCCACCAGTGGTGTTGGCATTACCAGCAGTCCTGCCAAAAAATGCATTGGCAAAACCTGTGGTGTTAAAATAACCGGCGCCATAACCAAAGAATGAATTGTCACTACCTGAAGTGTTAGAATAACCAGTCCTGTATCCGCAGAATGTATTGCTAAAACCCTGATTGAGGATGCCGGCTTCTGCGCCAACAAAAAGATTGTCGATGCCGGGTGTTGCAAGCACAGTGTAGGTGTTGATGCGATATACGGAATCAGTATTGATGCTTCCATTTGCAACATGGAGTTTAAATGCCGGAGTTGTTGTGCCGATGCCGACTTTTCCATTGCCTTTTATACGCATTTTTTCAGTGAAGACAGCACTTGAACCGTACCCAAAAACAATATCAGCCGCGGAGATATCTGTATGGATTTGCAATTGACCACTCTGGATACCGAAACCATAACTGGTAGTAGAATTGCTCCAAAGAGAGATTTTATCGCCAAGCACTGGAGGAAAGCTTAAGGGAAACGCGGGTGTGGTGGAGCTAATCCCAATATTTCCATTCGCACTGATGGCGAGAAACCCTCCACCCGCTCTTGGTGTGTTATCAACATCATATCCGATTAATAAAGAGGTACTAAACCAATCTGTGCCGGCCATCCAGCGATATGCCTTTATGCCTAAAGATGAATTATTGCTACTGGCAAAACCAAAATTGGCAAGACTGATTTCATTCCCGGGCATATTCCCTAATGTACCGGCATTGGTTCTGATTAAATTACTGGCAGCGGATCCGGCTAATTCAATTTGATCGGCGGAGATCGAAAGTTTAGCTGTAGGGGCATTTATTCCGATACCAAGGTTTCCTGAAAAATAGCCATGACCAGTATTCCAATTCGTAAAAAAGACGGGAGTACCAAATTGATTATGATATTCCAATTGGCTTACACCATAATACAATCCCTCCGCAGAGGCACTATGATGCATTAAATATTGAGGTCCCGGAACAAAGAGATTGGAATTATACCAACGGATTTTACCCGATAACGTATCAAAGGAAATATTTTTAGTAAAACAACCGAGTTGAAAATTACCTTTCACTTCTAATGTGGCCAATGGGGTTGAAGTTCCAATGCCTACGTTTTGAGAAAATCCGGCCGAGTAAAACAGTATGGCCATGGAAAAGAGAAAAATTGTTTTCATGATACATATTAAAGAGTAAATAAAAATGAATCTCTCTTTTCCCGGTTATTACAAAGAGCAATCTCTACAAGGTCATGTGATTTGGAACAGCAAACAATAGAACGTAAGTTATAAAGTGATCAATTCGACACTTCACCCAAAAGCCAGGTGCTGCCCTCACCAACAGGAATAGCACCCCGTAGGTCCGGAAGCGCAAAATTGTTTTGACCATTACCACCATATGTGGTTCCTATAATGTTGAATAAATCCTGATAGTCGGTAACCAGCAGCAATTGGCCATGACATACTAGCCAACCATATGGGGTATTGTTCCCTGAGAATATTTTTATTTCTCCGATCATAGGACCTTGAGATTGCGGTGGAAACTGGGACGGGTAAGCACCTTCTACTGCAATAATATAATTCAAACCAAGCCCCACATGTCCTTTTCTAAAACCAACCTGTCCCGAATTATCATTTTTTATAAGAAAATCTGATGCATTACCACCATTTGTTACAATTAGAGAATTGGTTTTGGTACTGCCATTTACATCCAGACGTGCTTGAGGAAGAACAGTACTTATGCCAATATTTCCATTAGCGCCAATGGCCAAAAAACCTCCGCCTGCTCTTGCCGTATTATCTACATCATATTCAAGCAGCAATGATGTTGAATACCAATCTGATCCCTGGCTGGTGCGATAAGCACGCACGCCCAATGACGAATTATTGGTACTCATAAAACCAATATTGGCTAAGCTCATTTCACTGTTCACTAGATTACTCAAAGTACCCCCATTCGTTGTCAACACATTGCCGGTAGCGGATCCTGCTAATTCATTTCCATTCGTTGAAATAGAAAGTTTTGCATTCGGAGAATTCACTCCAATGCCAACATTGACGCTTGATATTGAACCTTGAACTCCATTCACTGAACCAAGAACCAGGCAATTGCTGCAATCCACTCTTGCGTTTGCACCTATAGCGGTTGCATTCGTTAATGCGGAGGTAAATACATCTGAGTTGAAACCCAATCCGGTGTTAAGCGTCCCATTATAATTATTAAATAGAGACGAATATCCGTCGGCAGTATTTTTGGTTCCTGTTGTGTTTGAATAAAGCGAAAGACTCCCATTTGCAGTATTGTACCTTCCTGTGATATTGTTAAATAATGCAAATCCTCCATTTGCAGTATTATACCATCCATCAATATTATTATAAAGTGAGTTGTAACCCTCAGCAGTATTAAAAGTTCCTATCGTATTATAATAAAGTGCATCTTCTCCGGTGGCAGTATTACTGGAACCGGTGGAATTAAAGAAACCGGCGCTTTCACCAAAAAAGGAATTGGAAGAACCGGATGTATTATTGAAACCACTATTCCGGCCAAAAAAAGAATTGAAATTCCCGACAGTGTTATTATTTCCCGCGGCTCTACCGAAAAAAGAATTTTCAACACCTGTTGTATTTGCAATTCCCGCGCTGCAGCCAAAAAAAGAATTGTCGGGACCTGAAGTGTTACTAAACCCGGCAGCCCAACCAAAAAATGAATTGTTACTGCCTGAAGTGTTGTAATACCCGGTACTAAACCCAAAAAAAGAATTGGTTTCCCCTGTCGAATTGGAATAACCAGCCGACTCTCCACTGAAGGTGTTTAAAATTCCTGTGTTATTTCTGCCTGCATTCTTTCCAACAAAAAGATTTCCGATTCCAGGGGCTGCCAGAACGGTGATCGCACCTATTCGATAAACCGAATCTGTATTGATACTTCCATTTGACACATCGAGCTTGAATGCAGGATTTGTGCTACCAATACCCACGTTTTGAGAAAATCCGGTTGAATAAACCATTAGAACTGCTGCAAAGAGAAGAAGTATTTTCATCTGTTAATAGTGAAGAGTTTTAAAAAATGAGTCCTTCTCTTTCCCGTTTTTACAAAGAGCAATCTCTACAAGGTCAGGTGATTTGCAACAGCATACAATAGAATGAAAGTTATTCTGTGATACGGTCGTTTCGACCAAGTAGTCTAATCCCTGACACAGCGAACAGAAAGCCCAAAATTCTTTCCCAGGGTATTCCTGAAAATCCCGACACTGTTATTGTTTAGATCCCTTTCCCATGCAGCCTCACCATTGTATTCGGAAAAACTCCACAAACCGTTGTAGAGACCAATGCCGGCGAATGTACCATCGTTGTACCAACGTAATCCGCCTGGTAAACTTTTGAATCCGCTAAGGTTTGTAGCACCTAAATTGGGGGTAGTCCAATGTGATATACCAATTTCCTTCATTAGGCCACCGGCTATTCCATCTCCACCAAGACATGTGCTTAAAGTGGTCCATTCAAAATCAGTCGGAATATGCCATCCAACTGGCGCCAATCCCCTTGGGTCGTTTACAGCATACCAGTTATACAACTTACCATACGTTGCTGCATAGGTTGCAGAATCATTGTTATAATAACAATAAGCTCCAGTAGTCAAAGCAATCCATTCCGCACTACCAGTAACTTTGGGGATTGGATCTCCATTTCTGTATGTGCTTACATCCAGGTTTTTAGTCATCCAGGGATTACAACATATCCACACAACAGTGTAATTCAAATTTGGAGTATTCGGTGGAAGTTGCCAACTGGCCAGGCCTGTAGCATCGCTGGTGAGTATTTTTCCTGAACCTTGTGTACCATCAACTACTTTAAGGTTGCCATTTACAACTAGTTTGGCATTAGGGGTCGTTGTGCCTATCCCAACATTCCCGTTTCCTTTTACGCGCATTGTTTCGTTGAAGGCAGCACTGGAACCATAACCAAAAACAATATCCGCTGCTGAAATATCAGTATGGATTTGTAGCTGGCTACCCTGGATACCAAAACCATAACTATTTGAAGAATTACTCCAAAGGGAAATTTTATCTCCAAGTACAGGAGGAAAACTTAATGCAAATGAAGGAGTGGAGGTACTAATACCAATATTTCCATTAGCGCCAATGGTTAAAAAACCTCCACCTGCTCTTGCTGTATTATCAACATCATATCCAATTAACAATGAAGTGCTCATCCAATCTGCGCCTGCTAACCTTCGATATGCTGTAATGCCTAACGATGAATTATTCCCGCTTGCAAAGCCAAAATTTGCAAGACTAAGTTCGTCCCCTGCCAGGTTGCCTAAAATACCTGCATTGGTTCTTAATAAATTACTGGCCGCAGATCCTGCTAATTCAATTCCATTTGCTGAAATAGAAAGTTTAGCCGTTGGTACTGTTAAGCCAATACCCACGTTTTGAGAAAACCCGGATGAATAAATCAGAAAACCTGCTGCGACGAGAACTTGTGTTTTCATCCGGTAAAAATTTAAAGGTTAACTAAATATTAGTGCCCTTTCAGTTTCTTTTGATAAAAACACTTCACACAAGGTCAGGGTAAAGAAAGCGAGTTACAATAGAACGAAAGTTATTTGGAGGAGTGAAAAGTGAAGAGTGGAAAGTGAAGAGTGAACAGTGTACAGTGTACAGTGTACATTGAACAGTGAACATTGAATTAATTGATTATTGCAAATTTTCTTGAATAAGATTTTTTATCAATACTCATTACCAAAAAATAAATTCCATTTACCAGGTTTTCAGTTGGGAAAACAAAGTGATTCTGCCCTATAATGGATTGTCCATGATGGTATGAACTTACTTTTTGCCCTGCTGAGTTGTAAATGATTGAAGAACAATTCTCGGAGGTGGAAGTATAGATACTCATTTCAATTTCTCCGGGAGTTGTTTTCCATTCAATATCGGAAGGAGAAGAGATAACAGAATAGTTTCCCGTGGATGTGCTAAAATGTACTGTCATCTGGATATGATCTACTTCTGCCTGTGCAATTGAATCAGATTTATTGATAATTTTCAAAATTACACCCGTAGCCGTATCATTCAGGTCAGCGGGAAGCCATGTGGTGCCCCAGAGTGGATGGTTGTGCCCATAGCTTTCATAAGAAAGCTTTGTTGTCCAGAGATCAGGTGAATACAAATTCTCACCGACCGGCATACCGTCTTTTTGCAATTGCACAATCGAATCCTGTATCGCATTGGCATTGAGAGTAGCTTTTTTAATATCAACAAAAATTGAATCTATGGTTGCATCAAGAGGGATATCAAAATTAAAATGATTTGCAGAGAGAAAGCGCGAATAATAACAAGTGCTCATAAAACAATTCCCGTAATTGTTTAATCCGGAGGTTGTCGTAATTCCATCAGGAGATGTTATATGTTCAGGATTATTCCAGTCAGCCCCAGGGCAGGAAAGACAGGCAGCGCTTGGAAGTTCCTCCCCATATCCTGCTGAATTTGTGACCGGAGATTGTCCATACAAGGAAAATGTAAAGAGAAGAAAAGCGAATAATAGTTTTTTCATGCAATGAAGAATGTTCTTACAATTTAATCATTCTTCACCTGTTCTCAATCCATGTTTCTTTTTACAAGCACCTCAGCTATTTTCTCTGAAGCTTTCCCGTCTCCATAAAGCTGCACATCATTGCCTTTAATTCCGGCTTGTTGATGAATCGCAGATACCATATCAATATCAA
>Ga0190274_10001661_pt1 | contig 13054 bp, 6 predicted proteins | sample Popmic531T_FD_133002 | JGI IMG/M metagenome (GOLD analysis project Ga0190274, IMG submission 133002) | Populus adjacent soil microbial communities from riparian zone of Yellowstone River, Montana, USA - 531 T | ecosystem: Environmental > Terrestrial > Soil > Riparian zone | place: USA: Montana...
TTACCGCCGTCCGCATCGCGAGTGGTGAAACCTCGCGTCAGATTCCGTCCCACCACTCCAGGCTTTCCCGCCTCCGAAGCGGCCACGCGCGCAGCCGGTCCGGAAGTTAACAACGTTGCGCGTTGCCGGATCGAACCATGGCAGTCTTCACAGGCAATCTCAATCGCCGCGCGCGGCTCGTTGTAGAGGTTTCCGTCGCCGTGAGCATCCTGGCGGAAATGGCAATCTACGCAATGCATCCCCTTTTCGAGATGGATGTCGTTTAGGTGGACCGTCTTCTTAAACTTCTCCGGATCGTCAAACGAGACAATGTTGCCCTGCGCATCAAGCAGGTTTCCCTTCCGATCCCGCTTAAACACTTTGCGAAACATCCAGCCGTGACCATGCAAGTCGCCAAACTGCACGTTCTTCAATTCGGCATTGAATCCGGCATTACCGGTCTGCACTAAGAATCCCAACTCGGACCAAAGACCACGCAGGCTGGCCGCCTCGGGATTCCGGTCAAGCTTCGTCTGCTCTTCTTCCGGGGAGGGCTCGTGCTGTTTCTGCGGATACATTTTGTCGCCATCGCTCTCGTTGTCCCACCAGGTCATGCCAAGATAACTGGCCACCATGTTTGTGCCGGGATGCATGTGACAGACCATGCATTGAGATGTAGGTATCTGGTTGGTGAATTGATGCTTGATCGGGTGCCCGGATTCGTCCTTCGGAATATTGGTGTCCGCCGTTTTAGATTGTCCAAGATTTCCGGCAGCGTTGTAGAACGCGGAATGCACAGGATCGCGATCGTTGGCGTAAATGACGTGGCAAGCGGTACAGCCCGATGACCTGTAGTCGCCGGGATGATCGTTGGTACCGAGAAAATTGAGCGTCGGATCCATCAGACGGGTTTTTTGCAAACCCAGGTATACCGGGTCGGTGCGCTGGGCAGAACCGAAGCCCCGCGCGCTCAATCCCTTGTCTGGTTTGCCTGGTTCCTCTTCTCTGTCCGGTAGTCCAACTTCCAATCGCCGCTTCCCTCCCCTTTCAAAGACTCTTAGTACATTGCCGGGTTGGGAAATCTCCCACCGTGGGATTGGATCCAGAAACTCAAGCAGCCCTTTGGTGCGCTTCTCTTCCTGCGAAGGTTTGGGATTCTGAATCAACGTCTGCGGGCCGCCGCTCTCGCTGTAACTCTCGCCAAAGCGTGGATCTTTCAGAGGAAAGCCGCCGTTGTTGTAGAGCGCAGCGCCCCAAAGCATCGCGCCGTGGGCCATCATGCTGCGAGCGACATTCTTTGTTTGGGTTTCGTGACAGCCGCTATTGCCGCAGGTCGACGCCGCCACGCGAATGTCGCCGGGATTGATGAAGCGAACAAACTCCCAGCTTTCCCGGGCCAGCAGGGTGTTGGTGCGTTCCGGATTTGCGCCGGTGTATTTGCCATTACGCTTCCATTCGGCGGGAAACCTGGGGCGCACGTGTGCTTCATTTTTGGTGCGTTCAATCTCCTTCGGGTCTTCACTGACCTTGCGCGGGATGGGGTTGCCGCCATGGCAGCCGGTGCAGGAAAGTCCTACGGCGTCACGTCCGTCCTTCAGTTTCTCCAGCGTCTCGGTGGTCCCATATTTGTGCATCGGCTCGATCAGACCGTGACAGGTGACGCAACCGTCGAGTTTGGGGGTGGTTGTTTGAGTTGGTTCTTGATACTGAATGTCGAAGCCCAACGCTACGTTGAATAATAGAAAGAATACGATCCACGAAATCACACGAAATGGCACTAACTCCTTTTTGTGTTTGATTCGTGTCACTTCGTGGATCGTATTCTTTTTGCGCACAAACACAATCGCCCCTCGGAAAGATTAGAACACCAGCTTCAACTGGGAAAACAGCGTATACAACGGTTTGCGCGGACTGATCACATCCGGTTCACAAAAATCGCTGACGGTCGCCGGACAATTGCGTGAGCGGTCCGTGAAAATGTCTCGAAACCCGCGTCCCGTTTGCAGTGTCGCCGCCCCGAAAGTAATCGTCACGTTGTTAATCAGAAACGGCCGGTACGCGACCCCAAGACTGTAATCAAATCCAATGTCTTTCCGAATCCCCGGCTGAAAGAGCACATACTGCAGCGGCTCCGATCGATGAAAACGCAAGTAGTTTACGTTGAAAACTGCCTTGACCCGCTGCGTCACTTCCACGTCAACCCCGGCGTTGTAAAGCACCAGCCCGGGGTTAACAAAATTCGCTTGCCCCTCAATCTTGCTGCTGCGCAAGCTGGGCAGCAGACTATTTGGTTGCACCAGCCCCAAGCCGGTCTGCGTCAAACGGATTCCGTTTCGATTCCAAAAAGAAAACTGCCCACCCGCGAAATTCGGATCATCGAAGATCGAATCAAATCCGGTTGCTTTGGCATCGGTAGGATTCGAGTCGCCCTGCGCCCAGAAAGCCGAGCCACGGAAACGCAGGTAATCAAAATCCATTGACGCCTCGGCCGCCGCCATATGCGATTTGACCCGAACGCTGCGACCGGCGATTGGATTGCGGTCGTCGCTGCCAAACGCGTAGTAGTAAGCATGCGTCAAATTTAGCCGGCCCAGATGACCGTCGCCCGCTAACCCGAGATACCCCACCTTGATCGCGTGTGAACGCACGTCGCCAATTGCTGCCGGACGAACCAGAAATCCGTTGCGGTCATACTTGATGCTGCGGCGATCGTCGTTGTAATGAATGCTCCCCTGAATGGTGTAGCCCTTGCGAATAAAATCCTGCCGAAAAATATTAGCGATGTAAACATTCTGATGGCGGGTGTCGAAACGGTTTAAGCCGCTGTTTGTGTCCTTTTCCAGCATCGAGAAATATGCGGCGTTAAACTGGATCCGGTTGTTGTCGGCAGCGCCGAAAAAGCGGATGCCGAGATTGTTGTCGGAAAATATGAATCCGCGAAAATCGGAAACAAACGGCTGAATACCCGCCCGCACGGAAACGAAATCGTAGTTTGCATTCACGTCGAAGAGTTTCACTTCGGCAAAGGCTTCTTCCAGGGAAAAGTGGGTGTCGGTGCGATTAGTGCCGCGGCGGACGTCGATGTTTACAACCCCATTCTCGCGGGCGTTCAGATAATTTGGAATGCTGAAGGTTGGCGAAATCTTAATCGCCCAGTCGCGCGGTTTGAAAGTGCTGTCTCCGTGAAAAAGCTCAAAGCTCAGCTGAACTGTTTCATTCACGGCAAACTGTTCCGGTTGGCCAAAGAATTCAGCGCTGCCGGGTTCGTCCGTGCTTACGTCTGAAGGTGTAGGCGAGCGGCGTTGTTCCACTCCGGTAGTGCTCACGGCGGACAGGATCATGAAAAGCTTGTTCCCGCGGATTGGATAGTCGCCCTTCAATACACTCTGATTGTACGGATCCCACCAACGGCCGCGGGTAAAGGGAATGTCCCGACCACGCCCGCCGCGATCTCCATACCGGTCATACTCAGGAAAACCGATGCGCCAGCGATCGCGAGCTTCACGCCGCTCCTGACTGGTTTGTGGTTCCGAAGCAACAGTCTCTTTGCCAGCATGTCCGGTGGGTTTGTCTACGGTCTGGTTTGGGACCGCCTTAACTTCAGTCTGGGCGAGAGGAATGTCGATGTTGGCGTCCTTGCCGGCTTCGATGATCACATTCTCCAACGCGTCTCCACGTGGCAGCGCAAAGTCGCCGTAGACTTTGTTTTTGTCGAACGCGGCAACGTGTGGAGAAGAAACCTTCAGCCGGTAGGCCCCGGGTGACAGCTCAAATGAATAGACTCCGTTTGGGTTGGTGCGAGTGCGTTTCCATTTCCCGGTAACCTGATTGGTAACGACCACCGCTACGCCGGGCACCGGCGCGCCCGAAGCGAGCAGAACCTTGCCTTTGAGCCGGCCGGAGCCTTGGCCCTGCACCTGGGTAACGGATGACCCGATGGTGATAAGAACTGAGATAACCAAAAAGCACCAGGCCATTTGTGTTGTGTGTTGTTGGGGCATCAGTAGTTGTAAATCAAAACCAAAAGCGATCCACGAAATCACACGAAACGGCACGAAAAGCATTGCTTTGTTGAGTTCTTTCGTGTGCTTTCGTGGATCGTCTTGCTTTTGCCTGCTACCGCGCCCGCAAACTAGCAGTTTGGACCAGTAAGCGCCAGTAATAATTACCGCGCGCGTGCTACCTGCGCGGGAATTCCGGTCACTTCCTCGAGGGCCTTTTCGGCCACTTTCGATTGCCACGGATCGAAATATGGATTCAGTTTGAGCGCCCGGCGCAAAAACTCGGCAGCGCTATTTCGATCACCGGCAGCGCGCGCGATCATGCCGGCGTGGTAAAAGAGCCTCGCATCTTCGGTTCCCAATCGAAGCGCAGCCCTCATCTCCACTTGTGCTTCATCCAGCTTGCCTGCCTTGAGCGCGGCCCATGCCACCGCATCCGCTCCATAGATGTCGCGTCTGGATTCATACTCCTTACTGGCCCGCGCGTATGCTTCGGTGGGTTTAGCATCATGGTCCGCCCAAAAGAGCACCAGATGCCGGTTGTAAAGCGCTGAGTACAACGAGCTCTGCTGACTCAACCGCTCCACTTCGGAATAATGCCGCTGGGCGTCGTCATTCCGGCCTGCCAGTTTGTAAAGGTCTCCAAGTGCAGCTTCATCGATTGGGTCGTGATACTTGCTCACCAGTTTTTCAAACGTCTCAATTGCAGCTTTGACATTTCCCTGCGCCGCCTGGTAACGGGCCAGTGAAGTTACGGCGTGTGGATAATCCGGAAAGGCTGCCAGCGCGTCGCGATAATGTCGTTCCGCATTTTGGTAGTCTCCGGTCGCCACACCAACTTCGCCAAGCTGCCAATGACACCAGGCTACCGTCTCAGCCGATGGCGTCGATTCACTTCTGGCATGGTTCAGAGCTATCAGGTATCGCCGCCGGGCATCTGACGGGTCGCCGCGGAGGAGCGCAAGGCGTGCCATCCTGGTTTCGGTACCAACTGTACCGCTTTGGAGCAACGCCAATTTCTTGTAAGCCTCGGTAGCGCCATCGTAGTCGCCGAGCTCAAGCCGAGCGTCGCCCAATAACTGAAAACCAATGGTCCGTTGAGGTTCATACTCGGTCAACTCCTTAGCGTGATCGCGAGCGGAAACGAAGTTGTGGGTCTCATACTCCGCCTGTGCAAGCGCCCGCAGGCCACCGAGATTCTGTTCGACAGGCAACGCACGCAACGAAGATTGCGCAGACTGCAGCGATAATTCCAGATACGAAACGTCCTCCGTCTCTCGATGCAGCTGAAGGTAGTAAGCGGCGAGTTTGTTGAGTGCAACTATGTCGTCCGGATCGCTTTTCACGCGCTCTTCGAGAAACGCGACGGCCATCATGGTCGTGTCGTTTCCTCGTCGCGGCGGCTGGGCAGTTGGGGTGTTTGCAGCGGGGCTGACGGCAGCAGAGTTTGAAGGGGCATGGCTCCGGCTGCAGGCGCAAGTGCTAAGCACAAAAGCCAAAGCCAGCAGAATACGGATCAAGTTGATTGATGAATTCATGTCTTCAAGCTTGTTAAGTTGCGCGGAGCGATCTCATTAACACCGTGGCTTCAGCCCGGTGATCCAAGCCCCGCATAACCTGGTGAACCGTTTTAACGGTTTCTCTTGAGGTCCAATCGCAACAAAACCGTTGAAACGGTTTCATTCTCTAGTTGTAACCACGATCACCGGGCTGAAGCCACGGTGTTAATGAGATCGCTCAGCGTGACGTATTGTATAGCTTGGTTCTAGTCTATTCCTGTGGTGGATCAATTCCGCGTGTTGTCGTCAACAGTGCCCGGTACGCGCGGCTGATGCGATGGCGCCAAAAATGGAAAAGTACTCCGCAGGGGAACGTCATTCCCGTTTGCGTTATCCGGTAGCGGCTGCCGGTTATTAATCAGGAAGTTAAGAATGTCGACCACGTCGTCGGTCAGCCGGCGTCCGTTGGGAAACTGCGCTTCAGTATTGGCGCCGGTGTTCTTCGTCGTGAGATCCAACCTTAGGTAATCACCTCGCTTAACGATCAGATCCTCGAAGATAGCGATGCTGGTAGCATCCGTGTGATAGAAGTTTTGCAGCGTATCAAGGATGCCGGGCCAGAAGCGCTTATTCGCATCATCAATTGGCGACCCGGCGTTATGCGTGTTCTTTTGATTAAAGGGAATCAATACGACATTCACCGCCGGATTTCCCATCCGATCCACATTGGTCCAGCGCCCGGCGCCGGCGACCTCGCCTGTGCGCGAGTTGTAAAACTGCGGTGTCCGGCGTTGAGTTTCAATAATCACGCCCAGCTGGTTGGATGGGCCACGGACCAGCGACAACGGCAAGCTCATCGCGATGGCCATTGTGTTGTAACCGGCAAACGTATCGCGTCCGCGACTGAACACGCCGGGGTTTGGCGCTCCCGCCCTGATTGACGCATTAAAGCGTCCGAATGCCGGGATGTCGAAAAAGAACGGATCGTCCGTTAAGCCGGCAAAGAACATCACGGCACTCTGAGAGTCGGTGGTCACAACCGGAGTAGGTGCTGCATCGGCGGTGTTGCTGGAGTTGGTTGAAGGCGCCGTAAACGTTCGACCATTGGGCAGACTGATTGTGGCTGTTTGGGCCTGCGGAACTCCGCCAATCGCAACCCGGGGCGAAAAGCGCACGTCGATATCACCATCAGGCCTGGCATCACCATTGGTATCCAACTCAAAGCGGTAACGAATCGCCGGATCGAAGATCCCAAAATTCGCGTTTTCGCCTGGCACGATGAACCCGTGCACCGTCATGATCAATATCAGGCGCGAGTTATCATTAGGGTCGAGGAACATGTAGACGTCGTTGAGATCCGCACCGAGATCGTGGGCGGTCAAGGGGGCATCGCCATGATCGGCCGCGTCGAGTCTGCGGGCCGGCGTCAAAAGAAAAGCGAGCGCGAGAAGTAAAGCCAGGAAGGCGATTGCAGGGTTCGTTCTATGTAGATCCATTTGCGGCCTCCTCCTCGAGTGGTAGATTTTCCATATATCATTTTCCATTTCTCATTTGTCATCGCCGGATAGTTGCCATCGAGTCATCTCTTCAATAGCAAATGAGAAATGAAAAATGACATATGGAAAATCTTCTTTCCGGGCGTCCCGGTGTCGAGGGCGGTTAACTCATTAACCTCATGGTCCAAACCGGTTGCGATACTCCGGCGAAGTCACAAACGCTCTAACCATCTCCGCATCTACCCAGTTGCCATACTGTCGCAGCTTGGCCAACCAGAATTGATAACCCGCTTCGTCCGGATCGCGGTGCAAATAACCGAAGTATTCCATCAACACAAAAGACGGATCGAATTCCTTGTCGTAGAAAGCCTTTCCATACCTGGTGGTAAATTCCAGAGCTCCATCCGTGGTGACTCGCGTGCCGTCCACAATTTTGCGCAGGACGCTCGGACGGGTTTCACCTCCACCCTGGGCTAAGCCATTTATCAGTGCGGTACGTTCCGCCGGCGTTGGCACAATGCCTGTCGTCGCAAAAAGCTTGTCCACAAACTGCTGGTTGTTTAGTGAGTCGTAAATGTTCCTGAACTCGGTCCGCAGCACAAACTGTTCGGCAAAGCTCGCGCGATTCGTTTCAATCACCGAGGGCGATAATTTGTTATCCACCACGATTCCCAGCGTAATCTGTTGCAGGTCCTTAATAAATTCTGAATACGTCGGGAAGCGTCCAGCCTGACTCGGCAACGGCGCCAGTGAGCCTTTGTAGATTCGATAAATGAAATTGGCTGAAACCTGAAACTCCGGCGAAAAGAAAAAGGCGGCTGAAGTGCTATCGCGCCGGCTGGCCAGACACTGCGGATTATTACCGCAACTGGTAATTTGGGTAGTCCAATGGTCCCAGCCGGCAGCATCTGGTTCCCGGTTGAGAAAATCGCGATAGTGTTGGCGGACGAAGAAGCGCGCATCGTCAATCGGGTTTGGAGATGCGGGTGGGCTGTCGTTGTCACGAATCGTAATTGTGGCGTTGTTCAAACTGCCAAGGACCGCTCCCGAAGGGTTACTGAGAGCAACGGTAAACGTTTCATCATCTTCAACAAACACGTCGTCAGTTACGAGGAGACTGATGCTCTTGCTGCTTTCGCCAGGGCCGAATCGTAACGTACCGGCGCGGAAGACATAATCTCTGCGGTTGGTTGCGCTGCCATTAATCGTCATGAATTCAACCGTTGAACTCCCGCTCAGATCACCGCTTCTCGAAACTACGGCCAGACCAGTCGAGTCCTCACCGACACTGTAATCACCCACGCTGAATTGAACCGTGGTAGCTCCAGGGGCAGGTGGTGGCGGAATCACACCTTGTGGCTGAATGGCGGGCTGGAGATCGGAGGCGTTGTTGTTTGTCAGCCTAACTAGCGCGGTACCGTCGGCGTTCATCAAATATATTTCGAGGTTGCCATCGCGTGCGGTGGCAAAGGCGATCCTGGTGCCATCGGAAGTTAGGGACGGGTCAACGTCAAGCTCCGGGTTATTGGTGAGCCTGGTCTGGGTGTTGCGGCCATCTAACGCCACCGAATAGATCTCGTCGTTTTCGTCGCGATTGCTCTGAAAGATAACTCTTTGCTGTGTAGACCAGCTTGGGTTGATGTCGGCGCCGGTCTCCGTGGTTAACCTGACGATGATTACTCCGTCGAAGGTGTTGACATCCATCGCGTAAAGCTCAAAGTCATTGTCTGCAGTCGTGCTCGAAAATACGATGCTGCTGCCGTTCGGCGAAAAAGCAAACGAAGAATCATCAGCCCGGCTATGGGTGACATTGGTTTGATTAGCGCCGTCAGGGTTCATGAAATAGATTTCGTCATTACCGTCGCGATTGCTGACAAACCCAATCTGCAATCCATTAGGGTTCCATTGTGGACTGATATCGCCGTCTGGATTGTTGGTAAGTCTCGTCTGCCCGGTGCCATCGGCGTTCATCACGTAGATTTCCGCATTTCCGTCGCGCGTACTGACAAAAGCCAAACGAGTACAGTCTGGAGACCAGGTGGGACTGAAATCTTCTGCGGTATTCTCGGTCAGACGTGTCTGCGCTCCGCCATCGGCATCCATCGTGTAAATCTCCGAGTTGCCGTCTCTATCGCTGGTGAAAGCGATCTTTGCGATGGTGGCCGCATGTTGGGTGGCAGGATGGTAGACAGAGAGCAGGGCCAGGCAGGCGAATGAGCCCACGAGCGTCGCCACAATACTGGCGCCGGGCTTACTCATAATCTGTTCTCCACCGGGACGTGGTCGGGGCTTTAACGCCTGTTTGCGACGTTGGGTTATGCGGGGGAATTCCTGATTAATTGGAAAGTAGTTTAGCTCGTATCCCGAGTCAAGTATTTTGGAGCAGGAATGTCCGACACACTTCAGTTTGTCGATGCCCCGGTACCAAACCTTGGGCTTCAACTAAACGCCGGTCCTCCAGGCAAACGATCCGTTTAGAGGTGGGCATCGCCCACCGGTGCGACCTGGAGCTTCAGTGAGTTGTTGGTCATCTCGGCTCGCACCGTAAATCATGATTGTTCATGGCAATGGTTTCGTCCCAGCGCGTACCGGTGGGCGGTGCCCACCTCTAAACGATCGTTCGCCTGGAATACTCGCTTAGTCGCGTTCCTCGAAGTTTTGGTACCGCGCGATCGACAAACTGAAGTGTGCCGGACATTTGGATAAATAACGCAGAATAACAACCTTGACTGCCTACCGTTTAGTGATAAATTGTCTGCACGTTCAATTGCCTCCTTTGAATTTCATGACGTTTCATCGTTCCTTATAAAGAACCGGGTCTATGACTAAACGGAAACATCGAATTAGCCGGTATCTGTTCATAGGTCTCCTCCTCGCTCTCCTGTTAGTTCACTCCGGTCTCCCATCCCTAAAAACGACTTCAGCACAGACTAACCGTCCGGTCTTGTTCAGCGATCCTGATTCGACGAGGGGACTGGTGGTTGAATCGGTAACCAATACCCGCGAGCCGTTCTCGCCGATCACTACCGTTCCATTTGCCATCGATCGCCGCACCCGAATTATGCTGATTGCCGATAATCTCCACGTCAATCCCGGCGAGGGTGTAGATGTGGTTAGCGCCGACGCTGAAGACGAATCAGGCCGCATCTATTCCCTGAAGGTGGAATATGCCGGTCCGGTCCCTGACCAGGATTGGGCCACGTCAGTGGTTGTCAGACTCGATGAAGAAATGGGAGATGCCGGCGATGTGCTGATGCGAATTTACTATAACGGAGTGCCGAGCAATCGGGTTCGGGTTGGGATCGGACACGTCGGCGGCGGCCCCCCGGACGATGCGGGCGCGGTGCCAACACCTGGCCCAGTGGACGTCAGCATTCCGAATAACCCCATCACGGCTGGAACGCTGACAACCGGCGAGGTGCAGACAATTATTGCCCAGGCAGTTTCGGCGGCGGTTGCGTTGAACAAGCAGGTGACCGTGGCGGTGACAGACCTCGAAGGCAATGTGCTCGGTGTTTTCAGCATGACGGGTGCTCCATCCATGGTCCAGATTCGCGGTGGCGGACCGCTGCAAACCCCAAATCCCATAACCGGCCTGGTGCCGGTTGGACTCGAAGGGACCAGACTTCCGTCGCGGTTAGCCGCCGTCTCAAAAGCCGGGACTGCTTCGTTATTCGCTACGTCCGGGAATGCCTTCACCACTCGCTCTGCCGGTTTCATCATTCAGGAACATTTTCCCCCGGGCATTAACTTTCGTTCGGGTGGTCCACTTTATGGTGTGCAGTATTCCTCACTTCCCTGCTCCGACATCAAGATTCCAGGTTTGCCGCTGGGCCTCAGCGCCGATCCGGGCGGCATGCCGATTTACAAGAACGGGATTGCGCAGGGCGGGGTTGGCATAGAAGGTGATGGCATCTATGGAATCGATCGCGATCCATCCGATTTCGATTTGCCGTTTGAGGAAGTAATAGGGCTTTCGGCCGTTAGAGGATTTGAAACTCCACAGCTAATCCGCGGCGACAACATTCTGGTCGACGGAATCCGCCTTCCATTTATCAACGCCACTGAAGTCTTACGACCCAGCACGATCGCTTTTGGCAGTCTGCCGGGAGCAATCGATCCTCTATTCCCGGTCCGGGCTGCGCAACCGTCGACATTTACGACGGTAACGGTCGGCGGAGTTCGAGGCGAAGCCGATCCACGCTTCTTTCCTTTCGTGAGCAGCCCGACGGGCGGACCAAACGCCTTGACCGCGACGGACGTCGACAAGATTATTTCCCACGCCGCCCAACAGGCCAACGTGACCCGCGCGGCGATTCGACAACCACTCGGCAGCAATGCACGGGTGTCGATCGCCGTGGTTGATACCGCAGGACGCGTGCTTGGTCTCTTCAGGCAACAGGACGCGCCGGTGTTCGGTTTTGACGTTTCAGTCCAAAAGGCCCGAACCGCCGCCTTCTATTCAAGTGCGACCGCGGCTACTCAACTCCGTTCCGCGGGATTTGGATCTTATGTGGATCGAGCGGCGGCTGATGGACTAAAGCTGGACGGTGCCGTGGCATTCAGTGACCGGGCCGTCGGGTTCCTGCATCGACCTTTCTTCCCGGATGGTATCAACGACACTGCCGCCGGGCCGTTTAGTACGGAGCTCAGCCAATGGAGCGTTTTCAATGTCGGTTTCCAGCTAGATCTGATTAAGACCAATTTTCAGGCGGCGATTGTTGGTGCCGCTGTTCCCTGTACTTCGATTGCCAGCCTTCCCAACGGTGTCCAGATATTTCCTGGCAGTGTGCCGCTTTATAAAAACGGAACTTTAGTGGGGGCCATTGGAATCAGTGGTGACGGCGTGGACCAGGACGATGTGATTGCGGCTGCCGGCGCCAATGGTTACTCTCCTGCACCGGCCATACGTTCGGATCAGATCTTTGTTCGCGGGGTGCGATTGCCTTTCCTGAAGTTTCCGCGCAGCCCAAATCTCTGAGACCGGAGAATCAGCGCTTGGAAAAAAAGTCGAAGGAGACAGTCATCGGTCTAAACCGGCGGATGGATCTGAACCCGCGGAGCGGGTGGCAGCGTAAAGCCTGGGGTGAAGCGAAGCGGAACCCCAGGAAGCGGTTTATCGAAGGGTACCGAGTCCGCGGAGTGGGCGACAGCTCTGAACCAGGGCCGCTGTCGCCCGCTCCGCGGGCTGGCAGGTTTTGTTGTGGTCTAAACCTGGGGTTCCGCTCCGCTTCACCCCAGGCTTTATGCTGCCACCCACTTCGCGGGTTAATTCCCATTCCCTGCTACCTCATCCTGTTTGCATTCCTTGCATCTATCGCACTCAGTCAAACTCCAGGCATTTCGCCTCCGGAAGCACGCGGCGTCATCAAGTTGCGAGTCAGATTGGGAGATGGCCCAGGGTCCAAAGCCCGCGGGCTTGCACGCAAACGTTTCTTCCTGATTAAGGGTTCTTTAGAGGAAAACAAGGCGCTGGTGCAAAGCATCGAACACCAGACTGCCCTTTCACGTGACTGCTACTACCGGAGTATCGGCGCCAGCGAGGCGCTGATAGCCTGGCTCAAACAGAGCGAATGCGAGACGGTTTATTGTCGTGAAGTTGATCTGAAAGACATCGAGGGCACGGAAGCAGTGCCCGAGTTTCAGCATGCGGTTCTTCTCGGGGAGAAAGAATTTGGCAGTCGTGAGCTGGCGCGAACATGGCTCACGGTAAACCTTAAGGACGACTTGCGGAGCGGCTATTACAAACTGCAACGGCGAGCACTGGAGGCTTTGCTCAAACAGGCCGAAGATATCTCAAGGGCGAAAGTGCTCTCGGTGATGACTGATACTAACGGCACCGCCTATTTCACCGATATCGAGCCCGGGTCTTATGTAATCTCAAATATTCTGCCGACTGAAATCGGGACCAACGCGGCCGTCTGGAATTGCCCAATCGAGGTAAAGCCCGGTGACCTGGCGAGCGTGAAGCCTTTCCTGATTGCCAACTCGGGAAACAAGGATCCCAGAGACACGAGAAACATCAAGTGCGTTAGTGTGGAGAAGCGACTGCCTGAGTGTCCGGCGCCGAGCCGGTGAA
>Ga0190274_10001662_pt1 | contig 13047 bp, 8 predicted proteins | sample Popmic531T_FD_133002 | JGI IMG/M metagenome (GOLD analysis project Ga0190274, IMG submission 133002) | Populus adjacent soil microbial communities from riparian zone of Yellowstone River, Montana, USA - 531 T | ecosystem: Environmental > Terrestrial > Soil > Riparian zone | place: USA: Montana...
ACGCTGAAACTTGCGGACTTCTGCCGCGGCGGGAATTCCTTGAAACTCGAGAGCCACTCGTGGACGACCGCCTGCGCAGCGTATTGGTACGGCACGTGCTCCACGAACCAGTCGTTGTACTTGAAGCTTTCCTCGCCGCGCTCGAACGGGTCGGAGCGCAAGTCGAACATCTTGGGAATCCGCATCGTCGAGAGCGGCTCGCGCCAGACGTCGAGGCCCGTGCTCCGCTGTTCCGCGAAGACGATCTTGAACCGTCCCATCCGCATCGCCATGCAGTCGCCGTCGTCACTCCAGTAAATGAAGCCGTCGCGCGGCGACTTCTCTTCCTTGCCCGACAGGAAGGGCATCAGATTGAAGCCGTCAAGATGCACCTTGAATGTCTTGTCGCCGATTTTGTAGCCCTTCTTAACTTTTTCGACCAGATCGGGCTCGCCATTCGCAGCCGCGAAAGTCGGGATGAAATCCTGCAACGAGCAGATGTCATTGATGACGCGCCCCGGCTCGATCGCGCCCGGCCATCGCATCACGCAGGGCACCCGCCAACCGCCTTCCCAGTTCGTGTCCTTCTCCCCACGGAATGGCGTCGCTCCGCCGTCCGGCCACGACAGAACCTCCGCGCCATTGTCGGTGGTGAAGACCACGATGGTGTTGTCGGCGACGCCGAGATCGTCGATCTTTTTCAGAAGCTGACCGACAAGGCCGTCAAGCTCCACCATTCCGTCCGGGTAGAGACCAAGGCCGGTCTTACCGACCGATGACGACTTCAGGTGCGTGAAAACATGCATGCGGGTCGGATTGAAGTAGCAGAACCACGGAGCGCCCTCTTTGGTCTTGCGATCCATGAAATCGAGCGCCGAGGCGATGAATTCTTCGTCCACCGTCTCCATGCGCTTTCGGGATAGCGGGCCGGTGTTCTCAATCGTTTGCTTGCCTACTTTGCCGAACTGCTCATCGACGGTCGTATCGTCCTTGTCGACAGCTTTGCACCTCAGCACGCCGCGCGGTCCGAACTTCTTACGAAACGCCGGGTCTTTCGGATAATTCGGGTATTCCGGCTCTTCTTCGGCGTTGAGGTGATAGAGGTTGCCGAAGAATTCATCGAACCCATGCAATGTGGGAAGATGCTCGTTTCGATCGCCGAGATGGTTCTTGCCGAACTGCCCGGTGGCATAGCCGAAATTCTTCATGAACTGTCCGACGGACGGGTCTTCTGCCGACAGTCCCAAAGTGGCGCCCGGCATGCCAACCTTTGTAAGACCGGTGCGGACCGGCGACTGGCCGGTGATGAATGCGGCACGTCCCGCCGTGCAGCTTTGCTGACCGTAAAAGTCGGTGAACATCGCGCCTTCTTTTGCGATCCGGTCGATGTTGGGCGTGCGGCAGCCCATGATGCCGTGGTTGTAGCAACTGACGTTGAACCAGCCGATGTCGTCGGCCATGATAAAAAGAATGTTCGGCTTGCTGGTCTTCGGCATTATGTGTCCTCCGGGCACGAACGACGATTGGTGTTAATATCCATTTAAATGCGGCGGCCGAGGCTCGCGCCCGCGAATGTGACCGAGCAGACATGTCTGCGGCTGGTTGGCCGCGAACAAAAATATAAAACGCCCGCGCTTAGCGCGTCACGATCACTTTGGTCCCAAAGCTGACACGGCCATAGAGATCGAGCACGTCCGCGTTGAACATCCGGATGCAGCCATAGGACACGGCCCCGCCGATCGATCCTGGATTGTTGGTCCCGTGGATGGCGCGTTCGCCACCAGCCAAAAACAATACCGCCGCACCCACCGGGTTGTTCGGCGCGCCGGCTGGGACCACCGATGGCAAGTTCGGTTTGTCGCGCCTGACGACGGCGGGCGGCACCCATGCCGGCCGCAGCATCTTGTTGTTGATGAAGGTGGTGCCGCTCCACTGTTTGCCGACCCGCCCGACGCCAACCGGATAGCGCACGGCCTTGCCGCCACCGAGCACGTAATACAACGATCGCGCGCTTGAGCGGACCACCACGGTGCCGGCCGGATAATCGCCGGAGAAACCGACGATTTCGCGGGCTTGTGCGGAGTGCGGCATTGCCGTGGCCGCGGCAAGTACCAATGCAACAGACGGGGCTGTCAGCCATCGTGAAACCTGCATGACTCATTCGTCCCTATCGGTTCTGCTCGCCCCCTTCGATGGCGGCGTCGCGTTCAAAATTTCTCCAAAATCTCCGCCGAAGACATTAACAAAGTGCGAGCGCGACTTTAGCCAAACAACCTGCAGACGGTTACCCGCCAGCCCGCGAAGGATATGCAGCATATCCATTCGCGGCGGCCGGCCAGAGGTACGCCGCTGTGGCACTGACACCCGAAGTCCAGGCTGGATCAAAAGCGCGCTTTGCCTGCCGTTGAACGCGGCATCGGCGTCGCCAAGCGCGACCGACTGGCGATGGTGAAGGACCCCATTGCAATCGAATTGATGCGCGCGCTGAAGACGCTCGATCCGAACGGGACCCTTAATCCGGGGAAGGTGCTGTAAGGCGCTGTCACAGTTTCTCTGCCGCGCAAGTACAGATCGAGGTCGTTAAATCTTCGCATATTCCCCGGAGCCGAGGACAGCCGACGCGCGCGGGAAGTCTGCATTGTGCCGGAAGCGGACTTCATACGGCGCAGCGAGTTGCACGTTGATTGCATGTTGGCGCTGCAAGGCAAGCATTTGTGCGGCTTGTCAGCGCCATTGCTTGTGTTAGCAGTCGCTGCCGGCCTCGATTTGACAAGAACAATGGACGCGAAGCACTACCATGAAATTCTGCATGCACCTCAGCACCCGTATTCAAGACAAACGATACGAACTCCCGCTCATTAACAGCCTGACCGACCTGGCGCTCGAAGCCGATGTTAGCGGATTTAGCGCAATCTCCTTGACGGAGCACCACCTCCACGAGAACCAAGGCTATCAGAATTCGCTCCTGTTCGCGTCGGCGCTCGCGCCTCGGCTGAAGCAGGCCACGCTCATTCTGGCCACGGTGAACCCGGCGATCCACCATCCGGTGCGGCTGGTGGAATCGTGCAATCTGATTGACCAGCTAAATGCCGGGCGGCTGGTCGTCGTTTTCGGCTCAGGCTTCAAGGACACTGACCTGGTGGCCTTCGGGCGTGACCTCACCCAGCGCAGCGAACTTTACGAGCAGGGCATCCGCACCGCCCTCGACGTCTGGGCCTACGACGGCACGGGCGGGCCGCTCGAATTCGCGGTCGGCGCAGATCGCGGAAGGCTCGACGTCGCTGTGAACCCATCGTCGTTCCGCAAGCCACGCCCTATCCTGGCACGCGCAACCGTGCTGAATCCTGCAGCGATTGCGGATGCCGCCGCACGCGGATGGCCGCTGTTCACGGCGATCAAAGAACTCGAGACCGCCCGCGAGCAGATGGCCGGCTATCATGCGGCGCTTGCGGCTTCCGGCCATGACCCGGAGACGATCAGGCTCGCCAGGGAATGGACGGGGGTGGGGAAAGCGGTGCACGTGGCGGAGACTGACGAACAGGCCAGGTCGGAGGCCGATGCCTATTTCATCAAGAACCCGAGCGGGGCGATTGCCCGCGACGCCGATGACATGATCTGCGGCAGCCCGGACACTGTCACACGCATGATGAAAACTTTTGCAGAGGCCGGCGTGGGACTGATGATGTGCGGGTTCCTCATCGATCTCGAAAACCTGTCGCAGCTTCGTCGCAGCGTCCGCCTGTTCAAGGAAGAGGTCATGCCGGGGGTGGCGGCGTGAGGTGACGCATTCCGGCGCAGGTCTGCCAGCTGTCGTCGATGCGGCAAGAGCCAACCTCATCAGCGCGTGATCTCGCAAACATTTCGACCATTGAGTGGGGCTTTGGGTTTCGACTGTCGCAGCCCGAGAAGTTTGCTAGAATCCCTCCGGGAACCGGAGACCGTCGTGCGCGTCCGATTTTCTTGTTTGGTGTTCGCAACGGCCCTTGTGATGAGTTTCACAAGCGGGGCAGACGCGCAATCGCTGCCGGAACGTAATCAGCTGGCCAATGCCCTGCGACGCGCAGCGCAGGACAATGACAACCCAAAAATGTTGCAGCTCCAGCGGCTGATCGTTGAAAGCGACGAGATCAGGTACGGTCAAAATCACCCGAAATTCGCCGAGCAGCTTGTTCGCCTCGGCAGCTTATTGCGAATCGCGGATAACTACTCAGAAGCGGAAACCAGGTTCAAACGCGCGATCGAGATCTACGAAAGGAACCGCCCTCCCGACATCCTCGATCTGGCCTTGGCATATCGGGAGATTACGCAGTTGTATTCGCAATCGCTCGGACGCTACGCAGACGCCGAGCAGATTCTCCTTCGCAACCAGGCGATGCTGGAGAAGGCATTCGGCCCGCGACACCAACATACCGGGACTGCGCTCAGCGACCTCGGAAACCTTTACTACGATCAGAAACGATACGCAGACGCCGAACCGTTTTTCGAACGCTCGCTGGCTATCAAAGAGCGTCTGTTCCGCCCGAACGATCCCGATCTCGGGACACCGTTTCATAATATGGCGAACGTTTACTGGAAGCTGGGCCGTCTCGACGATGCCGAGCGCATGTTCAAGCGCTCCTACGCTCTGCGGGGCGGCGTCAGGCGCGTAAGCTCGGACACAACCGATTTCATAAGTACTTTGAACGAATTTGCGAGCTTCTATCAGGAGCAGCGTCGCTATCGCGAAGCTGGGGAGCTGTTGAACCAGTCTCTTAAAGTAGCCGAAAACTGGAACCGTCCCGGCAGGCCCAGGCTCATTGCGCTGGCTTATTATTATATCGGCGAACTTTACCTGGCCGCCGGCAGGCCCGATTTGGCGGAGCAGTTTTTCGTCCGGACGAAAGCCGCCAACGACATTTCAGGGCCGGGAGGCTTTATGCAGGCAAACGCGCTGTATTTTGTCGGCAAGGCCCAGTACGCTTCAAACAAGCTTGCCGAGGCAGAGCGATCCTACAAACAGACGTTGGCGGATTACGAAAATCTGTTCGGGTCCGACCATTTCAACGTCGCCGATGTCCGCAACGATCTTGCTACTCTTTATATGAAGAAGAATCGTGTGGCGGACGCGCTGCCGCTGGTGCAGCAATCCATGGCAAGCACCCGTGTGAATCCGGCGATCGCGCTGCCGGTCCTGTCGGCCGCCGCGCGCGAGAACCTGCTCCCGCCGCGAACCGCACTCGATCTCGGTCTCGATGTGGTGCAACGCTCGTCTCAGAATGCGGCGTCCGCAACGACCGCGGACTGATGCAGTTCATTCCGAGCAATCTGCAACGATTCACCTCTCATGACGGCAAGAACGATGTACCGGCGAATCCCGCGTTGCCGGACCATCAGCGCGACGTGCAATTCACGGTCAACGGCCAGTTCCAACCAACGATCAAAAGTAAAGCGGGTCAGACCGAAATCTGGGTGCTCGCGAATGTGAGTGATTTTGCCTACATCAATCTCCAGCTGACCGAAACCGCGACGGGTCGCCATCCAAAATTCGTCATCGTCGGCCAGGACGGAAACCCCTACCCGGCAGTGCAACATCCCGTGACCGAGGGCGGCACCCGGCTTTTGATTCCACCGGCGAGCCGGTTTGCTATCGCGGTGACGATGCCTGCGACAGGCGAGCTTATTCTTGAGATGCCGCCGCGCGGTAGCGGTGCAAGAACAATCACGGCACCCGGCGTACTCTATACGAACGATGGCACCGGAAATCCCCCGGCGGTGCTCGGCAGCCTGAGCGCATCCCCGTCCGCCGTCAGCTACGCCGATGGCTTTTTCATCTTTCCAACTCAAGTGTTGGCAAAGGCTGTGTCCACGCAGGGCAAAGGCGTCACCGTGCCATTCGTCCAGGGACAGGCGCTTCGCGCCTACACGCCGTTCGTCGACCTTTCCGGTGTCACCCCGGACGTAAAGCGGGAGATCATGATCTCGGGCGGGTTTCTCAACCCGCTTGCAAGCACGGCGGACCCGAAAGCCTTCGTCTACGCGTTCGATGGCGGCGCATTTCCAAACGTGCCGCTGATCCAGCCCAGACTCAATTCGGTGGAGGAATGGAGGTTCTTCAATCACAACAACGACGAGCATCCCATCCATGTTCACGTCAACGACTTCCAGGTGACCGAATATTACGATCCGACCGTGGGGCTGCGGACGCCACCGGACAAGTGGAGCGTGGACAACGCCAACGCACCGGCGCCCACCATGCAGATCGACGAGAGCGTGATCGAGCCCGGCATCCTCGCAATCCGGACCAGGTTCGACGACTACACCGGCATCTTCGTTATGCATTGCCACCGCCTGAACCACGAAGACAATGGGCTCATGATGCTCGTCAACGTTATTCCAGCGGTCTCGAGCTATGCGGTGGCTATTCCCGGTGCGCCCGGCAAATCGACCGAGGTGCGCATCTATGATGGCAATGGCGACCGGCTTCTTGCGACCGTCGTCCCGTTCGCCGGCTTCGAAGGCAGTGTCAACGTGGCCATGGGCGATGTTGACGCCGACGGCGTGTACGACCTGATCGTCGGCTCCGGACCTGATCGTGCTCCGGAAGTTGTCGTCTATTCAGGAAAGACCGGAAAAGCAAAAGGCCCCTTCGCAACCGAGCTGTCGCGCTTCCAGCCGTTCGCGGCCGGCGCCCGCGGCGGCATCAGCGTCGCCGCAGCACAGATTGACGGAACCAGCGCCGACAACATCATCGTCGGTTCGGGCCCAGGCATCCCGAGCGAGGTGCGGATTTACGATTCCAGACTTCCCGCCGCGAAAGACACGGCGCCGGCGCTGTTTTCCACCTTCAGCCCCTACGCCAACAGCCGTTCCGGCTTAAGCCTGACCACCGGCTTCGTCGACTATTCGACCGGTCGCTTCAGCATCGTGACTGCGCCGGGCGCCGGAGAGACGGCTGAGGTGAAGGTGTTCGCCTTTCCGCTGCTGAAACCGATCAGCAAGGGTAGCAGTAGCAGTAGCAGCAGCCACAGCCAAAACCACAGCAGCGCCAGCCCCGCAGGCCATCATGGTATGCCTGCGGCGCAACCAGGCCAGCCAGTCAACACTGCGTCGTTCAAACCGTTCGGCGATGACTATCGTGGCGAGGTCTCGCTGGCCACCGGTTGGCTCGCCGGCTCGCTTGGCGGAGCCGAACGGATCGTCGTCAGCCAGCTCGCGGATGCGGGGACCGTGAAAGTCTTCTCCAGCGGCTCCGCACTCGATCCTGGACCGGCCATGTATCTACACAGCCCGTCCGATCATGGCCGTCATCCGACCTTCCGCGAAATCGCCAGCTTTAACCCCTTCGACGGGACGTCGGGCACCCGCGTTGCCACGACGAGCACAACCCACGGAGCAAACCTGCTGGTAAGCGGTGTCGCGTCTCAGAGTAAGGTCGCGAGCGTCCTGAAGTACGACTTCGTAAGGCCGGACGCGCAGGCCACGATGCTCACAGCGAAGCAGCTTGGAGAGGTTTATTCTGGAAATGGCCCGCAGCCGGCAATTCTCGGCGGCGACTGAGCTTCCGTCCGCTTCGTGCCGGCAGCGAACATTGCATTCGCGGTTCTGCAATGGAGCGGGCGGGAATAGCTAGCGGCTCGTTAGAATTTCGCGGCGGCGATCCAGGACGGGGCGTATCTTGTCAATCATCGACTGGACCATCGCCGGAGAGGCCTTGTGCGGAGCACCAGTGTCAAAAGGCGGCTGAGGATCATACTCGGCGAAAAGCTGTATGCCTTTTGCCACTTCCGGGCCGGCTGCCAGCGCGATCGCATGCAGGGCACAATCAAGACCGGAAGTCATCCCCGCTCCTGTAATCCGGTTTCGATCGACGACCACGCGCTCCTTGACCGGTATAGCGCCGACATGAGCAAGCAACTCGTGTGACGCCCAATGGCAGGTGGCAGAATAGCCAGTCAGCAAGCCGGCAGCCCCCAAAACCAGCGGGCCGGTGCATATTCCGACGACCCAATTCGCCGCTTCTGCCTGCCTTGCCAGAAACTTCAGCGTCTCGTCGTCAGTCAGCAGATCGCCAATGCCCGGCCCACCCGGCACCACGATCATGTCAAGCTGACCGCAACTCTCAAACGTGTCGGTAGCCCGAATTTCCCAACCCAGATCGGTCTGGATTGCATCTCTGTGTTTCCATATCAGACGAACCCGAGCGTCGGGAATGCGCGCCAGCAGATCCGCCGGAGCCACATAATCGGTGGCCATAATGCCTGGGAAAATGAGCATGCCGATATTCATCTGTGTGTCCCCTGAACGCATTGACGCTGTGAGTGCGAATATGCCTCTAACGGCACGCCTGATGCAAAGGTCCCGCGGCGGTCGCCGCGCACCTTAGTTCCCAGTTCCAATGACAACCGAAAACACCGGAACGGGCTCATCAAAACCCTTCAATGTCCGCGCATCCAGCTCGACCAGAGGCATCTGCCGACCGACCGCGCGAGCTGCGACCCGATCGATCAGGATTTGAGAATTTTCTGCACTCGAACATAAGCGCGATGCGAGGTTGGCCACGTTACCAATCGCATTATAGTGGAGGCGGCCTTCAGTACCGATCCGCCCGACTGTGGCCGGTCCCATTGCCAGTCCCACACCGAAGCCAAGCCGGTTGTCCAGTGCGCGCCAATTGACCAGAAGTTTCTGCACGCTCACTTGCATGTCGCGCGCCATATTGACGGCACGCAATGCAGGATCCGAACAGGACACCGGGGCGTTGACCAGCACCATCGCTCCGTCACCCGAGAAACTTATCAGTGTTGCCTCGTGGATGCTCACGACCCGTTCCAGCGCGTCGTAATATTCGCGCAGCAAACTCATGACTTGTTCGGGCTCGGCGTTAGCCGAAAAGGCGGTGAAGTTACGCAGATCGCAGAATATCACGACCACTTCGACGCGCCGGCCATCGAGAAGGCGGTCGTCACCTGTTCGGTCAACCAGTTCGGCCACTTGCGGCGCGAGAAAGCGCTTGAGCCGGTTTATGCGTTCCGAGCGCTCCTGTGAAAGCGACAACTCGCCTGCCATCTCGTTGAATCGGGATGCCAGCCGCTCGAATTCATCGCCTGTTGCAAGGCTGATCCGGTGATCGAACTGTCCTGCGCCAATTCGGCCGACCCCGTCCTCCAGCAGGCGTATCGGTCCGACCATACGCTGTGTCAGCCAGTAGGCGAGCAAAGCCGCCAGAGCTGCACCGGCGACGAGCAACGCCCCTGTGCGCCAAAGGGCAGCGTAGATCGGCCCGAATGCCTCGGCGAGCGGTTGCTTGACGATGACGCTCCAGTCGACGCCCGGGATCTGGGCCATCGTCGCCAGCACCGTCTTCCCCGCAATGTCCTGACCGGTGGCCGCCTGGCCGGGATTGGCGAGAATTGACGTCCGCAGGGCTTGAAGGGGCCGCTGCGCGGCCTCGTCGGCTTGGAGAACCAGATTGATGTCCGGGTGAGCGACAAGGCGCCCCGGTCCGTCGAGCACAAACGCTTCGCCGGTGCGCCCCACACGGATCTCCGAGATCACCTCCCATATGAACTTGAGATTGACCTCGGCCACGGCCACGCCAACCGCCGAGCGGTTGCCGGCTACAGCGACGGTCATGAAGGGTTCCGACCCGTCCTGGAATGTGACCGGGCCAAACCAGAACCGATTTGAGCGAGCGCCGATCACCGCGGGATTAGCGGACAGGTCCGCGCCGCCGTCGATCCTGTTGAGGCCGATGCGCGAAACGAACAGCCGCTCCCTGCCAGTAGGATCGACCAGAGTGAGGCTGACAACGGCTGGCGCCTGACGCAGCAGGCGCAAGGCGTCGAGCCTGCGGCTCTGGCCGGTTTCTTCCGACCAGGGCAATTGCACGGTCCAGCCAAGCTGGCCTCGGATTCCTTCGATGAAATCCTCGATCTTCACGGCCGCCAGCCGGGCCTCTGCGTCCAGTATGTCGTTCAGGCTGGAGCGCTGATCGCGATAGCCGAACCACGCTTCACTGCCACCCGCGATCACAAGCGGCACCACAACCGCCGCAAACAGGGCGAGAAAGTACTTCTTGAACAACGACGTGCGTGGGGATCCGATGGAGTTGGACGGCGTGATCGCGCGCCGGCCGGTCGACCAGATCATTCGACGACTCCGTCGGCGCTGCTCAGAAGAGAGGGCGGGATCGATATGCCAAGCGTGTTGGCAGCCCACAGATTAACGAACAGCTCGACTTTGGTGACGCGCTGCACCGGCAAATCGGAAGGCTTCTGGCCGTTGAGGATTCGGCCGGCGTAGATGCCAGTTTGGCGGTGCGACTGCCTGAAATCGCCGCCATAGCTCATCAGCCCGCCGGCGATCGGAAAATCGCGGGATTGCGTTATCGCAGGCACTGCATGACGAACCGCGAGCTCGGCAAGCTGATGACTGCGGTAAGCGAAATAGGGATCGGAGCTGAAGACAAGTCCGCCCGCCTGCTTTTCACGCACGGTGGAGAACATGGCGTCGAAGTCCTGTTCAGCACTGGCTTTCAGGACAATGAGCTTTACTCCGAGGCTATCCGCCGCGGCATGGAGGTTCTCCAATTGCGAGTTTGAGGTTGGACTCGCCGAATTGACAGCGACGGCGAATATTTCGGTGCCCGGCCGCACTTCACGCATGAACTCCAGGCGCTTGCGCGACACCTCCACGCTCAGGCTCGACACGCCGGTGAGATTGCCCGCCGGCCGAGACAGGCTGTCCACGACGCCGAGTGCAATCGGGTCGCCACCCATCTCGAAGACAATCGGGATTGTCGTCGTCGCCGATTTTGCCGCGAGCGCTATCTCAGCGCCGCCCGCCGCTACCATCACAGCCACCTGACGGTGCGCCAGATCCGCTGCGAGCGCCGGCAGCCGATTATATTGACCTTCCGCCCATCGAAACTCGATCGCGACGTTGCGCCCCTCGGCGTAACCGGCTTCCGCCAGCCCTTCGCGGAAAGCACTGAGACGGCTGCTGTAGCGCTCCGGGGATTCGGAGCCGAGATACCCAATGACCGGCATGGCCTGCGCACGGGCCGGGACGATCCATGCCGCCGCGCTGCCAACGAGCGCGATGAAATCGCGCCGCCTCATTCGATCGGCGGCTTTCGCAAATGCGCGGGGCGCGAAACGCAAGGCCGTCCCTCCTTCCAAACCAGCATTGGCCAAACCTTGACGCCATCATAGCTGGCTGGCCTGTGTTACGGAACCTGCCAACAAAAGCCGGGCGGCATAAGCGCCCCAACGAATTGCAAAACCGCAGATCGGCAAAGTTTGCACGGCGGCCGCAGGAGCGGCCAAGGGTCAAAAAGCTGACATGTTTCCATTGAACTCCAACGTCTGCTTTGTGACACAAGCACAAATTCTGCGATCTGACTTGCCGCTTGAGGATCACTAGCTTAGGTCCGAAGTTTGCAAATTCCGCGCCCGTGCCGGAGTCGCCATGTGGTCTCGCTTGATGTGGTATCGCTCGCTCGCCCTCGCTTTGCTCCTGCTGCCCGCCCCGGCTCTGGCCGGCGTCAAGGAAGTAAAGGAAAAAGTCGCGGCGCTCGCTCCGCAGGCGTTGGTGCTCGTGGTGGACGCCAAGGGCAATGAGCTGGTGGCTCAGAACATTGTTGAGCCCTTCGTCCCGGCCTCCGTCACCAAGGTCGTGACGGCCTGGCTGGCAATGCAGGTTCTTGGCGGCGACTACCGCTTCGAGACCCGCTTCTATCTGGACGACAAGCGGCTGCTCTACGTGCGCGGAGGCGGCGATCCGTTTTTGATTTCTGAAGAGCTGGCGCCGCTCGCCAAAAAGCTGGTCGCGGCAATCGGCAAGAAGCCGATCACGGGCATCGTGCTGGACGCAAGTTACTTCCCTTCGAACCTCCGCGTCCCGGGGATCGAGGACACCGACGAGGCCTACAATGCACTGAACTCCGCGCTGGCGGTGAATTTCAATACCGTCAACGCCGTGCGCAATGGCGACAAGGTGCGCTCCGCCGAGACACAGACCCCGATCACCCCCCTCGCGATCAGCCAATTCCAGCAGCGCGGCCCCAACGGCAAGGGCCGCATCAGCCTGAGCCAGGACCCGGCGGTGAGTTTGCAATATGCTGGCGAGCTGATCGCGGCGTTCATCGATCGGGCCGGCGGAAGCGTGAAGGGCGATATCTCGACCGGAACGGTGCCAGACGGACTGAAGCCGGTCTACATTCACCGGCAGTCGCGCACGCTTTCGAAGATCCTCATCGAGCTGCTCCGCGCCTCGAACAACTACATCGCCAATCAGGTGTTCCTGGAGATCGGCGGACACCGCCTCGGCGGCCCGGTCAGCCTCGAAAAATCGCTCCAGGTCGCGAACGAGATGCTCGCCAAATACGGCCTCGCCTCGGACATCCGTCTCGAGGAAGGCTCGGGCATCAGCCGCAACAACCACTTTAGCGCCCGCGGCCTCGCCAAGGTGCTTGCGCTATACGCGCCCCATGCCGACCTGCTGCGCGGCCGCGACGGCGGCATGAACAAGACCGGTACCATGAGCGGCGTCAGCACGCTCGCCGGCTATGCCGACACTAAAAGCCACGGGCGGGTGCGTTTCGTGATCTCGCTCGCAAACAATGACGGCGAAATGCGCTTCCGGCTGCTGCGGGCTATCGAGGCCGGGCTGTAGCCGAAGGCTCGCACACCGCGTCGATGTTTCGCCGCGTGCTCATAAAAGTTGGCAATGTCCGCTTTGGGTCAGCGCGGAACAGACCCGTGATCTTTCGACCTACTCGAACGCAAAGATGCGCTTCCAGTCCGTCTTCATGCTCACCACGGTCCATTTGTGGGGCCCGCCGCGTCCAACGCCTTGTCGAGTCTCCCGAAATGCGATTTTCGGTCGTAGGCATATTCCCGCACCGCATCGGTGTGATGGACAAGCAGGCCGAGCCGGGGACCGCCGGACATGGTGGTCCATTGCAGCATTTCGAGATCGCCGTCCGAATTGCCGAACGCCGCGATCGGGCGCCGGCCGATATGTTCGTTGATGCCGATCGGCTTGCCTGTCTTGTCGTCGATGAAATTGACCTGCGGCAGACGGAAC